>Ga0315309_1000094_pt1 | contig 50721 bp, 92 predicted proteins | sample TDP4_MG_FD_203080 | JGI IMG/M metagenome (GOLD analysis project Ga0315309, IMG submission 203080) | Freshwater sediment microbial communities from Lake Towuti, South Sulawesi, Indonesia - TDP4 | ecosystem: Environmental > Aquatic > Freshwater > Lake > Sediment | place: Indonesia: South Sulawesi... | reverse complement strand
CACAACAGTTGAACAGTTCTACGACAAAAAATAGACGACAAAAAAAGAACGTGGCTAGACGACAAAGAAAGGGGGTTAGCTGTCTTCCTTCGGCAGCTTGCCTTTAAGCAGCTCGGCGGCCAGGTCGCTTTTTTGATCGCCTAACCACTTACGGATTTTGGCTTCTGCGGTTTTTATGTCGTCTATCAGCAGGGTTGCGCCTGAGATCGTGCTTAGGCTCTGCGGAACTCGGTTGATCCTTCCTTCTGGAGTCTTGCGGTGTTCTCCGTGTTGTGCCTGCCAGCTCTGAGCCATCGCTAAACCGTATTGTGTCTTGTCTTCTGCCTGTGCGTAGCGTTCCATAACTTCTTTGATGGTCTTTTCACCTAGCCCGTAAGCCAGGCACATTGAACCGTTTAGCCTTGTGGCAGTTTTAGACGACAGAGAAACGCCCTTCGTATGTTCAACTCGCTTTTCTAGGTCGCCAAGTTTTCCTTTTGCGTTTGTGATTGCTGCCTCTAACCGGGGGAATAATTCGTTAAGTTTCTGTATCCGTAAGATGCGTTCATAATCGCTAGGAACAGCGAAGCGACTTAGACCCGAAACGCCTAGCCATGAGAGAGGATTAAAGCACATCTCCACACGAGCAAAGACTCCGACACGGATCGCAAACCGTGTTGTTAAGTCTCCGCCATCCACTTGAACGCCTGTTTTGATTCCAGCGAAGCCGTCAATGTCATAGACTTGTCCGTATAGGTTGGCACTAGACGACGCAGAAGCGGGCTTTCCGAGAATCTTTTGGGCTGTTGCGTAAACTTGTTCTGGTTGAATGAGAAGGTGTTTCATTGTGGCGACAGCTACCACATCTTTAGCCGACAAAATAAATTGCAGTGGGCGGTCTTGCTTCGCCTTCTGCAACAGGTAATAAACATATTCGTCTCTGTCGTCTTTGTGAACGTCTTTTATTCTGTCGTCTATGCTACGCCCATAAACGAGACGCAGATAAGACCATGCAGCCCGGCCCGACCAATCGCCTAGCCTCACGGTTTCGCCTGACTCTGCTTTAAGCTCATGGGGTTTGACTAGCTGCCCGACAACTACGCTTATAGGTTCTTGCATCATCTTTGTCCCCCTATCGTCTTGACAATCGCACCAATGGGGCAGCCTTGACATCTAACGCAATAATCAGGTGGTAAAACTCCGCCATGTTCTCGATATTGCTTATTGCAGATTTCTTTAATGATTCTGGCTACGACTTCAGGCTTGACAACTTCAACGCCATTCTTTTTTATGATAACAAGTTCTTCCACGAAGTCGCTTTTCTTAGCCTCTTCTAAATCTGCATCGGTATAGCCATACTTACTTATCCATGTGCCGTTTACGTGTTTATACATGATGTCGTATTCGTTGGTCATTTTTCTTCACCTCCATTAGTTTAGACGACATAGTAAAAGCCATGCGTGGCTTATAAAGTTTCTTTGTCGTCTGAACAACACAACTACACTTCATCTTCATAATCGCAAGCACAATAAATCTTAATGCTATGCTTACAGTTGTCGCAACCTTCAGGGTATTTCTTACCTAGATATTTGCATCTCTTTACTCCTTTTTCATCAATGTAGATGCCTTTAACGACCATAAAAACCAGACTTCAAAAGTTCTGTTTATTTCTCCGTTTCGGAGAAGGGGGATAGGTCGGTTATAAACTCGTATTTGTGGTTTGGCTGTTTGTTGAAGCATCTTTGGGTTATTGTTTGGCAGTAGGCAGGGCTTATCTCTATGGCTATTGAGTTTCTGCCTAGTCTTTGGGCTACGTCTAGGACTGTGCCGCTACCTGCGAAAGCGTCTAAAACTGTGTCCCCTTCTTTGCTTCCAAGCCGTATGAGTTGTTCTATGAGAGCCACAGGAAACGAGGCTACGCCTGTTCTGTCCCATTGGTCGCCTTTCTCTTCCGCATAGCCTTTATAGTGCATGATTTCCCACACGTCACCTTTGCTCTCGATGTCTTGCCAATTCCAAGTGTAGTTTTTGCCTTTGGCTAAGATGAATACGGGTTCGTAGTGGTGGCTTAATAGGTGGGGTTGGAAGAGTTCTCTTCTTGTTTTATCTACCCATATTATCGTTTGAACTAAGTTGAAGCCTATGGTTTGTAGTGGTTCTATCCATTCCCAAGACGACACAGAAATTACCCCATCTTCCCTTTTACCATTGTCTAGGTTGAGCATCATTAAGCCGTCAGGTTTGAGTAGCCGATAGCACTCTTTGAGAATAGCGATTAGGCTCTCCTTGTATTCTGCTGCCGTGCCTTTTGTTCCGATCTCGCCTTCTGTTCCGCTATACTCGTAGAGTTTGAAGTAGGGTGGGCTTGTTATTATGAGGTCTATGCTTTCGCTTCGGATAAGCGGAAGGACTTGTCGGCAATCGCCTTGATAAACCGTGTATTGAAGAGGTTTGCCTTCGGGTATCTGCTCAATTCTTAGGTCTTGTGGGTTCACGGTCTTGTCGGAACGGAATCTTGTCAGGCGTGGATGTCTTAATGTTACGAAGGGTTTAGTGCCAACTGTTTCGAGAGGCTTTCCTTCCTCATACTTGAAAACAGGCTTATCCTTCAGGTATGTGTCGGTGTATTCGATTGTGCATACGACTATGGGTTTGACGTAGATTGTTCTGTCGTCTTCTCCGATTTTGTAGTCCAAGACTTTAAAGAGGACTTTTCCAAGTTCTTCGTTTATGCCCGATGCACAGTCGGATAGCTCTATGAATGTGCCGTCTTGTTGCATGAGAGCTAGTTTTATGCTTCTCACTTCTTTCCTCTGCATTACATCTAGCTCTTTTCCGTTGCTTGACTTCTTGTTAATGCCTATTATCACCGCATCTACTTCTAGGCATGGCTTGATCTTGAATATGCCTTCACCGTTTCTTATGACAAGTCCTTCGTATCCTTTCTCCTCGACAACGGTTTTCCAAAACGCCTTCACTTCCTCCGTGCTGTGCGGTTTGACGTATGGAACGACACTAACGAGTGAGCATCCTACTAGCCACTTCTCTACTTCCTCAAGTTTCCATGCGTAAGATTCATTAGGAGTATAGCCGTCTATTCGGATTAAATCCCATATTGCGATGTTGATTTTGTCAAGTTGCTTTTCCTTGCCTTTTATGTAGCGTAGGAATGTTGGGAGGTTTGCAGGCTTGTCGTCTTCTTTTGCGTATAGTTCGCATAGTAGCTCTGCATGGTTGATCTCTGTCGTCTTGTTCATGGCTTCTACGAATTGGTTTAGGGCGGGAAAATCCTCTCTCTTGTGTCCCCACTTGTTAAGCGTGTAGGATTCGCCCTGTCGTGTGTAGGATAGCAAGGTAAATTCGCCATCTAGTTTAGCGGATACAACAGTTTCGGAATTGAGTTTAACGATTTCTAGGCTATCCAGAACCTTCATTGTTGGCTTGTAGCCTTCGATGTTTCTTTCGGTAGAAGTGGATTCTTTCATCAGCAAACCCCCTTTTCTAGTGCTATGGCTTTCCGACTTTGCTTAGAATTGCCTCTAGCTCTATGACTTTTGGCGTTGTCTTCGGGGCGGCAATTCCCTTAGTTCTGTAATCGCTGACATACATCAGGTCTTGCTTGGCAGATGGTAGAAGCTTGACGAATTGTTCTGCTTCGACTAGGTCTTGCTGGCTTACGTTTGACAGGTCTATGTGCATGGTTTCTTTTATGTCGGCTAGGTTTAAGGGTATGATCTCCTTGAGGATTATGCGGTTGCTTACGCTTGTTGTCAGGATCGCTATTCGTTCCTCATAAGTGTCTAAGTATTTTATGAGAACAACTTTGTTGAGGCTCTTGGTGGCTACTAACAGCTTTCTAAGGTTTCGTGCCGATGTTTCATCTGACACGGTCAAGCCATACTCGGTTAGCGTAGCATCGGCGATCTCTGAAAACTCCTTCATCTCCATTATGAAAGCATCTGCAACAACGTCTTCTTTCTCGTTGGTGAATTTGGTTTTGATGATCTGCTCGCCTGTTGCCTTGACTACTCGCATTAATTGACTCCAATGGTTATAGTGTTCTCCGCATGAACACTCGTATCCGCCTTTCCATGCTGGCTTTTGCTTGCACTTCGGACACAGCAGTTCGGTTTCAGGCTCTATAATGTCAGCAAACTTTTCTATCTTAACAGAAGCGATAGGCATTTCCATACCGCTTATCCGCACAGCAATTTTCAATATTCTTGGTCGCATCTAATTTTACACCTCCACAATTTTTATCCATAAAAGACCGTGCCTTATCGCATTTATTAAGATTCCGCTTAAACTGTTCAACATAAAAACAAGTTAAGACGACAGAAAAAAGGGATTAGACGAGTTTGTTCTTTACGAATTCTTCAAGCAATTCCGCAAACGTGTCTTGCACTTCTTCTTCGGTTTCACAGTCCTCGAAGTCCTCGATGCCGAAGGCTATGGAGTGTTCGCTGTATCGTGTATAGGTCTTGTCTAAATTCCACATCTCCTTACCCGTCTGCTCATCTGGTTCTGTATTGCCGATGAAGAGAACGCCGTGCAGATCGAAAATGTCTATCAGCTTTCCATTTGCACCTCTAAAGTTTAGGATTCTATTTATGTCGTCTTCCGAGAATTTTCCCATCACTTACACCTCTTTCCCTTCTGACATCGTAGGTTTGTTGGCTCTCTGTTACGATTATCCTGAAGGTGTCGTTTTGGCACTTTGGACAAGTCAGCTTAGGCATGTTCTCCTGTCCATTTCTTAATCATTTGTTCTAGCAGGCTTCTAGTAATCGTGCAGACCTTTGGATGAACGCTGATTCTATACGGTGGCTGTCCATAATCAGGCGAATAGTGAACCATTCGTATTACGGGCGCGTATTTTGATTGTCTTTTAGGATGCGATTTTGCACGTCGCCTCGTAGAAACAGTCATTATTAAGTAGCCATCTTCACCGCAGACAGGACATTTTAACAGTCCCATGAACATCACTCTCGGTATTGAAGGTCTTTAAATTCAGGAAACAGAACCTCCGCAAGTTCTCTCGATAGCTTTGTGCCGTTCCTTTCGACTTCTTTCCATTCTTCCTCATGATCTCTGCCCTCTACTGCGCCGATGTAGGCTGCCCAATCGCCTGCGTATCCTTCAACCGCAACCACGATTACCCGACTGTCTAAGGCTTTCCAAGTTACTCTTTTAACTTCACTCATGCTTTGCACCTCTTTTCATAATGCCATCCAACATAAAGAACCACAAGTGCTAAACCTATTCCAATCAGTGAACACGCAACTCTAAAAACTAGGTCAGCAGCCATTTTTTCACCTCTCCTTTCTCCTCTTGTGAAGCCAAACCACTATATCTATGACTAATGCCACGAGCCAATGAGAAATTGCCATGAAGTTTATATCGTTTGGGTCTATTGCTTCAAAGTGTTTCTTGGCCGCTTCTAAGATTTTTTCATACTCGAAGATGCTGTCTAACTCTTCGCCTACCGTCATTGTCATTTGCCGTGCCTCCGTTTTAGTGCCTTGTCTAGCTCATCGCTTATCTCTTCAAGCTTCTTGTTCATAGTGTCCTCAGCATTAAATTTTAAGCCATCTTCCCAGAAGGTTTTAGCATCTGAGGTTCTCCATTCTGCTTCCTCTCTGATCTCTTCTTTAACTATGTTCCATATTTCTTCTACTGCAAGTATGTCTTTTAGGTCGCCTTCAAAAAAGTCTGCGAGAGCTGACTGTTCAAGTTCGTATTCTGTTTCCCCCCCGATTTTTAGGGCTGGAATTGTGTCTTCTTTCCATTCTTCTATTAGCAACTGTTTCTGTTTTCCTTTGTATTCTTGGACTGAGGGCAGAGCAAGAATCTTCTGCAATAGCTCATCGTAGAACTTTTCCCGTTCAGCTTTCAGTTTCGCGGCAACGCTCAAGTTTCTTTCACCTCTTCAACGGCTATGTCTTCTTTCTTTGCTATTTTTTCGCCTGCCTCTTGGGCTTCTCGGGGTGTGCTATAGAGATGGTCTTGAGGAACCCAGATCCTTATTAGCAGTCGATATTTCTTGGTCATGCTTTTACCTCTATCATTTTGTTTACGAAGGCTAAGACATGTGTGGTTTGGCCTAGAAGTATGCGTCCCTTGTTGGTTATGGTATAGGCTTTATGGGGTCTTTCGCAAGCCATTTCCCATTGGCTTTGGATTAGTCCTTGTTTCTCTAGTTCGCCTAGCGCCGGATATACGGTGCTTGGTCCTAAATATATTCCGTGTTTTGTGCGGATCAGCCTTATTAGAGCATAGCCATGCAAGGGTCTAATGCTTGTTTCTAGTAAGATTATGTGTGGTAGCAACGCTTTTATCACTGCTTCTTTTAATTCTTTCGTATTTTCTTCCAATTTTTTTCACCTCTCAAATTTGGGCATATTAAGCGTGTCGTAAGCCTTAATATAAACGTTACTTTTAACGTGTAGAACAGAAAAACAGATGGCAAATTTTTGTGGGGTATTGTCGGATGGGAGGTGAAAAGACCTTTCGCGCCCCTCGTAGGAACACAAAAGCCATCCGACATACCTTTCCACAGCTTTTTGTGAGCTGGCGGGTTCCAATGCAGGATGTTTTCTACCGGGAGAAAAGGGCATTTCGCCGTTCCTTCTTGAGGGAGAAGGGAGACGACAAAAAAGCCCAAGGGTTCGGGCCAGCTTTCCACAAGCTATGACGTTTCGGAATCTCCAGCGATTGACACTGGAATTGTGTCTTCTTTCCATTCTTCTATTAGCAACTGTTTCTGTTTTCCCTCGCCTACTTGAAAGCTTACTTTTACCAATATGGAGTCTGAAACTTTGAACGGGAACATACTGTCTTCTGCCAAGTCTTTCGGTAGATAAATAAGGTATTTGCTGTCTTTTCTTCTGAACAAGCGACCTCTTCCTTCTCGCACCATTTTTCTGCTCACCTCCCAATGTTCTCGATGGTTAAATTAAAAGAATAATAGCTTAAAAAGAGATATGGAATAATCCTCTAGAACTCTATTCTGCAACTTCACCCCTGCTTTCTATTTTCTCGATATACAAGTCATTCCAAGCCTCCTATAGTGAGCAGTTGCAACGGATCTTAGGCAACATCCCAAGCATAAACCGCAATTCATTCCAGACGTCGACGGTTTCTTTGCACAGGCTTATAGGTCCTCTGTATCCGTACTTTCTAAGAGTACTAATGACGTAGGCGTATGCTTCAATTCTGTTTGTGAGGCGATAGCGACCATCACAGCAAAGCTCCTTCGTATTCTCAAAGTTACTAAAAAAGTCGTCTTTGCGACCCGCTACTGTGAGCCAATACGGCAATGCTGGAAACCAGCGCGGAGTACCTATTGTTATCCTTGCTGGGCTTACATGCATGATCTTGAGAATGAATTTAACGTGGTCTCGGTATGCTGTCTTCCAAGAATAGTTTGACGCATTCGAAGGTTTCAATGGGATGATAGGGTCGATGCGTAGCCTCACTTGATAATCCGCACATTGCAAGACGTGGGCAGCTGAAAGCCTCTCATATATGGAGCTGGTCCTTTTCTCATAGAGTTCTGCAAATTCATGAGGATTGACGCTGAAGCTTACAATTGTTTGTCTATACTTCTTCTTGGCAAGAAAGTGAATCGCTGTGCCTTCCGTGATGTCAAGTGCATTAAAATTATCAAACTTGCAACCCTTAGAAAGTAAAAGAACCTTATGCTTGGTCTGGGCCTCAAACTTGTCACAGATTTTCTCCATAAGAGTAGGATTCATTAAACTATCTGCAAGCTCACCAGTATTGAGCAAAGCAGGGTCTAGATGACCTTCAAAGAATTTGTCGATTGCCTTCTCGATTTGTGGCCAGTCATAAAAATGCGGAGTATTCCCCTGAAAGCGATGACTTAAGGCAAGATAACAATAACTGCATTCATACGGGCAGCCACGAGCCCAATTGAGAATGTAGAAATGCGGACAAACAATGCCCTCAGGCGTTTTATCAAAAAGCCGAATACTCAAGGTTCAGCCTCCACCTCGCTTTGGACATAAACTCCTTTTTTTCTGATAGAAGATTCCTCTAGGCAAGTGTGTTTATGTGGTCGTAGATTTCTTTGGCTGTTGGTTTTGTGAAGTTGCAGAAGATACATGAATATACGTCGGGCGGTGTTCCTATTGCATGGGCTTGATACATGTGAAGTTGTAGTTCCTCTTTGAGGTAGTTTGTTCTTCCACATTTAGGGCAGATTTGCAGGTGTATCAGTTCTATTGGAGTTGTTTGTATGTGCTCTAAAACTTTAAGGTAGCTTGGCCAGTGGCTTCCGCAGTATGGACATTTATACCATGTTGGTGGTTCTGAATCGTAGGTGCAGAATATTGTGCAGATACAACCAATTCTGATGCCTTGGGGGATAATTTCGTAGAAGCGTGGGTAGCTTAAGCCGTGAGGTTGACCTAGCATATATGTTGTCCACTCTGCGCTTTGATAAATCCCCGGAGTTTTTTTGCTACTTATCTGCACGATTCCGTATTCTTCAGCCCATCCGTTTATCCAATATTTGCCGTCTTTAGCTATTGGTGGTGGTGCTGTAAAGTTGAAGGTTACTTTTCCTTCAAAGTTTGCGAGAACAGTTTTTTCTTCTGTGGCCATGACAAAGCGTAGTCGCTTCTTCATATTTTCTGTGAATTCTTGGTATAGTGAGGCTCTAACTTTAATAGGTTTGTTGCCTGTTTTTAGGTGTATGGTGATGCTTTTTGCGTAACCGTCTTCGGGTGCTATAAAGAGGCTTCCCCAGATGTCGCCGTTTAGGTAATGTACGAATTCGTCGCCTATCTGTTCATTGCCAAAGGTTGGCACATTTTCACTCTCCTATTCATAAACTTTAGAAGAGGAAGCATTTTAGTTTTACATTTGGAGCATTTCGGTTGCTTTGCAGCGGTCTTAGTGGCGTTACATATAGGACAAAACCATGAACAGGCTCTTTTTCTAATAGGCTTCATTTTTTATCACTTCTCATTGACTTTTCGGATAAGCTTAAGTTTTGGGTTTGGCCCTTGGCATGTACATCGCTGAATGACAACGTATTTGCCATACTTATTTGGCTCAATCTCCCAGCATTCAAAAGTTTCCCTAGGATAGTGCTCTTTAAGGTGCTTTAAAGTCTCTCTAGCTTCTTCTTCTGTTAAAGCATAGGAGTTAACAGTGAATGACCCCATTTTCTCACTATCATCTGTCGGTGGGAGCGAGGAACTACCTCAACTCTTCCACCAGATGTAGTTTATTTTTGCCTCCACCAACTTTTCGGCTCAAGATAATTGGATTCTTCCCAGACGCACTCAAGCAGTTTGCCGTTAGGATCGTATGCGAAGTGTATTGGTCCTGCGCTAGCGCCTACCCCTCCGTAAGTCCATGTAAGGTAATATTCTTTGCAGACATCAACTAGGTTTCCGCCGAAGGTGACTGTGCCTGTTGAGTCGGTTAGTTGCCAAGCTATTGGCACACCATTTTCAACAAGCGTAACGTTTAAGCCTACTATTGGAATGGATGGGTCGCACTTAATGTCATAGTAGAAGTGTTTGATTATGGTTGGATTGGGCACGTAGTAGTCGAAGTGCCATGTTATTTGTGAGCAATCAATCGTTATTGTGTAGCTGTATGGTCCGTTCCACCACCACGAAAGCGTATAGGTGCCGTCTGGAATGCCAGAGCCAAATTTAACCAAGCCTGAGCTTGTGTACTTTGTGTCTTTGAAGCCCATGCCTTGTAACGTTACTGCAAAGCCGTCTGGAACAGGCTCTTCTGTTTCAGAACAGAAGATTCCAACTTCTATGTATTTACCGAGTGGTGGACGCGGATGAGGTTTACGCCTGCGGAAGCAAGCTTCTACGGTATTACTAAAAAAGGGGATTAAAAACACGCAGATGAGAAATATTAGAAAAGCGGTGGTTGCAATGCGTTTCTTTGACAGTCTCTCATTCCTCCTATCATTGGTGAGCAATAAGTCATGGAGAAGCCTTATTTAAATTCCTATGAAAGAAGCTTCTATATGTTTTCTCTAGTAGCGTGTCGAAAGATTGACAAGGTTTAAGTATAGGCAAAGCGACTGTCGAAAGATTAAAATATCAAGAATGTGTAGATACACTGGAAGAGAGTGACGGATTTTGGAAGTCATCGACCAATTAAAAGAAGCACGACAGAAAATTCGCAAGGAACTTAGACAAGATGTTTTCTCTATTCGTGCCAAATTCTCAGGAGATTATCCATGCCTCTGCGGAAAGCTAATTCAGCAAGGCGAAGAGATTACAAGAATACCTTATTGTAATCGTTGGATTCATACAGAATGTGCAAACACTGATAGATCAGACTATAAATGGCAGTCAAAAGCTTTCGGTCTTATCCAGAAACTTGCACAACAAGCGAAAGAGAAAGAAGCTGTATGGCGTGATGATTTAATTGAATTAGCGAAATTGGCTTTTCTTGGTCAATGGAGCAAAGACTATTGGATTGAGGATACGATACTTACTGAACATATCCTAACCATTTTTGGTCTTCATAAACTCACCAGGGGATGGCGTTTCAGCTCTGACAAAGCCAAACAAAAATACGCTCAGAAAATTGAAAAGGAATTTGCGAAGCGAAAAGGATGGATTTGTCGAAAATGCAAACGCCTAATTTGGGTTGAAAAAAGCGTTGCACTTGGCATCGGACCTATTTGCAGAAAACATCTCTTAGAAGAAGCACAACCAGAGGTAATTGAAGATTGAGAAGACATCATCATCGAGACGAGACTGACATAAAACCTGAAGAAGCTATGGTCTGTTCTGCAATGCTTTATAGTCTTTACATTCGGCAGAAGAAAAAGTGGGTTAAAGTTGGCGAGTTTTGCCCTATTCATGGAGCAATGCTTGACAAGAAGAAAATGGAAGAAATCTACAAAAACTCCTTGACTGTGTTTGAAAATCCTCCTTCGACAGAATAATAACATCAATTTAAATCCTCCGATTCTTTCGACACCCTATCTAGTAATAGGCTATGTTTTTTTCTTTTGGTTTTCCAAGATTTCTTTAAGATATTGTTTGGCTTCCCGGAATAGTGTTAAGAGTTCTTGGACTTCTTTGTTTTGCGTGATTTTTGGCATTACAACTTTTATTGTGAACCACCCTGTTATTATGGAGCCGATTAAGAAGCCTAGGGCGAAGTTGATTAGGTTTAAGAACCATTGGAGGATTAGGTCTTCAAGGCTCATTTGCTTGTCTCCTTTTCTGGTAGGCGTCTAAGATTTTGGTTAATTCTTGTTCTAAAGTTTTGCTTTTATGTCTTGCCCTATGGAAGGGCGGTAAGCTGCTAGGCATGTCTTCGTGGAGAGACAATGTAAATGTGCTTTTCTTCTTCCTTCTTATAAACAAGTGAAACTGTCTACGTCGCCATTCTTGGTCAGCCTCTCGTTTATTGCAGCAAACATAGCCTAAGATTTTTAAAGCCTCGTAGAAGTTTTCCTCGACTAGTTTAATGTCTCTTCTCATTAATGAACGCCTCTAGTGCCTTTGTGAGTTCTTCGACGAATATGTTATTTTGCCTATTCCTTATCGTTTCGCCTATCTCATTCATTCTTTTTGCAAATTTTTGTTGCTCTTTAACTAGTCTTTCAATTTCAGGGTCAGTCCGCAGTCGTTTTTCTGTGCGCTCCCCAGCTTCATTAACAAGCTTTTTCAAGTCGGTCATGTTGCCATCCTCTCTTTAACGAATAGCCTAGTGTCTGCGTCTTTAAGTATTTTGATTCGTTCTCGCTCTTTTTCTATGTAAGCGTTGTTTTTAAGCCATACGATTTTTTCCCATGCTTTGTCTTTATCGTCTGTAAATATGGCTAATATCCAGTCAAATTCAGGAAACCAGCACGGATAAAGCTTCCAAGAAAAGGTTTTGTCTTTTTCCATTATTTTTTTGCAGATCTCTTCAAGCTGATCGTGTAACTCGTCTGTTTTGAAGGCAACGCAACCTACATATTGTTTACGTTTATGCTTATCTAGTTCGGGTTCTATTGTCTTGGCAAGTTTCAGCAGTATAGGCTCTGCCTTTTGCGCTTCGCCGTTTTGGACAAACTCGTTTATTTGCTGCACATCTTCGCTATACGGTTGTAGTATGGCTTCTAAGTCGATGCGATTCTCTTTTCCATTATTCTTTTCGTCAAACACCAGATCTATGTATTCTTCTTGTGGATTTAACGCCCACTTCTTTAGCGCATAGACTATTCGATCTGCATGGTCCCATAGTTGCGCTCTGATCTTCAGGTCTTGCTCTATGCTGACTTGCTTGTAAATTTTGATGTGGAATCCTACGCCTGTTGGTGAGACGAAAACTTCTATTGGCACATCTGGAAGCATGCGTTTTGCTGATAAATAGGCACGCAACAGTAGAACGGTGCTTGAGCGGTCTAAGTCTACACTAACCATTTTAGTCATCATTTTTCAAAACCTTCACTCATTTTTCAACCTGCCTTACATGTTTGTCATATTCTCGCACTCCATAAGGACAGCGACAAGCATTATATTCGATGTGTTCACACCACACTTCACGATCTGGCTCTTTCTCTGGGCCGTTTGGATAGCATTTTGCACACTCGCTACTGTCTCCTTCTTGTTTCCACTGCTCTTTAGGTGGAAACTTCCAACTGTAATAGAAGTGAAGAGTTTTCGCCAAATAGACATTAGTCTCAATCCAAGCGCTAACAGTTAATTTCTCCTCTCGATGATTCCAAGGCAGTTCACCCTTAGCGCACTTTTCAGCAGCTTCTTTAATTAGGTCTTGTAAGCGCTGGATCTCCTCTTTGCTTGCTCTACCATCTACCCAAATTCCCTTAGCTTTACTCATTTGCTAACCTCCATTTGAATCAGCTAAACAATTTACTATTTGGTCAAGTAAAGCTTGTTTTTGGTTGGAATTAAGATTCTCGGCATAGTTAATACTGCGAAAGATAGCTGCAGCCAACACAAAATCTTTGCATGGTCTGACCCCCGAACCTCTAGCTACACTTTTATTATGTTTAGAACAGACTTGTGTTGGAGGATAGCAAAAGGCGCAATCTAAACAGCTGTATGTTTCTGACATCTTATCCCTCTGTTGGTGTGTATTTTCCTATTTCTAACAGTCGCTCTAGCTCTTCTTGAGAGAACTCCCAAAAAACTGCTGGAACAATGTAGCGATCTTCTCTTCTGAACTTTGCATAATCATAATCGTATATTTCAAACCTTAATGTTTGGCCTTCTTTCGTTTCAAGTTTGGCTGGCGACTCCACTATTTTTCCTTGTTCTAGCCGTTTATGCCATTGAACGCCCCATTCCCAGCGAGATTCCGCTGTTGTTTTTGAACCTTCGTATGGTGGTTTTTCCATTCCTGAAGTTAGCAGTGGCACGGCGTAGCCTACTTTGGCTACCCATTGGCGGAGTATTTTGTTTGCGATTCTTTTTACTTTTTCTTGGACCGCTTCGGCTACATGACACTGCCCTTCAAGATGTGCTTCCAAGTGGCGTGTGGCACCTGGCAGGATGTAGGCGTAGTAGATTACGTAGACGAAGTTTTTCCATTGGACTGGGAGTTCTTCCATTATAAGTTTTATCCAGTAGTGGATTCGTCTGAATCTCTGTCTTATTGTGCTTACCCATCTTACCATTGTTACGTATGGTCTTGGAAAGCGAATATGCCAGTCTCTTATTCGGGCTTCTCTGCGGGTTTGCCTAAGCTCACGTCTTATGACCACTATGCCGTCTTCAATGGTTTCTACGTTTTTGCGCAGGGTTTCGGCTCTGGTTAAATGTTCCTCAGGTTTTTCCCAGCTTCTTATTTCTCTTTTCCAGCTGCGTGTTTCTTCTAGCCATAGGCGTGTTTGCCAGTCGGCTCGGCTGACTCGCCAATAGTTGAACCAGTAAAACCATATTCCATAGAGTCTTGGACGCTCACGCATCATTCGAGTGAAATAATCCATTCTAGCCTCAGCATGTCTAATCCTTCCTCGCTTTGCGACTAGCTCCCACTCAGCCTCCCGCTCAGCCAAGCGCTTCACCTAAAGTGTGAATCCTATTGCTACAATGATTAAGGCTACTATTTGAATTAGACCTATTCTTTTAATTTTAAGAGCTCTTTTCCACTGTATGGTTGCTAGTATACTGCCAGTAGATAGTCCAGCGCCGAGGCACACTAGACCGCTAATCATTAGGTTTCACTTTTCTTGAGTTTTTTAATCCAGACACGGTCTAACCATGTTTGCATGTCTTTTACTTCATCAGTTCCAAACGGAATAACGAGCATCGAAAATAGGATCGGCGCAAGCACAACGGGATTCTTGATTTTGCGGACTGTCTTTCTATCACCCCAGTGAACTGCAATGGTGTTATCATCAAACACTTCTATGGAAAACAAGCATTTAGTAGATTTACCTTGACTCATTTTTCTTTTCCTTCTATGTCTTTTAACGGTTTCAGGGCTTCTTGAAGTTGCGAGTTATTTAGTTTCGTGTCTATGTATGTGAAGGGATAGTTTAGTAGGATAGCATAGACTTCGCAGATGGCCGCTTTAGCTTCTTCTTTTCCTTTTATGAAGGCTACAAGTGCTAGCTCCCATTCTTCTTCTTGGTTTTGTTCCGTCATTTTTTTACCCCTCTAACTTGTTTAGGTTCATCCTTTTAAAATGATGTGTAAGTATCTTCTATAAGAAAAATCTAAAAGGATTGAAGGCTAATTAGTCTTTGGTGTTGTGTTTGCCTAGTCCCTCTTTAGAATGGGTTCATGCTTCGGCTGGTTTGTCTGGGCGCTTGAGAACTTGGCTGACTAAGGCTTGTGAGAACTACGGTGAATTGTTAGCGTTTGAGGGTATCGTTAATGCCACTTTGCGGAAAGACAGATTGGAGGAACTTGCAGGCGAGCAGAAGACTAGGTTTGCTGAGGCTTTAAGGGAGTATGATAAGCTTATTGATGGACTTTCTAGGTTTGCGAAATTGAAGAGTTTTACTGATTTTGTAAGTTATACGGATGAGAATTTGTTTAAGTGGGTTGGAGATGAAATCGTTTCTTTGGGTTATTGTGGCTTTAGGGAGAAGAGTAGTCAGTATTGGCTTTGGGATTTACGCTTAGAGAAGCTTCCGCTTGACAGAAAAGGAGAGGTTGTGAAAGTTAGGCAAGTTTTAGAGTTTTATATGGGCAGTCGCCGAATATATGGTCTCAGCATTCCCTCTCAAGAACAAGCTGAGGGTTGGCTTTTTGAGTTTTTGGAGAATGTTAAGAAGTGGCCGCGAGATCGACTTCTTTGGTTGGTTAGGAATTGTTATCCGCTTAGTGATGACACCGGGGGTTTTTGGACGCTTGTGCGTAAGGTCATGGAACTCGAAACCCTCAGAGACGCTTGGCAAGACATCATAGAGGATTGGACACGTTCGGTCCAAGACTCCTTGAAAAAGATGCCTGAGTTCGAAGTTTTGAAAACGGTTTTAACTTCTGAATGGGAAGCAGAGAAGTATTTGCGCGACTTAGCTGAAGACCTTGAAACACAGTTTCTTGACAAGTATGGAAATGTGATAGCCGACAAAGAAAAAGTTAAGGAAGAATTTTATGATAGAGCACCACAGTTTTTAAAGGAAAGGGTAGCTCCTGAAGAGAAGCTACGCGAAGTTTATGAACAATTAAAAACGCTAGTTCCTCCAGATAAAGTTGAACTTACTCGGGCGGGCTTGTGGAAGGCGATTCGCTGGGCTTTCTTGCATCCGCAGATAAGTCTTGAAGCTTTTGCTTCAGTGCACATTTGGCCGTTAGGCGTTTTCACCACAGAGCAAGCCAAAGCAATTGCAGCTCGGATTATAGAAAAAGCTCCCAAGAAGCTTGTCCCTGCCGTTAAACTTACAGGAGAGGAAAGTAGTAAATTAGCGGACTATTTCCTAGGCATGTTGAGAACAGCAGGAGTTTCCTTGCCCACACAGTATAAAAGTGAATTTGAGAAGGCTATGGATATCACTAAAACTTATGAAGAGAACTTGCCACTCATTCAAAAGGTAGCAGAGGACATTATTAAAAGAGTAGCGCCACCAACTAAGGCTCTCCCCACTATTAGAGCTTATTGGGGCAAATCGCCAAGAGATTTACCTGCTCTTTGGGTTGAAGTGTATGTGGAGGATAAACTCAAACTTCGTGGACACTTGGAAGTAGCACGACAAAAAAAGGAAACTCTAGAAAGAACAATCAACGAGAAAATAAAGGAAAGTATTCGGGAGGCTGGTCTACCCGAAGATATTTTACTTGTAGACCCTCTTTTGAGGCAGACAAGTGAATTGACAAAGATTCTACTAGAGACAGCACCAGCAGAAGTCTTAGTGGAGGCAAAAGTTTTGACAGACCAAGACGTATATATGGTGTTGCCGCCAGCTAAAGAAACGCCTATTTCATTTGAGGCATTGCGTCAAGAACTCAAAAAGCAACAGTTTGATGTTTATTCTCCTCAAGGAGAAAAGAGACTGCGGGATATCCTTGCTAGTCTTGAAAAAGAGGGTAGCATTTACGAGCCTCGCCCAGGAACGTATAGGTGGACAGAGGAAGTGGAAGAAGTTGCGCCTCCTCCTCCAAAGATTGAGCTTATGAAAATTCGTTTCTTAAAGGATATGCCTGCGATTGTTGGTGCTGACTTTAAGGTTTACGGTCCATTCGCTAAAGGCGATGTAGTAGAGCTACCGAACGTAAACGCTGATGTTATTGTCAAGCAGGAGATCGCCACTTATATGATTGCGCCTCCCGAGTTGCCAGCTAAAGAAATTGACGCTTTAAGAACTGTGGTGAAGGTTAAGGCTGACGATTTAGGCTTAGCGTGGGCGGATGAGGTTTGGAGTCGCTTTTGGAAAGAATACGAAGCAAGAGCAAGGGAACTGTGGACTACTAAAAAAGTAACTTACGTTGAGGAAGAGGTTGAGAATGTTTTAAGGGCTGTGGGCATGCCTATAACTCCTCCAGCGGTTAGACGGGAGCGAGTCAGACGGCCACCAACGGTAGGAGTTCCTGTGGAGGCGCCTGCAGAAGTTTTCGTAACGCCAGTCACAATTCCAAAGTTGCCGATGAGCAAGCTTCCTTTTCCACGAGCGCCAAGCACTGAGGAACAAGCGGTTCTTTGGGACGCTTTCAGATACGAAATGGCTAGATTAGGGCATGACCCTTTCAGATGGCGAGACAACTTTAAAATGCACGTCTTAAACAGACCATACCCTGACTGGGCAACAGTTCTCAAGAATTTCAACGAGTTCATAGACGCAATAAGAACTGAGAAACCCTTCAGGCTTTTGCCTCTTGTGACGTTGCCTATGCCTTGGAGCGAAGAAGAAGAGCAACGCAAACATGATGCGATCCTACACTTCATCGCCACCAAGCTCTATCCATCAATGGACGAGCTAATTCACGCGCTCTACACTTTTGGGGTGGAAGTAACAGAAGACGACGTAAAAAAGGCTGTTAGGAAAGGATTTGCTGAGAAAAATCTTTGGTTTACCTCCGTATCAAAAGAGATGTTAGAGTCTCTCATTGCAGAAAAACTATAAAATTTAAAAAAAAGAGAAAAGGAAGCTGCTATCCTTTTATGGTTACCTCGTAGACTTTGCCATATAGCGGAGATCCTGGTCTGGCTCTTGATTTTCGCCGAGTCTTTCCGGGTCCTTTACCTTCAACTGCTTTGGCAATTATTGCGTTTCTATCGATTCTCTCAGCCATACCTAAAGTCTTGTGCGCGGCGGCTGTGAAAGCACTCTTGACATCTGGATGCCCTGCGCCTGGTGCACGTCTGCTACGAACAAAGATTGTCAAGTGCTTTTTGGCCGCTGTTGCCATAATCATAACTCCGCCGGGCAGTGGACTTACGGCTGCAAGAATTGCTGGCGAAACCCTTGCCCACTTCGCTGCCATTTTTCAATTCACCTTGCTATATGATTAATGCGTAAGGCTTTAAAAGAGATGTGTAGTATTGTCTTTTGGTGTCTTCGTGTCAAGTGTCAATAGTGGTAAAGTTATTGATCCGAAGAAGCCTTTGATGGTTAGGTCGTGGAGGAGAACTAAGCTTCCTTATGACAAGATGCTTGAGGCATTGAAGTCGGGACAAGCATATTTTGTGGGCGGGTTAAAGAGGCAGACTGCGCACAACGCCAGTCGAATTTTGAGTAAGAAAATAGGCGAGAAGGTTGTCGCTGTCAGTGCCAAGTATGAGAAAGAAGTAGGCTACGCTTTTTTTAGGGAGGGGCTAGAAGAGTGGGTGAAAAAGGGAACGAAGGAAGGATGGCTAAAAGACAAGTAATTTGCTGTTCAAAATGCCATTCTACAGAGCGGTTGCAGTTACATCATATTTCGTACGACCCCGAAATTATTATTTGGCTATGCATTGATTGCCATTTGGCTGCACATAAGAATAAGCATGGTGTCGGAATTTATGACGGATGGAAAGGTTATTCAAAGGAAGATATTAAACTATTTGCTAAACTATGGAAAAAAGGAAAAACGTATGCTGAAATACATGGGATTTTAGGCGCAACATGGAATACCCTCTCCAAATGGAGGAAGAAACTTGAGTTATCACCTTTAGATCGAGAGAAAATCCCTATTCCACACTCTTTCATAAAAGTCATCAGAGTAGCAAGAATTTTAGAGTTAATTGATCGTGAATTCTATTGGAAAGCAAAGTGTTTAAAAGAGAACGGTTCTACAATCACGTGTCTTTTGCGTGCGCAGAATGGCAAGAGTTTAGAAGGCTATGTTTTCTCTAAAGATGAAAGCTAGTTAATGTTTTGTTGGTTTTCTTTGTATTATGCGGAGTTCACTTAGTTGTTCGAGTAGGCTGGCGATTTCTGTGCCTGAAAGGTATTTTCGTTTAGGCTTTTGCTCGCTCATTATTAACTTACCTTTCTTGTAGCTAAAAGTTCCTTCAGCATTTTCAATCTTGCTTCATGTTCTTTTCTCTCTTTCTCAGCTACTTTGTCTTTAGCGGCTTGTACTCGCTGTTCAGAACTTAATTCAGTCATTCTCTCTCTGCTGAATATTCTGCGGGTGGTCCTTCCCACTCTTCACACCAAGGACATTTAACCATTTAAAAAACCCCCTTCCAACCCATCTTACGCATAACTTCTCGCAATGTATTTCGCATAGGTTCGATTGTTCTTTTGGCTTGCATTGGGGTAGATATTGGACCTATGATGTCAGGCTGCAATAAATGTGAAAGTTTCCGCTCAAGCTCTCGAAGGTCAAAAATGGCTTGTGGGAGTGCTTCAAAAGAGATTTCTATTTCTTCTGGAACCCCAAGCGCCTCATATATCCTTTTCATTGTTTCTTCAGGTAGCTTAACAACCTTTGCCATAGGCTTTCTTCCAGCAATATCCTCCATGTGCTTTTCTTCAACATGTTTAGGGTACTCTTCTACTGGGCCTTCCCAACCACAACCCCAAGGACACTTAACCATTTTTTCACCTTATGCTGATGTTCTTATTCGGGCTAGTGCTGCCTCGTAGTCTGCTCTTAGCGATTGTGCTTCTGAGCTTTTTAGCCCTTCCAAGCATTTGTGGAGTATTTGCATGAAGGTCACTGTGTGTAGGGCTAGGTTTGTGCGCGTTTTGTCGAACCATTTGTTCCAGTCTTGTTTGCCCAAGAAGACTTGGATCAGTTCCCTGCGGAATTGTTCTCTGACCGTTAGGGCTCGGACTTTTCCTTCTGGGTCTAGTCCTGTGAGGGGTGTTAGGTGTTCGACTACGCGGTCTATGAAGGTTTGCATATCGGGTTCTATGGCTGGCGGAAGAGGTGGTCTTGTTTGTTTGTATGCTTCTTCTACGTTTTGTTCCATCATTGGTCCGACCAAGTTCATTTTTCGGAGAAATTCTTGCCAATAGTTTGCTGTTGGATTGCCTACTGGTAAGGCGCCTTTTTTGGGCAATTATGATCCGACCAAGTAGCCTTTTATTAGGCGTTCGTAGTACGGGATGAGTGGTTCTATGTTGAAGCCTGCTTCATCTAGTAGCAACAGTAAGGTGACGATTTGTGTTGTTCTTTCCATGGTGTTTTTCATTCTTATCATTGGGTCTGTTTCTCCTTGTAAGTATGAGAGTTGTTCTCTGAGTAGTTTGTTTTCTTCTGTAGCGACTTCGTATTTGTCTGCTTTTTCGAGGGCGTTGATTACTTCTTGGTGGATGGGGGTTTGGCGTATGTCGTCTACGGTTGAGCCTTTTTTGATTGCATAGTTTGCGTATGCTTGCCAGACGGCTTTTCCAAGTATAAAGTATTGTTGAGATTGGGTTGCGGCCTCTTCTGCTATTTCACCTTCAACTGTATCTTGAACGGTTTTTTGGGCAAGTTCTTCGGGAGTCATCTCTTTTGTTCTGCCCATGTAGTGTTTTTGGACTTGCTTGAAAGGTGTGATAAAGTAGGGTTCGTCTTCTTCGTCGGAGGCGATTAAACCCGTATCTATCATTCGGCTGACTTGCCCAATTTGTTTTCCGCTGACCTTTAAGGCTTTAGAAATCTCTGGGGATTGTTTATTTTCCTTAAGCATGCGGGCAATGGCAATGCATTTCTCTTCGTCTAACATTTTGTCACCTTCTAAGGTAGGCTACGAGAATGGCAATTATGCCTAAAGCAACAACTGAGCCTAAGATCCACCATGTTCTGCGGTCGATTTTTTCAAGTATTTTTTTGACCCAGCCCATGTCGTTTTCTAGAGTTGCTACGCGCTCTGCTAGGGTTTTTGGTGGGTCGTCCTTCCTTGAAGGCATTGGAGTCGCCTTTTATTTGGTTGTTGATGGTGTTTCTGTTACTGTTGTCTTAGTTGCATTCCTGGATGCTATTGCGCCGCTTATGCGGTTCAAAGTGACATCTACGCCTGCGCCGCTTAAGAATACGATTAGGTAGTCAAACCAGTCGACGCTTGTTCTAAAGCTGTATCCAATGACGATTACGACTCCTGCGACAACTGCATGCAGTATTGATGAGGCGAATTTTCTTCCGTTGAATGGTTCGCCACTGTCAAGCCAGCCGAGTACGGCGGCAGTTAAAGTTCCGAGAATGGCTGTCAATGTTACGCAAAAGAGAGTCAAATTGTCTATTGGGGGTGTGGTTGTTTCTTGGGCATAGGCTAGTTGAACAGTTCCGATGGAAACGCATAGAGTTACTAGGACCAAAAGCAAGAGTTTGTTCTTTATCATTTTACTCACTCTAGTATTTTATTTAGAGAGAAAAGGTTTTAAGATTTGTGCTTTATCCGGCGCCGTATATGTTTGAGTCGTCTATTTTAGTGTAATTTGGTGCTCCTAACGTGTTGGCGAGATAAAATCCGACTCTTCCGCCTGTGGCTTTCCAGAGATTCGCAGAGTCGTAGGCATCATAGACTTTTACCCATTGGGAGCCGTTCCAATATTCGAAGCGGATGACCAAGCCAACGTAGTCGTTCCACCAAGTAACTCGGTATCTTTGCCAATCATCGTAGCCTAATGAGATATTTCCAGAAGCTATAGTAGTTATGACTCCAGCAACTTTTTTGTCTATTTCCCAATAGAGATTAGCCGAGTTTGGAGTTATAACAACATAATAGTAATTGTTATCGTCTTGCCATCTAAAAACTATTCTTATAGCCTCTCTGACTGCTAGCGTGTCGGTGTACATCTTTGCGTAAGTGTCGATTCTTCCTTCTTTAACTTGGGCTATTGGAACAGTGCTTGTTTTCACTAAAACACTCGTATAGCCTGCTGCAGCTGTCCTGAAAAGAGAACTTGGTGCAGATACATAGTCAGTTGAATCTAGTGTCCAGTTGTTGTCACTGTAGTCCCAGTCGCCTGTTGAATGATGTGGAAGGCTTTTGTTAAGTTGTCTAAGTAGCTCTTGGAGAGGATTTTTGTATTTCAACTGCTCCACGCCTCACTATGCTTAAGCGTTAATGTTGGGGGATCTGGATAATTCCAATTTTCACTGTGTAAAAGTGTAAAAACGCTGGGAGGACCAAAGTTCCATTCTTCAGAATGCAGTAACGTTAATTTTGATTCTGGAGGGGTAGGCTTCCCTCTGCCTACGCTTGATATATGCCTCAGACCAACACGTTTACTCAATTTCTTCCTTCCATAATGAACAATTCTTTCTGTGAGCTTTTAAAATTTTGCTACATTCTTTTCTTGCACGATTTTAGCAAATTTGAGGATAGCTCCAAAGAGAAGCTTTCCTAACATGGTGTCTTCATATTTGCCTCTATCAACCTTTGCGATCATGCCGCGATTGATTAGGATTTCAATATGATGTTTGAAGGAAGCTGGGTTTAGCCGCAAGTCAAACATTAAGTCTGAAAAAGTGCGAGGTTTTAAACAGTATTGAAGCATCTTTAAGCGTGTAGGATGACCTAGTGCCTGCATACATCTAATAAGCATTTCAACAGTTAGTGTCACGGATTCCACCCGCATTCAACGCAATAGCCAGACCTTGATAGGTTACTCTGTTCAAGATTTTTCGTGTAGTGCTGACCGCAGCATAGGCATGTTCCCTCTTCAATTTTGTCGTGTTCTCCCGCGTGGAAAGCCTGTGTTTGCCTAGCGTAGTCCTCATCGAGAGAAAAATCTTTCTCCACCTCTTCGGATGATTGTTCCTTTTCGTAGCACACACTTAGACTTCCTCGCCTACTAGTTCTGCGTATACTGTGTCTGCTGAACCTCCGCTTGGGTATTTGGCTTCAACCTGCAACACTTTGCTGCCGTCTCCTACTGCCTGTTTTTCGCCAAAGGAAAACCAATCCATGAGTGCGATTTTTGAGGATATTGGATATTCGATGCTTATGTCGGAGCCGCCGAAGGTTATTTTGACCATTGCGTCTGATAGGCATGAGGTTGCTATCTTTGTTACGTTGAAGGTTTTTCCGTTGGGGACTGTGCGTTTGCAGTTGCCTACGACAGCGTAGCTTGCGCCTGTTGTGACTGATCCTCTGAGGACTTTTTCTCCTTTTGGTCGAGGTACGACTTCTGCTTGCATTTGTAGTGGCGTTTTTTATCACCCTTATTTTGGTCGTATTAGGCGGGGGTTCCAGTTGACTCTTATAATGGCTTTGCCTGTGAGTGCTTCGTTTGTTACGTAGATTTCTTCTATTTCGAATTCTGTTTCTGTTAAGCCTTTTTCAGCAGGTGTTTCGTCGTTGCTTCCGCTGTTAATGCGGTATGTGAAGGGTGAGTCGGCTCTTATGATTGTCATTGTGTCGGCTACTATGTTCAAGCTTCTTAGTCCTAATGCTTCGTTTGTTCGGGCTGTGGATAAGTCTATAGTTATGTTTCGGTATTGACGGTCTTTGACTTCTTGCACTAGAGTTGGCTTTATTTCAACTCTCGCGGGAATTTCTGGCGGTGGGGGAATTGCCTCTTCAAGTTCTTGTGCGCTTTGAGAGGAGAAAAAGATTGGCGGTTCTGGCTTGAACGGTTCTTCCACTGGCTTTTCGTACTGCACTATGCCTGTGCGAATTGACTTCTGAAGCTTTTGGTTCTTTGACAATTTTATGCACTTTTCATTTTCTCTCTAATTGCCGCAAGTTCCTTCTGGACTCGCATTTCGTATGCTCCCAAGCCTGCCAGTGTTGTGCCCGATTTGACGAATTGTGCTTGTCCATTTGCGAATACGTGTAGAAAGTCTCCATCTGGTTTTCCAGGATAGCCAACTACTTCATATTCTATGATGTTGAAGTAGTAGTCTTGTGTGCCATCTTGTTTGATGCGCAAGTATTGAGAGTCGTCGTAGCTCCATCGGTCTATTTCCATGGGATTATCTATTGGTGCTATGGTGTTGGTTATGGCTTCGTCTACGTCTTTGCTTAGTAGCGGTTGTGTTAACCACCATAGGTATGTGTTTTGTGCTTGTCCCAGACCGAGGTATTGTATGTGCACGATTCTGTTTACTTTAACATTGCCATGCAACGATTCGTATGTTGTGTCAGTGCTCTTCACCAAGTCATATAGCGATGTTTTTGCGCCCGAAATGCTGATTTTGTAAGGGTTATTGCGGACTGTCACTACTTGAAGGAAGCCTTTGTCAAAGTCTGGTCCTGTGTGCACTAGATGCCCTGCTTTCAAGACAGGCAACGCTGTCTTGTAAATTTGCCATGGTTTAAAAGTGCTCGTTTTTCATTCCTCCTTTATTCTTATTCTTGTTAATTTAGTTTAGTCGCATCTCTTTTTTAAGGTTTGCCCCTCTGAGACTTTTTATTTCTTTATGAATGCCGCTTTCAGCATAGCTCTCACCAATTTGACAGTTCACCTTTGTATTCAGTGCCGAATCGTTTTGCTATTTCTTCTGCAAGCAATCGTCTATGACAGTGTTTTGCGTCTTTCTCAAAGCACACCAGAATTACATGATGACCAGCCTTTGACTCATCAGCCCTTTTCTGCATCCATTCTAGGCTATTTGGCGCATCCAATTCACAGATTTTGCGTAAGTATATAGTTTCATAATCTTTCCAACTGAGTTTGCCTGCTTTGTAGGCTTTGACTGTTTCTATGTAAGGTGCTACTTCATCGTTTCCTCTATTATGCATAATATAGTAAATAAGCACTGATTTTAGATTGTTCGGGAAGATTTTCAGAGGGTTATAGTCAAACTTTTTGAGATATGCAAGATACGTCGTATAGGTCGGCATAGCATTCACCTGTAGAACGGAATACCTAGAAGAATACAGCAATAGCAGCACCATGTTCTATGGATGCACGGACTGCACTCCATAATCCTCAACTAGCTCTCATTTAGGGTAAACTGATGATAGGGTAAATGCCGCTTTCGCTTACTATAAAGTTGGCCATGATTGTTGTTGGCTTTGTGATGTTGATTTCTGTTACGCTGTTAAGTGATGCGGGAAAGCCGTCGACTGTCCAGCTGATGAATCCGTAGGTTAATACGAGATCTGGGCTTTTTGTGACAGTTGCAAATCTGTGTTTGCCTTTTGTTAGGGCTATGGTTTTTGGTGTTGTAACTAATTCTTTGTTGTCCACTAAGATTACTGTTCGTATTGGTTTAGATGTTAACAAAACTTGGACGCTTGGTTTGGCTGATACTCTGCTGATGAGCCAGCCTAGCCCCACTAGTGCAGCGACTCCTCCTATAATTGCGACTGCTTTCTTGCTCATGTTGGTCACTGTTAGAGAATAGTATTTTTTATCTTTTAAAGTTTCACACTATTTTTGTATTTGAAGATAGAATTTTGGGTTATAGAAGTATCATCCATAAAGGTTTTAAGGAAAAATAAGCTAATAGATTGAAGGGAAAGGGAAAGAAATGAAAGGAAAAATGAAAATTGCAGTGTTGCTTGTCCTAGTGGCTTCAGTGATGCTTGTCGCTGTCCCCTGTGTCAAAGCCCCAATTGCCCCTCCGCCTGAATGCCCGCCTATGTGGACACCATGGTGGTATGAAAGATACTGCGCATGGTATTACGGTGCTGGCGGTGGAGGATCAGGATACAAAGGACCCCTACCATGCTAGATGACCTAAAATGAACATAGCATTAGTAGTAACTGGCTTTGTGCTGATGCTGATAGGTCTCGCATGTATGGTCTGCTTTCCAACGGTGTATACGCAGACAGCATACATCGGGAACGAACCAGTAACTATTACAATGGCTGATTTGGGAGTTGTAAACCCGTACGGACTTTGGGTTACGCTACTCGGTTTGGGCGTGTTTATAATAAGTGGCATAAAGCCACAACAGAAGCAAACTGTTTAAATTTCCCCTTTTTTTTGTCATAGTAAAGGTGTAGATATGGCTAAAATCAGAAAAATTTGGTTGACGATTGTGGCAATATTGTGGACAGTATATGTGTGTGTGTATGTGTATACTGCTTTCTGGATTGGAGTGCCAGATGGTGTGGTGGCTGTGGCTGTCTCTTACATAGCTTTAGGCGTAAGCATCATAGTAGCACTTCTCACATGGTGGGAAGTCTGGAAAGGTGATACAAGTTATGGTGATGAAAAAGCCTAAAGGTGAAATTGGCAGACTGAAACTTTTAATGGAAAATGGTCGAGTTGAAGATGCGATTTTGTATTGCCATTTTGAAACTGTGATTGTTGCTGGTGCCGAGTGTTATCTGCTTAAAACTACTCCCGCAGACTATACCGGCGTAAGCTTCACTAGGAGTTTAAGCTCTACTGGACGCTACATGTTTAGTTTCGCGGGAATTTTTGGCGCCTTCTACTTTCAGCTTACGGGTGTTGCCAAAATTTTGGCAGCAACCATCTATGGCACGTATAGAGCTCGCCATGACGCAAGTACAGGTGTGGTTCACTGTGACATCAGAATAAGCGTATTTACGAATCTTGGAGCCTTGAGAACGTTAATTGCTGACGGCGTTTCTGACAGTGCGAATTTGACGACTACTTGGACGACTTACACAGGAGCCAATTATAGCTTTGCCGAATACACGGTTGTTGACCAGGCGGACTGGCTGGTCATTAGCTATTATGCTCATATCACAACAAGTGAGGCGTTACATACGGCGTATTTACGTATCGATGATAACACTTTGGCTGTTGCTGACCAGACTCGAAGCCAAGACTGGAGTTTTCAAGCGCCTCCGCCTCCAGCCGTTAAGGCAGGATTAAACGTTCCACAGGCATTAGAGATTATTTTAGCTGATGAAGGCTAGCCTTTTCCGCCTTCCGCAACCGTATTGGCTGGTGGGAGACTCCATTCGTATGAGTCGATGGTTCCTGCGGTTTTGGCGTTTTGAAGAATTGTTATTAGGTTGTCTCGGAAAGTGTTTTTCTTTGTCACATTGCCTTTAACAGTTATTCGCACATTGAATATCCATTCGTAATCTGGTGTCGCAGACAATTTTTCACCTCCTTCTAACACATGAGTGGTATTTTTCCGCCGGCGCCACATCCGTTTTCCGTGGGGTCTGATGAAACTTGAGGGTCTTTGACAAGTGGGTAATAATCAAAGTGTTCTTGTCCATCAACATCGTCGGGGTCTATTTGGTACGGCGTATCCCAGATGCCTAAGCCTACCAATTCTTTAGCCTTTGGATACCGCTCTGCATAGTCGCTCCAATAGTTACCCTGTCCACGTCCATCATCCCAAATGCATGTGGTGTTACTCACGCGAGGATAGAAGGATTCATTGTTGAATACGTTATTGTGATGGAAAACAATGTTACGAGAGTTATACATCTGAAACTGTTCACCAGCGTCCCTTAGCGTATTGTAGGTGATTGTTATGTTGGTGCAATCGTGAAGCAGAATAGATGTTCCAAAGGTAGCGATAGTGTTATTGAAGATTCTAGCGTTTGAAACTCCTATTAACTCGACTCCGTTACCACAAGTATCCTCGAAAGTACAGTTTATAATCGCTATGTCCACACAGTTTTCTACGCAAATTCCTATTGCACCACGCCCAGAATATGTCGTCAGAAACCTGAAACCTGAAATGGTGACGCTATTCGCTCCAGCAACATAAATTTGCCAAGGACTGTCAGCATAATTTTTAAATCTCCCGTCAATAACGGCTCCATTCATGGTTACAAGTGATAAGGATTTGTAGGCTCTGACATACTCATAGTAAGTTCCATTTTCAATCTCCACCGTTCCTGCTTGAGCCAAGTTATCTATCGCTTGCTGAATGGTTGAGAAGTCTTTTGGAACGTTAGCATGAGGTACAAGTTCTTGTGCTTGGGTTGAAGCCATAAGTATTAGGATTGCAGTTAGGCTCAGTAGGATTACATATGTATGCTTCCCCATTTTTCATTCACCTCCATTAATAGAACCATATTCTTATCCCAACTTGTACGTCAAAGAGGTCGAGAGTTTGATAGTCAACTAAAGCATCTTCAAACCTCAAATTATAGGTTGCGTTTCCTGTTACAACGCTTTTCACGTCATTGTCGCCAACTTGTACATCTCCAAATTCTCGTGTGCTGGCAGCGATATACCATTGGTTATCAATTAGATTAATGGCTGCTATGTCGTCTACTCCCCAAGTTCCTGTGCTAACCTTTATGCGAATATTCTGAGCACCATTAATCGCATTGTACCCTGACGAACTTTTGTTTTCTATGGCTCGTATCTTTATGAGAACGATGGCTTGAATTATCGTAGCACCTGAAGGAATATTGGCTACTACAACGTTAGGTAAGTCTTTGTCAGCTGCGGGCGTAGTAAGTTGTATTGGATTAGTAGTTGAAACATCACTCCAGAATGTCATGCAGGAAACCTTTCTATTTACAGAAGTTTGAGTTGCAACGGCGCCTCCGCTCAAATTGTCAAGATATCCGGCACGGGTTGCTGTTAACCTTGCCAAAAGAGTATCGATGTCAGCGGGAATGTTTGTGGCTCCCAGTTCGGCCAAGCGTACTTCGGTGCAGACGCTGGCCAAAGCCACGGCTCCTCCGCTTAGATTATCAAGGTATCCAGCTCGTGTCGCAGTTAAACGAGCCAAAAGTGTGTCAATGTCGCCTGGAATGTTGGTGGGGTCAAGCTCAGAAAGGCGGGTAGCGGTACATACGGAAGCCAAGGCTACTGCGCCACCAGACAAGTTGTCCAAATAACCCGCACGTGTAGCGGTTAATTGAAGAAGACCCGCTTGGTTAATATTGTCAAGATAGCCTGCACGAGCAGCGGTTAATCTGGAAAGCAAAGTGTCGATGTCTGCTGGAATGTTAGTGGCTCCAAGTTCAGCAAGCCGAGCTTCAGTGCACACGCTAGCTAAAGCCACCGCACCGCCACTTAAGTTGTCGAGGTAGCCTGCCCTAGTTGCTGTTAGCCTAGAAAGAAGTGTATCTAAGTCTGTGTTTAACGCTGAAAGTCCATAGGTAGCATTATCCAGCTTGCCCTCTATTGCAGTAATCAGGGTTTTCAGGGCGTTTAACCCGTATGTTGCATTGTCAAGCTTGCCTTCAACGGCATCGATCAGAGTTTTGAGTGCAGAAAGACCGTAAGAGGCGTTTTTCAGTAAACCCTCAATTTCATCAACATAGCCTCGAATATTCACCAAAGAGTCCACGTCTGGCGTGAAACCTGTTCCTTCAATGTCAATGAGCAGAGTTCGCAAGGCTGAAAGCCCATAAGTGCCGTTATCAAGTTTACCTTCAACAGCATCAATCAGAACCTTAAGCGCATAAAGCCCATAGCTTCCGTTCTGAATTTCAGAAAGAATAGTTCCAATATCAGCACCATTAAAAGCAATTTCATCAGCGATTATGTCGGCTAAGTTTTTCGTTACTAGATTTCCGAACGTAGGAGAGGTAAGAGTTCTGCTGGCATAAGTCCAAACGTCCCCAGCAGAAAGGTTGTTTAAAGCGACGATTAAGGCTTTTATGTCTGAATCATGCGTGGATAACGCTAAGGCTGAAGCCCTAGAACTGATTGCCACATCGATGTATGACCCATTAAACGCCATTTGATCAGCTAAAATGTCCGACAGGTTCTTTTCTACTAGATTGCCGAAAAGGGGTGAGGTAAGAGTTCTAATCGCATAGGTCCAAACTTCGGCAGGCGTGCCACCAGGGTTGCTTAAGATGATCTTTCCGTGCTAACTGCTTGAAGCAATCAGCTTTCCGTTCTCATCCACAAGCAAAGCCCTATAGTTGTTTTCTGCAAGCTTTTCTGTTGTTCCCCAAACCAATATGCCTATGCTCAGTAGTTTCTCTTTAATCTCCTCTAACAGTTTCTCCTCATAATCCCTTCGGCTTTGCATTTGCTCACCGCAAGTTATTTATTCTCTTTTACCTTTATAAGAAATTGGTGGAATTATGCCTTTGACGAAAACGTATGCTCTTGTGCATGTTAGACGAGAGAGTAAAGATATTATGGCAATGGAATTATTAGATGAAACTTCTACACCACTGGCTGTGAAAACTGCCATTTTGAGAATAGGAATGGACGAATATAAAGCCTTAGGCTATCCAAATCCCGCAACAGCTAAAATAACCATAGCTCTGATCGTTGAAGAAACAAAAGCTGAGGAAAAACCGCCTGCGACCTAGCGTTTTGTGGTCACTCTAACTGTCGCAGTTTTGCCATTTTCAGCTAAGATTTCAACTCTCCAAACACTCGGTTTTTTTTCTGATCCGAACTTTTTTGTCATTCTGTTGTCTAAGGTTATCGCATTAGGAAGCGATGTCTTGTTCGTCATTACCTTTACTGGGTCTGGACCTTCATTGTAAACTTCAACTGTGAACCATTGAAATGGAAAAGCGAGAAGTTCTTTCCTAGAGGGCCCGCTGGGAAGTGCGACTTCAAACTCTTCTTCTATGCCTTCCTGCTCCCAAACTTCAAGCGCCACTTAGCTACGCCTCATAAACGCTAGAAAAGCTAAAAATCCAAAAAATGCGAAGATGCTTACAACCGCTACTATTGGCAACACGTTTTGTTCTTCTTTAATTACGAAGGTTGGTTGCAATGGAAGTTCTAAGGGTATGCGACGTGGTTTTTGTTGAAAGTTTCGGTTTACTCGTTTTGCAGTGCTCACATCGAACAAGGGAAATTCTTCAGGTTCAAAGACAGCCATGCTTATCTACTCTGGATACAATATTGATATGTCTTGCCAATTAATAGTTTTGGCGTGAATTAGGGCTAATAATGCCAAGTTGTTGCTGGTTGCTATATAGGGGGGTATGGCTACTGTTAGTGCAAGTATAGTGGCTGTTTTTTGGGGAGCTTTCAGTTTTTCTCCTAAGTGAAGAATTAGCGCTTGTCCGCCTAGAACGCAGCTGACTTCAAGGAAAGGGTTTGCCAAGGGATTTCTTTCTTTAAGCGTGGGTTGTTGAGTGCCTAGCCAAGAAGATGCCGCATCTCCGAAGCAACCTAGTAAGCCGACAAAGTAAATTTTCCACTTGTTCATAAGGTTGCCCCCATGTCCCCTAAAGCAACAAGGTTTAAAGCATCATAGTTCAAGTATTTTGCTGCCTGTTGATTTCTCCGCTGTTCTGCCAAATCTCGATAATGCTCAAACGCTTTTCGTGTTATTTCCGCGGCCTCTCCAAACGTTTTGCCTGTGGCGAGTTGAAGGGCTGGTTGCAGAAAACTTATGAAGAACGGTCGGGCAATTTCATCTTTAAGAGGGGCTACGGCATGTTCTTCGCTTAGGAAAATGAAGGGTTCACGGTAAGCTAGAACTGCTATGGCGTCTGCGTCCATCAACCGAAAGGCTAGTTCTTTGCCGCAGTTGCATGTAGCTAGATAGACTATGCGATTTGCTAAGAGGTAGGTGTTTGTTCCATAGATTTTTAATCCTAGTTCTGGATCGTAGCTTTCAACGCCTACGATGACATGGTTGTTTATTTCTGTTGCTTTACGTCCTCCATGCCCATTGAGAATTATTAAGCGTGGATTGTATTTAGCTAGGGCTTGCGTAAACGTGGGAAGCGAAGCATTTTTAAGAATTATAACTTCGTACCCGTTTTGGGCGGGCGTTCTTGCATAGCGTTTCCAATAATAATAGGCATAACGAGTTGGCTCGTCGACAGGCGCGGTGACGATGAGTATTGAAGCCACACGAAACTGCCAGCTTTAGATTTCTTTGATTAGGGGAAACTTCTCTAATCTGTGCGTTTTTTGGTACCCTTTGCGCCATGTTTTGCGCCATTCTTCGAAGGTTAAGCCAAAATTAGATCCAGCTATTTCCATGTCTGTATCGTCCACCTTTCCGTCTCCGTTTAAGTCGCAATCAGGATTCCAGTTAGGTGCCCCCGGAGTACTTCCGTAAGCCTTAGACAGTAGGTAAAGGTCATCACCGTTGATTCTGCCATCTCTATTTACGTCGCCCATTTTGTGGAATAGTTCTCTCAAAGCTTTCTCTGTGGAAATGCGGTATAGATAGAAACCTATGAGGCCTGCTCCCGTTATGGCTCCAGCGGCAACAGCTGCTTTTTGCCAACCTTTCATTTTGGCTCGCCTACTACTTTGCTGGTGGACCCCAACGTTTTGTAACTTGGTAGCCTACGATTGGCAAGAGTATTGGCAAAACAAAGAACCCCGCGAATAAGCCTACGCCAAAGCTCATTAGGTCGAACCCAGGCGACAGTTTCCGCATTTTCGCTCCATAATAGCGTACAAGTCTTTCTGTTGACTCATAGAGAATTGGCATCTTTTTTCCTCCGCTTATTATATTCGTCTTCAGCTTTTTTTAAAGCTTGCCCTATCGAAGTGCCCTTTTGCTTCTCTTTTTCTGCTTGTTCTTCTGTCATTTGCTTGTTGAACGTGTTAATTCGTCTACCCATTTTGTCACTTTCTAAGAAGTTTTCCTGACAGTGACTATGAGTTCGCCCCACTGGGTTATAGTTCCAACGCGCCCACTTGAAGGTGTAAAACGCGCATTACCCTCTTTGCCTACGCTTAAGGCTCGCAAGCGCCAAGTTGCCCCTTCATCAAGGGCGAGTGTTGCCCTACCGTTCATGTCCGTCATGACTTGATATTTGTAATCATCCCAACAAATGAACCAGACACAGACATATTTGTAAATCTGCACAACCGCAAAGCTCGCCGGAACTGCTGCTGACTTTAAGACTTGGACGGAGATCGTGACCTTTGCCATTGTTTCACTTTTGTTCTCTTTTTATTTTTGGTATGACGCCCTTGATGAGGTAGATTCCGCCTCCTACGACAAGTAAGCCTAATCCAGCGAGTAGTAATGTGGCCACGTATGGTTTGGCTTCCGAAGGAAGCCATGACCATAATGCTTCAACAGCTTCTCTGGCTACTAGAGCGATATAGAGTATGATTAATAGAGCAACGATGATTAGTACAAGTGCGGCGATGGCTAGATATGTGATGAAAGATTGTTCTTTAGCCATTGTGGAAGCACTGCCAAAGATTGCTTCGTATCGGCAATAGTATTCTGTGTAAACGATTTTCCATTCTGCCCACATGTCTAGGACGCGCCAAGACAAAACTTTCAAGCCTTTCTGAGATGCTGCATCATTCACTGCTTTTTGGATCTCAGTTTTCAGTTGGTCGGGTGTCATGTAGATGCTGCCGACCTTGTATACCTCAACAAGTCTCCAGTATGGCGCTTCTTCCTGAAGTTGTCTGCTTACGGATTTAGCTCTGACCTTCTTCGTGTGAACGACTGATTCATATAGAAGTGACATTTATTTCCACATCGCCTTCGCTGCCACTGCCGTTATTATTGTGACCCCTGCTGCAATTCCTAAGCCTATGGACCATAAAGGTATGAGTTCTGCTTTTAGCGGCTCAGTCATTGGAAGTGTTATTTTCAAGGTTTTTGACCAGTAGCTTGGATGGGAGATGTTGAGCGTGTATGAACCGTTAGGAACATCTAAGACAGCTAACCCTAGAGAGTCGGTAAACTTTTGAGTTGTGTTTATTGTTACCTTGGCGTTTTCTATTGGCTTTTTGGTTAATATGTCTAAAACTTGAACTGATGAAGCGGGGTATGCACTGATAATTGTTATTGTCATTTCAGTGTCTTTGGTTCGGGCAAGAGAATGAGGATGTGCGTAACTTTCATAAAGAAGAGACAATATTTATGCGGTCCCATGTCCAGCTTCAACGAGCAAGTTCCAATTTCTATTAGGCATAGTTTGTTCCAAGCCTGTTCGAACTAGTACCTCGCCAGATTTCAACCAAGGCACTCCTATAGGCTGGTCTACTATTGTGGCAGTGTCTTTGTCTTTAACAGTATACCAAAAGTAGTCAGGGTCCCCATCATTTCTAATTGACACAACGATTTTCAATTTTGACCCTGGAGCTGCTTTGGAGATTTTTGTTCCCGCTAAGTCCACTGCGTAAGCATCTACTATGGCCGCCTTTCCCGCTGCCATCGATATTGTTATGTCGAGTTGCGCATCTTTAGTTAACGCTAAGCTTCGCTTTCTACCGAATACGTTTTCGTAGAGGAGAGGTATTTTTTGGGCCATTTGGATTCTCCTTTAGTTTTTCGGAGACGTAGAGAAAAGGGGGGAGGCAATTAACTATGCTAAGAGTGTTACGTCTTCGAGGGTTACTGGCATGACTGCAAAGCCAAGTATCCATGCTTGGATTGTTGTTGAGCTTGTTGTGCTGTGGCAGTTTATTGTGAAGCTTTCGTCTCCTCTGAACACGTATTGGTCGAGGTTGCCTGCGTATACTCCTTCTTTCTCTTCGAAGAGGTATATGGGTCTGACGAACCAGTCGGCTATGTACTTTGTCTTGTTGCCGCTGTACCATTTAATGTAGTCGAAGGTCGGGTCTTCGTTGATTACGCCAAATGGGAATATGGCCACATTGCTCTTCAGCGTGTAGAGAGTATCCGCTGTGCCTGGCAAGTTGTATAGGCTTCTGCTGAGGTGGGCGGGTTTAAGGAATTCAATTTTCATCGCGATTCGTTTGGTTGTCGCTATGCGTGCTGCTTCTTGGCGTGCCGCTATGTAGGCTCTGTCAATGATTGCCTCGTATTTGTCTATGAATTTTTTCGGGTAAAAATATGGTGCTGGCAACTAGATCACCTAAATCTCTTTTATGAGCTGCTCAGGAGGAAGCTCTAAGCCTTCACGCTGTCCGCCTAGTGGCAATTCGAAACTGTAGGCAGCTCGCTTGCGAAGTTCATCTAGGATGAGCATGCTTACGCCTGTTCCGAACATGGCCGCACCAAAAGCAATAGTCGCATGTTTGTTCTCCTCACTCATGCCTCTTGTGAGTGGATTGTTTTTCCAGACGATTGGGAGAACTCCTGTAAAGACTCCGCCCGCTACGCCGATTACTCCGCTCCATTTGTAGGGAATCTGTTCGCTGATTCTTGCTCCTTTGACTCCGAACTCAATGACTATTGGAACAACTACGCCTCCGAAGCCGCCTGCAAAAACTTTAGCACTCATTCAATTTCACCTTTTACAAATCATAAAATACTTGAATTAGCTTAAATATTTATGGAATATGTTTGTATTCTCTTAGCGTTCTAACGTCTTCCATCTGCACGTTAAAAGTTCTTTGACATGACATAAACGGAATCTTCCACGAAACAAACTTTTCGAAAACCTTTTTTTTCAAATTCGGCTTTCATTGGGTCGTTATGGACTTCAACTACGCAAGGTTCATCTATTTGGACGTTAAGCAGTTCTATCTCTCCTCCATCTATGTCCATTTTCATGAAATCATGGGAAATCTTTAGATGCCCAAGCTTGAAATATTCTGGTATAATTTGAACGTTCCATTTGTTGGTTGTAGTGTTCTCTCTTAAGCAATCAACAGCTTTGATGGAAGGCTCAATAGCTACGACTTTATCAGCGCCATGGAGGAAATAGAAAAAAGCCGTTTCTCCGCATCCTGCCCCGACATCTAAGACTGTACGACCTGCAAGAGAAAAAGGAGGAAGATAGCTTTTCTCCCAAATTGGCCATTCTCTAATAAAGAAGATTCCGTAGAGTCTTAGGAGCTTTAACCTTTGACTGTGAGCTTCGAAAATAACGTCTTCTTCTGTTTCCGATATGATTTTTACCCAGTCAGGAACGGGCATTCGTTCAAATTGCGTCTTCACTGTCGCCTCAACCTATTGAGCCACTCTCTTATTCTCTCTGCTTCCTTACTAAAGTTGACGTCTTTCTTGAATTTTTCAGCTGTTTGTCTGCACATTTCCGTGTGACGTTGAGGCTCAGAGAAGTATCTTATCTTCTCAACATTTTCTTTAGTGGTGCCAACGTCTAAATCGATGCAGTTGACTCCGTCCTCAAACAAATCTTCCTCTAACATCCGATGTTCATAACCATAATGTTTCTTTACGATGCAGGGTCTACCGCAGGCTAAGGATTGTCGACCAACAAAGCCGCCACCTCCAGTGTGTTTAACGTGCCATACAAACGCTGAACTCTTTATCGCTTCAGGCATTAGGTCGCCAGATATAACGCCGTCCCTTCCTAGTATGCCGTGCATTTTGAAAGTGAATTCTGAGAGTAGCTTTTCGTATTCGTAGAATAGCGGCAGATCGGGTTCGGCGAGTGGGGCAGCCAAGAAGCTTTTTATTGTTTTATGGTCGGTTGGTGGAATGTAGGAGTAGTCTTTGTGGTGCTCGGGCACGTATATTATGAAGTTTATGCCAGACGGCATGGGCGTATGGATTGCAAGTAAAGCGTTCTTTGCAAATTGGGGAACCTGACCGATGTTCCCTATCTGCCTAATGTAGATGGCTTTCGGTTTATGTTTCTGGACTAATTGAAAATATGCATAGTCGTGGCCGCCGTAAGATGCTATTACCAAGTCGAAATCCACTTTTTGAAACTGCTCGAACGTTATGGCTTTCTGGATGTACCATTCACTCGACACTTTTACTGGAATGTGGTAAACGCTATCTATGAGTTCAACTTGACCGTATCTCTGAGTTGGTTCTTTGGTTCTGTCCCATGTGTCTTTGGGTATGCCGAGATACTGGTCGATGGTGTCAGGTGAATTACCGTAAGGCTCGGCAATTTTCCAAAAACCATTTTGAAACCAATCTAGCCCTATGGGTCTAAACAGGTTCATCTTTAATCTTTCTTCAAAAAGCAAGTGCATAGAATAATAGAGATCTCCGTGATGTAGATCACAGAATACATTAGCCATTTTTACTCACACATAAATCCATAATGAATAATGAATTGGTATTTAAATCTAAAACTTAAATTAATCAACTGCCTATAGGACTATGAGATGTTATCGATGCCAAGTTTAGATGAAGAATTATGCTCAGACACATGGGAAGAGTTTTACGAGAAAATTAAAAAGCGCAAATGGGACAAAATACCAATAATTGATGCTATGCGTATGTCTGATGGTAAAATACACATTATAGGTTTTGCTGAAATAAGTAGCCTAGAGGCTTTCAAAGAAGGCTTTCCATTGTTGCTTTATCTTTTCCTTGCCAAAGAGTTCTGTCGCTCTCTTTCTGCCCTCAGCTGATATCCTTTTTGCGAATTCATAGTCTTGAAGTAAGGTAGAGATATAGCTTTGCAACTCATCAAATGAGTCAGAAGTGAAACCGTTTACGCCAGTCATGATGAGTTGTGGAACCTCAAACCAAGGCCAAGCGGCAAGCTTCGAACCAATCGCAACAACAGGAGTGCCTGTCATCCACGCTTCCATAAATCCCATAGTGTAGGGGGCGGGGAACGTGCAGGTGTAGAAGAATACTCTGCTTTGTGTGAGGACTTGTTTGAGTTGCTCATAGGTTAGGGCGCCTCCCCAAGGTAGTTCTGACACATTTTGATTTGCGAAGCCGTAGAGTGTTCTTGGAAAACCTTTGGTGCAAGTTTCAAATAGGCTGAATTTTAGGGCTTCGTCTCTTGTTTTCATGGCTTGTGCAACGGTTATGACCTGTTTGTTTTCACCTGTCCAGCCTTTGTACTCGTTTTCGTCTTTGTAAAATCTTATGGTTGCGTCTGCCCCAACGTAGCTAGGAATCAGTTGCTCTTTTGGAGAATATCTGACTATTTTTAAGCCTTCTGGTCTATACTTTTGCAGAATCTTCTCTGTTGATTCAACACTCTGACCTATGCTTCTGAATATTACAATTTTCTTTTTAATACGTTCCCAGTTGAACAGAAGCCATACTTGAATTCCTAAGATATACACAGCATCGCACCAGTCAATAAGTTCGGAGGGTATCAGACTAGTCCTCTCATAATTCCATTTTAGAGTAGCTGCGACCTTCGCCATTTCAGGATTATAATAGATTTCAGGTAATGCTGGCCTCGCATTATCCCCTGGTCTGGATGGATTGTTGTATGTACCCATAGCAACTACTTCATGCCCTAACTCGCTGAACAACTTAATGTCTTCAAAATTCATTGATGCTGTGGCATCCGAGATATAGCATCTTCAATGTATCACCCCCTTAGCGCGCTTTCCATAATTTAGCGCACATATTTCTCTGTAAATCTCAAAATCTCTCTCAGTGTAGTACGTCTGAGGATATAATGTCATCAAAGAATCGAGTTCTGTTTTCTCCCATTTTGTTTTCATTTAATCACTTCAAGAATGCAAACACAACGACCACCCTTAGCCGAGTCATATAGGACTTTATCAGCTTCATCTTGTGAGATTTTACGCCAATCAGCAAACTTCCAGATTACCTCATTAAAGAAGAATTTCACATTACACAGTGCTTTAGGAACAAGTGCCTGAAATCCGTTAAGACGTTCCTTCGATATGACAACACATTCTCCTTCTATGAACGCTGAAGCGCCATAGGGAAAAGTCACGTACATATACCGTTTTGAAACTTCAGCCAATTTGTTAAAAACGGCATTCTGTTCTGCTACAAAATCAGTAACCCGGTAAGGTTTTATTCCAATGTGCTCGATGGTTGAGAGACAAATCACCAAATCGTACAGCTGCAAGGGATAAGTAGCAACGTTTCCAACAAAATAGTCCCGTAAAAACGGTTTCTCAGCTTCACTAGGATAAATGTCTATACCATCTACGGTTTTGTTCATTTCTCTAAGTCCTTTAAGATATTTAGAGCCAAGGCAACCAACATCTAAAACCGTTGTTATATCGGGATGCGTGTTCACGAAATCAAGCAAACACGGCACTTCAGCGTCTCTCTCACTAAAAAACGGCAATAGCAAACCCTTTCACCCACAAAGTTTGTCCATAGTCTAGCACGCATGTCCAGTCTCCGCTTTCTAGTAAGAATCTTTTGGAAAGCCTAGTTTTTCCTCCGTTCTCAAAATTATTGTCGTCAATGAGTAGGATAGCTCCCTTTGGCAATTTGTCGTATGCTGCCTGAAGTTCACGTAAATTATGCTTCTGCGCCTCTGTGGCATCGGCAGGTGGTAAAGGACAGTCGAGGCTATCAAGGTAGAGAAGGTCAATAGTTCCATGAAATTCGGTGAGAAACTTTACGGAGTCTTGTAGAACGTAGGTTATCCACCGAGCATATTCTTTTGTGGCTTTTTTTGAAGTTTCCATGTTCTGACCATTGTTGTCAATCGTGATTAGACGCTTGTTATATCTTTCACAGAAGGCTCCGAATAACAATGTTGAGCAGCCACCAGGATCATCAATCATTCTTTGTGTGCCTGTTTCCACTATTGTTCTTCCCTTGTTTTGAAGGAGAAGGTTTAAGGCAATTTTTAGTGTGATGTATTTTGGACTTCGAACGACCTCTAACCGATTAAACTCTTTAGCCATCCAATCATTTTCGAAAAATATGAAGTCTGGGAAGGACATGATATGCTATTCCCTTTTTTTTTCTCGATATTCATCACTTGCCATGAGCACTTCGGGTAGTTTCTCACGCTCTAAGATTCCGCTTATTATTGCTCCTGTGTAGTGTTCTTTCCCCATGATGTCGGCGGGTCTGCCTAAGATTTTTAAATATTGTTCTTCAACGTAGGTCATCACTTCGGGGGGACTGCCTTTTGAGGGTGGCCCGGGTGTGGATTCCCACTCTTTTATTTCGTCTGAAAATAGAGCTTTATACCAGATAAAAGGATCTCTTGATTCGTTTTCGTAGTCCCAGCCGTTGTCGTTTCTGTGGTTTATGAATATTTGTTTCAGGTCTGGGTGTATATTGCCTTTTCTTATGTAAGCGCGCATGTGGTTCCAATCGGCGACATTTCCGAGCTCTGCCAAGTGTAGAGTTGTCCATGCATGCCATTCTTGGTACATCGGATTCTTGTCTAGGACGCACAGTCCGCCACCTCCAATGAAGACGTTTCTGGCGCCGCGTTCCTTCACTTCAAGCATGTCTTTTAAGTGGACGTAGTAGTAGTATTGGGGATTTAAGTTTTCGATTCTCCATCCGCGAAGCCCAGGTAAGAGTGTTTCGTGTATTTTGTTGACGTATCTTACGCCTTCTTCCATCTTGAACAAGAGTTGTTTGTACCACTGAGAGACTGTTTTTGTGACTGTGCCGTCTAATTCTGTTGTGATGTCCCGGGAGTTTATGGCGAGAATATTTATGCCTTGTTTTTCTGCGTCGGTCAGTATTGCCCGTATATCTTTTAGCAGAAGTCGACTGAATAGCTCATCTGGATCTGATACTAAGACCCATTCCCCCTCATTGACGTGCTCCAAGTAGGCGTTTCTGTGTTTGCTAAAATGGTCTTCCCATTTGCGGTAGACAAATTCGGCTTTTTTTTGGGAAAGTTGGTAAAGCTCCTCGATATCGGAGGCTTCTACTGTGCCGTCATGAACGAGCACACATCTCTGAACGTATGGTGCTACTCGTTTCACGCATTTTTTGACTTGAGCGACTCTTTCACCATAGAACATCATGCAGTAAACGATTACTATTTTTGGGTTTGGGTTTTGATATGGCCTTCTAGCTTGGCTTAAGATTTTTTGTCGGAACGCGAATACTTGCTGATGTACCTTTTCGAGTTCTTCAGGTGTTACCTTAACTTCTTCTGTTGACTCAGTTTTATAAAGCGTCATATTAACCACTTCACTCTTTTTGGTCATCCAAATATTTTAGGAATGCCTTATAATGCTGACGCATGTCCCACTTAGGCTTTTCTTTCTCTATGTTTTTAGCAAATCTTTCTCTGACACTTGCATTGGATAAGAGAAGCATTGCGTCTATGAGTGCATCTACATCGAAGTAGTGTAGCCGTATAGCATGACGTCCTTGCCATACAATGTCCTCTGTTTTTGTGACTGGAAGTAATATGCCTGTGTAACCGTCTTTCACTATTTCGTTTGTGGCTGGGCAGTCGACTCCTATTACAGGCTTGTTCCATTTGAAAGCTTCCAGATAAGTCAAGCCAAACCCCTCCACTAGCGAGGGCTGCACATAGAGATCTGCCAGTTTGTAGAGACTTGCGAGTTTTTCTTGAGATAACATTCCCCAAAGGTTCGTAAGCCACATCCTTTTAAGTTCGAGCATTTCTTGCATGTGAACTATGTTTACTTCGCCTATTCCACTGTGTAAGATGAGGAAAGCATCTTTGGTTACTCTTTCGATAGTTTTGAAGGCAATAAGAAGTTTGTCTATGGCTTTGCGGCGCCAGTTTCCAGACACGCAGAGCATTACGTTTGACGGCTCAACTTTGCTAGGTTGCGGAATTCCATTTTTTATCCTTTCGTAGAAGTCTGTGTCGCATTCGCTCTTTAGGTCTATTCCGTGAGGTATTACTGCCGCGACGTTTAATCCTGCTTGTTCTAGGCAGTGTTTTGTGTATTGGCTCGGAGTTATGTAGGTTATGTTTTTGCTGAGCTTGTGGCTCATGCTGTCAAGTATTGGAACCCCTTCGGTTATTGCGTAGAATATGAGGTTGTGTTCTGGGAGGAAGCGTTGTGCATAGCTTATTGAAAGGGAGAATATGTTGCCTACAAAGATTATGTTGTGTTCCGGTATTTTGGGCGCTGTTAAGTTATATACTACGACTTTCCAGCCTTCTTTTTTTAGCACTTGAGCAATTGCAAAAGATACCTCTCGGAAGCTTACTGCATTAAAGTCCGTTAGAAGCGCTACGTTTGTGGTCGTGGTTTTTCCTCCTGTTTAGGTATTACGCCTAAGATTTCTAACGCACCGTTCACCCATTTTTCCACGAATTCTGTGCCTCTTTTTCCGTATTTCTGGACCACAGCGAAAGTAGCTGGGTTCTCGAATTTTAGTGTGTGCATTGCAAGTTTTGGTGTGGCGACTTCTTTGAGTTGATTTCTGTACCGCGACATGGCTTTCAAGAAGCCTCTGGCCGCTGCTACACCGAGCCGAACGGGATTTGCCCCAAGTTGCTTATACGCTTGCTGAGGTGTCGTGCCTAGTTCTATAGCGTCTATTACCTCTTCTGGTTTTATGGTTTTGAGCCATTCGAAGTAAGTGTTAACGTGGCTTCTGACGAGGGGGTTTTGTTTTGCTAGAAGGTTTGCTTTCATTGCCTCATATAGTTTAGGTGTCATTTCAATGATTACTGTTTCGGGAATTTGAGGTTCTGCCTTACTCTGAGGGAGGTTCGAAGACATCAGTTTCTTCCGAGGTTTCCGCTGTTGGCTCATTTTTTTGCTCGACAGATTCATTCACCCTTTTTTGTTTCCCTTTTTGTGGTATTTGAACATGAAACCAGCCTTCCTTCATAAGTTCATTGTAAGCCCATGTAACTTGTCCAGGAGTTAAGCCAAGCGTTTGTGCCGCTTCTTGAACGTTCATTTTGGTTGCGCCTACTTCCATCCGTTGCATTATGTAGTTTTGGACTTGCCGTTTGATTATGGTTTGCATGGCTGAGGCAGGTGTTTCTTCCTGAGGCGCTCGACCGCTCTCGGCTTCTCTTGAAGCTGTGGCTACGTCTCTGTAGGCAGATACTAGTTCTTTGCCTATTTCGCCCAAGGTGCTGACTGTCATTGTTTTGTAGTCTACTTCGCCTCCTTCGCCACGTTTCAAGCGTTTCTCAACAGTCTCAATAAGCGACAAAACTTTATCGACGTCCGAAGTCACATCTGTTAATGTTTTGCCTCCTGCTCCGACTTTTTCGCCCATTCTATCGATTGCTTCTACGAGAGCTGTTTTAATGTCTTCAAGACTTGTTTCGGGTTGCTGTCCGCTTGCTATTTTTGCATCGTATTCCGCGAGTTTATCTTTAATAGCTTGAAGGTCAGGAGTTATTTTGTCGGTTGTTTGTTGTACGACGCCTTCCACAAACGCTTTTTGTGCTTCATTTTGCTGTTGTGATTCAATTGTCTTTGCTAAACCCTCAACTAATTTCTTCATTTCTGAAAGTTCACTTTTTAAAGATGCAACTTCTGGACTTGCCTTACTCGAAGGATTATTGCGCTGCATTTCACGTTGCTCTCTTCGCCATTCCCTTTGTTCTCTGCGATCTTCTCTGCGATCCATAATGTCAGTAAGTATCGCATAGGACATAACATCTCCCATTTCCATTTTCCCGCCTTTTTTACCTTTCATAAGGTCTCTTAAACTGAAAACAGGCTCTTCTTCTTTTTCCGTTTCCCTTTCTGGTTCTGGTTCTTCTTCTTGGGGTGCTAAAGGTTGAGGCTCTTCTGATGGTTCTTCACTCATGTTTCTTTCACCTGTGGCTGGTCTAAACCTAAATTGGTGCGAAGCACCATTTCAACATAGGTGCTGATTCCCCCTTTTCTCTCTCCGAACATTTCCCTAGCCTTTTTGACTACGGCTTCTTTAAGTTGTGTCGTAAATGTTAGCGTTATTTTTTCTGTGCTAGAAGGCTGTTGCACGTTTTTCGTAGTGGTACGGGGCAAACTACACCACCTAGAGAGTAAATAGAATGCAAAACAGATATAAAACTTTAGCTAGTTTTCATGTTTTTGGCTGGTTTATAATTCTCAAATTCGCATACTTTGTAGTATCGTTTGTTTACCCATCTTGCGAAGTGGCGAAGGACCGGTTTGTCTTTGCGGTTGTTGTATATCATTATGAAGGGTTTGATGCCGTGTTTTGTTAATACTTCAAAGCGGTGGTAATCGTCTTGAAAGGTTGTGTTGAAGCCGACTAACTCGTAGCACATTAGATGATGCGGGGCTACCCCCGCTTTTGTAAGAATTTCAACGCCATTTACCAGTTCTGATTCTATTTCTGGCGTGTCAAAGGAGAAGTATAGTCTTGGTCGTTTAAATTTGTGGTCGTAATAGTGGACTTTAGTAAGAAGTCTTGCGTTTTCTTGGTCTATTAGGCGTATGTCTAAGCCTTGGTTGAAGCTTACTTTTATTTTTCGTGCGATTATCTCTTTTAGGTTTTCATACCATCTGGGCGAGGCTAGGAAATTGTTGTCCCAAAGTATGAGTTTTTTCCATTGCTGAACATAAAACTCGCTGATAGAAGCATGGTCTTTTATGTTGCCTTCTTTCTTCGGAACTATGCACCACGGACAGTTACGGATGCACCCGCGAGAAGTGAAGCCTATGGAGTAACGAATACCATAAAGAACGTAATCAGGACAGATATGTTCGATTTCGTATCGAAGTTGAACATCATTAACTCCGTAGCCTCCGAGAACAACTTCACAGTTAAACATCTTGGCTATGCCCAGAGCCTTGGACTTGTTTAAAGAAAAGATACATGAAATGTAAACTTTTTCTGGATTGGTTACATTTTGAAGGAAAACTTCATCGCCTTGTTTCTTGTGCCATGCACTAATCTTCATCAAAGGCAGATTTGGCATTTTTCCGTCAACTTGAATCAACAGTATTCGGATATTGACCATCTCTCTCAGCTGCTTCGCTAGTTTGTTCGCTTTCTGCAGTTCTTCTAGTAGTTTCTCTTGGTTCATCTTTTTTCACTTCAGGAAAGTTAAAATCGTCATAGTTTAGGTACCACCTTTTTCGTTCCGAGATGACTAATGGTGAGCCTTTAAGACGCTTAGAAATTCGTTCAATGCGTTTAAGACGAGTGTAAACTATCGTTCGACCACTTGTTTCTGGCTCAGAAAACTCTAATGCTTCGGCAATCTCAGTAGTGGATGCTCCTTCACGTTTGCTAAGAAGGAAATTTAATATGGCTTTGTCTCTGTCTGAAAAATCCTTCCAGTCAAATGACACAACCATAGGACTTAGTTCCAGTACGTCTTCTATTCTCTTTAGCCTTTCCTCGATTCTTTGTACTCTTCGCTCTAGTTTAGCACTCACTTTCATCACCATTAGCTAATTCAGTTGTAATATTTAAAAGACTTTCGTAATGCATAAAGCAACTGCTCTATTGCTACAATCAATTTGGCAATATAGAAGGAAAGCCATCGACTTTATACATTTTGGGTAGAGTAATTGCTTTCTTTTTGTGTGCTCTCTGTCCACTCAATTTCTGTGTCTGCGAGTTTTTGCCAGCAGTTTTGGCAGATGGGGAGGCACTGTCCTTTGTATAGAATGTCTACGGCGATTTTTGTGGGTTCAAGGCTTGTGCAAGAAAAAAAAGGGTTTTGGCAGGTTTCAGGCAATGTTTCTACTCTTCGGCTTCATCGTTGTCTTCATCTTCTTCTTCGGCTTCTTTTTCAGGCTCTTTCTCTTCAATCATAGACTAGCCCTCACGTTTACTTTGCTGAACCTCACTTAAGGTTTTCTGTTCGGCTATTTCTTTTGTGTAAACAGGTTTGTTTTGGAAGTAGAAGGCGGCGCCTCCTTTTTTGAATTTTGCTTCAAGTTGAACTATTTTATCCCATAGGTCGGGGTATCGTGCTTTTAGGATTAGCATTTGTTGTTTGTTGCTGTAGACTCCGCACATACAAGTTTCTCGTAAGCCCAACCGATAGTGTGGAGGCATAGGCAAATCGTGTTTATGAATGTAATGTAGGATGTCTTGTTCTGTCCAATCTAAGAGGGGGGCATATTTCCATACATAGCCTTTTTTTAAGTAGTAGATTTGGTTTTGGAGTTTGCTACGTTTAAAACTTTCATCTCTTCTCAGACCGACAGCTTCGCATCGTTGGGGGGCTAATGTTTTGGTGAATTCGCTTATGGGTTTGATTTTGCATTCCCAACAGCACCAACGATGTTTCATGCGTGGCATTCCATTTTTCTCGGCTTTCTCGAAAAAGTGTCCTTCAACAATCGTTAAATTCCAGCCAAACTTTTCGCAAGTTTCCATAACAAACGATTTGGCGCATGGAAGCATAATTCCCGTGTCAGCAAAAACAACATAGAGCTGCACATTTGTATCGGATAATTCCGAATGTAAATAATGGGTCATAACGAGACTGTCTTTTCCTCCGCTGAAGCAACACACTAGACTTTTAATGCAGTATTCTTTAACAAACTCTTTAGGGTTCATTTCTGACAGACCAGCACATATTCGTGTTTGATTTCAGGCACTTCAGGGTACTTTTTCGTGTATAGGATTCTCCAGAAGCTGGGGTTTTTGAGGCGTAGTTTATAGAGTTTTGCGAGTTTGAAGCCGACTTTCTCTAGGAGTAGCCAAGTGTGCCAAGGTAGGTCAACAACGGTTCTGTTGCGAATGAAGGGTTTGATGATGATTATGCAGAGTCCATTAGATTTTAGGACTTTCCACATTTCTTGATAGCATTTGAACATCGCCTCTAAGTAAGTTTCCTTTTTTAGATTACCAATGTTTTCTTTGTCTGGTGAGTAGCCTACTGTTTGCGCTAGTGCGGGATCTCTTGAGGCTATTCCGCCTTTCGTATGCCTTGACCCTCCTTCTAAACTGCCTTCGTATGGTGGGCTAGTGATTACTGCGTCTACTTCTCCATGAGGAAGATTACCAATGTTAGAGGAATCATGGCTATATCTTAAACCATCTTCAAGTTGGCAGTTCCGCGCTGACCCACCAAAAAAGTTTTTAGGTTCATGTCCAGCAGTTTTTAGTCGCTCTGCTCGTTTAAGGTTACTCGTAGTATTTTTAGATTCATTCAAAGTTTTAGAATAAGGTGGTGAAGTTAAAACTACATCCACTTCTTTGAGCAGTTCGCTTAGTCTCCTTGCATCACCGCACACATTTGTAATCTTACCTTTTTTTGAGAAAACGGCTTGTCGTTCAACTTTCGCCTTTGCTTCTTCTGCCCATTTAATGAACTTTTCTTCAATGTCTATTTGAACCGCATTTCGTGCGTGCACAGCTGCAACAATGCCTGTGCTTCCGCTTCCGCACATTGGGTCTAGGATGGTGTCGCCTTCTTTTGTGAAGTGTTCGATTAGAAACTTTAGTAGTTTTGTGTTGGCTTTTGCAGGGTGTGGTAAGGCTTGTTTTAGAAAGGAGTTATACTGTCCGAAGGCTGGTGTGGGGTCAAATCGCAACTCTTCCGCGGCCATAATCTTTTCAAGGTGACTGTGAAACTCAAGCATTCGGTTTCCTCTATGTTTTTATGAGTTGTCTTGTTCTTAATAAGTCTGAGAGACAATGTAAGGTGATTTGCCATAGGGTTTGTGGTTTGTGTTTCGTGAGCCATTCCTGCCATAGCGGAGGAACGTCTGATCCAACTATGTCGGGTTCAGCGAAGGGTGTTAATGTGCAGCTATCTAGACGCATGGGATAGTAGGGTGACCCCCATTCATCCACGCCCCATTCTCTTTCGCCGTATTGTGTTAGGTCTATCCAATTTTTGCTGTCTTTTAAGCCTAGGAAGTCTTGTTCAAAGCGTGTGTTGTAGGCATAGTGTGGCACTGGTGACCTCTGTGTCTTTTGTGTCGCTAATGCCTTAAATGACCCATATTCAGTTTGGGTTAATTGGTAGATGCGAGCGGTTTTTCTTCTGAGTATGCCGAAGGTTATCATGTGGTCTGTGTTTGGGTCTAGTCCCGTGGTTTCACTGTCGATGATGCATCCTTTGTCTAGTTGTTGTTCTCTCTCTAGAGGACAGTCGAGGGTTACGATTTTTGGTTTAGTGATGATGAAGTTGGTTAGGAATTGTTTTTTAAGCGGTTTGCAGCTGGATTTTTCCAATTTTGTCCACCGCTTTTTTTAGAAGTTCGTAGATTTCTCGGTAGAAGTCGCCTTGGTATTTGAAGGTAACTTTGCCTTTCATGTCCTTTGGAATAGACGACATAATTATTTTGCCATATTCGGAAATTGTGTCGAAAAACTCTTCTTTGCCCTTGTTGGCTTTCTGCCTTATAAAGCATTTTTCAACATATCCGTCTGGGAAGGTTACGGTTATGATGCCTACAAAACGGCTCTTCATGTGGTATCTTCCTTAGCTTCTCGAAAGGCTTCACCTTTTCTTGAAATCATTTCAAGTCTTTCTAAGGAGCAACCAAATTCACCTTTTCCTCCACACCTATAGCCAGGACCACCAAAAGGACACATGAATTCACAATGTTCGATAGCAAATCGCATATCACACCGACAACACTCGTCTCCATGGAAGCCTTCGCAACACGTTGGGTCTTCCTCTTCTGCTATTTCATCTTCCTCTTCAGGAGTTAGCTCAGGAACACCTTCGTATAGGTCGCTCATTGTGTTTTAACCTCCCACTTTTTATTTTTTAAGCTTTTTCAATGCTTTTTTAAGTAATGGACAGTTTTCACAGTAAGTTTCTTTAAATAATTCTAGTTCTTTTCTAAGTACTAGACATTCGCCGCAAACATATTCCAGGTATTCCTTAGGCATTCTAAGTTCATTTCTACGTCTTTCCTTAACTTCCTCTTCTTCTTCTAAATCCATTTTAAGCAACTCCTTATTTTCCGAAATATCTTATCTCTACTGCTCATGAAATTTTCTCCATACTTTTGCACCCATCATTCGTTGCATAATGGAGATCCATTTGTCTAGTTCATTTGTGTTGTAGAATTCGACCCATTGTAAGGTGGGCAGTAATAAAGTTGCCTCGGCTGGAAGTGCGCATCCATCACACTTAGTCACGGTTTGTGCGTTTACGCAAGAGCAGACAGGGCATATCCAATATTTCATTACTTTTGTTTCTCCTCGGTGTCTTTGAGGCTGCCCTCGTTGCCTGTTCCTTGAGGTTGCCTTCGGATACCAAAACAAGGGTCATGTTTTCGACGACCACGGTAATCGTGTCCTGTCCATCGGTCAAATTTGGGTTTACTGCATAATTTTATGGAGTTGGGAATGTTCCATTGTGTATTTCCTATGTCGGGATAGAGTTGTGTTCCGCAGTTTTCGCAATAGAACCCGTTTGCTTGGTATGTTTCGCATTTTTTACAAATTTTTTCTGTCATGGTTTAGCTTCCTTTTTTTGGGACCTCTGTAAGACCGTCTATGACACTCGAAATGAGTGCATCGACTAATTTAGTTGGGTCTATTCCTGCCTTCTTTAAGCCTTCAACATCTTCATCTTTTATCTCGACCCCAGCCATTTCTTGGCTTCTTCTCGCAATTTCTCCTTTTCAGTTGGGGTTAATTTTCTGTCGGGGCTCATATTCCTCATCTTCCAAAATGATTTTGTGTGGTTTTGCTCATTTCTTAGATACATCCTTTCCTGGTTGTTTGCTCTTAGAGGGTCGCCATCGACTAAGTATAGTCAAAAGTATTTTGTCTTTGCCGTAGGTTTCCCATTGAAGATAGGCTTTTTTCCCCATAATGTCTCGTGCTTTTCTGATGCTCTCTGGCATCGTGTTTCTTCCATCTTCACCGAGTTCTGAGGTTTCTCTTACTGTTTCAGCCTCATCAGACATTACAGTTTCATCTCTTCATACAGTTCTCTGGCTCGTTTATGGTGTTTCTCGGCTTCTTGCTTCAATTTAGCTATTTGTTCTAACATTTTCTCTGCTTTTTTGATATAGCTCTCAGCCAGGTATATGTGATAATGCAACTTCACATATTTTATTAGAGTAGGCATACCCCCGTCTCCGATTCTCCGTTTCGGATAAATAGTTGGAAGTTTGAACTACTTAGCTTTTATGGTGCTTTTTCATGGGGGTTGGCGGATATAGGTCGATTGTTTGACGCCTAGTCGTTTGTTGATTGCAGGGTTCGGGGTATAGGCATCTTATGATGTAGAGCCCTTTTATGTAGGTTCTTTTAAGGTGTTTGTCTGGGCATGTTTTTTTGTATTGGCAATAGAAGGTGTTTTTTTCGCCTACTCGTCGCCAGCTTTCAAGCCTTTCTGAGACATCTGTCATTTCGTTTGCACCTTTTTCTAAAGTCTATCAAAATCACATTTTTTGTGCGGTGTTCGATTTCGTAGGTGTAGACTGTTTTGAAGGCTTCGATGATTTCTTGGGCGGTTAATGGTTTTTCGTCCATGTCTTTAAGTTCTTTGTTTAGTTCATCTATAAGTATTCTGCCTTTATTGTTGAAGACGTTTTCTCTTGCTTTCCGTAAGATCAGGTTTGCGAGTGTTCTTTGATCCATTTTTCTATCTCCTCGTATGTTAGGTAGGGGTTTTCTTTGACTAGAAATTTCCAGCGGTCGCCTTGCCATGCTGAATGTAGCGTGTTAGAGTAGGATCGTGCGGTTCGTTTGTCTAGTCCGAAGCGTGAGGCGCAAATTTTTTCAACGAATCCTGGGAAGGTGTTTTTGGAGGGGGGTATGTTGTTTTTTATGCAGAGGGCGACTATTTGGTCTATGCGGTTCTTTTTGATGTCTGCACTCATTTTGGGGCAACCAGCTGTATTTTTCCTTTGTTTTCAGCTATTCTTCCCATGAAAATAAGGTCTTGTATGTAACGCTCTACGGTTATTCTGCTCATCATTGTTAAGTTCATAAGATATCTAACTGCTTCTGCGTGGCTCATCTGATGCTTTTCTCTGAGTTGTTGTAGTAGGTTGTTGAGGGCTTGTACTCTGGCTTTGCGCATCCACGCCAAGTTTATTCGCCTCCAATGTATTCGATGTAGTCGCCTTCTGGACCGGTGGACATTTTGAAATTGCCGCTGGAAACCAGTTCTCTTAAATATATGTCGATTATTCTTGAGCTGAGTAACCATCGATTCATGCCAAACTTTAAAACTTCTGTAACCAGCATCTTTTTGTTCTTTTTTATTTCTTCTATTATTTTTTGCAGGCGGAGTTTGCGGCCTTTGAAAGAGGCTTGCATCTCTGGTTCGTTGTCCGCCATTAGAACGCACACTCACACTGACTGTGTTGGTTTGAAAATGTTTATAACATTTTCGCATTATGTTGTTTGGGGGGAAGGGGGTAAACCCACGGTATTCGGCTCAATACCCCCCTACCCCCACGAGTAGATATGGATATGTTAGCTTGTCAAGGGTTGACTCTTGCAGAGGCCTAGCCTCAATAAGAAATAATAATAATACCCCCCTTTGCGCGTGCTTCTTTGTATTTATTGAATGATTGATTGACGTGAGTGTGAGTGTTTATTGATTGGTTGGTTGATTCGTTGATTAGTTGATTGATTGATTGATTGATTGGTTTATTAATTTGTTTAACGCCGTATATGTGTAGGTTTAGCGGAGTCTTAAGAGTTGCGATGGTTAAGTCAGTTATGGCTCGACGACGCCCACGATAATCTCAA
>Ga0315309_1000093_pt1 | contig 50901 bp, 46 predicted proteins | sample TDP4_MG_FD_203080 | JGI IMG/M metagenome (GOLD analysis project Ga0315309, IMG submission 203080) | Freshwater sediment microbial communities from Lake Towuti, South Sulawesi, Indonesia - TDP4 | ecosystem: Environmental > Aquatic > Freshwater > Lake > Sediment | place: Indonesia: South Sulawesi... | reverse complement strand
TGTGGAAACCGTTAATGTTAAGGTAGTCAATCATCTTTCCGTGGCAACCTATGCCTGATACTAGAACCACCTGTTCCCTATTCAGGCCTGCCTCGACTAGGGCGCTCTTGACGGCTGTCAGGATTCCAAAGTTTCCGCAGCCGGGACACCACGTGCTCTTCTTTGGAGTCGCGAGATCTTTGAGCGTTGTCCCCATTTCTAGAGCACCTCCTTTACCTTATCGGCGAGACCCCTCGGGTTCCAAGGTCTACCATCGTACTTCAGGATCTTGTAATCCACATCCATGAGAGTATATTGACGTATGAGACCTGAAAGTTGAGAGGTCAGATTATGCTCGACAATTACTTTCTTCTTTGCATCATTTAGAATCTTCTCAACCGTACTTGTCGGAAAGGGTTGCATATAGACTACTTGGAGAAAGTTCACCGGGACGTTCTCTTTGTTTAGGAGTTTCATTGCTTCTCTTATCGGTCCCTTTGTTGACCCCCAAGAGATGATCGTTGCATCAGCTTCTTTAGAACCATAGAGCCTCGTCGTCTCAACATTCCTGTCTTCCAACTCCTTTGCCAAGTAGCTCAGTTTTCTCATTCTCTTCTCCTGCATCTTGACGGTGATGTCCGGGCGTTCAGTAGTATATCCAAACTCATCATGTTCATCCGAGTTAGTGCGGACGATTGCTCCCATCGTTCCCGGAATGACTCTCGGAGACACACCTGTCTCGGTGATCTTATGCCTTCCATATTCTTCTTCTCCCTCATACGTATCCGCAGTGGCCAAGTCTCCCCTCTCGATCCCTACTCGGTTTTGATTGAAGGGATCGATTGACATCTGACTCTCAACAAGGTACTTATCCACGAGGAGAATGGCGGGTATCTGGTATTTGTCAGCCCAGTTGAAAGCCCGCATAGTCTCATAATAGCACTCTTCGATGTCTCCCGGAGCTATTACAACCCTTGGGAATTCACCTTGTGATGCGTGAAAAACGAACCTTAAGTCGCCCTGCCCGGTGTAAGTCGGGAGTCCGGTGCTTGGTCCGGATCTTGTTCCCATCGCGATGACAATTGGTGTTTCAGTCATCCCAGTCATGCCCAAACCCTCAGTCATCAGACAGAAGCCGCCGCCTGAAGTGGCAGTCATTGCTCTTACTCCGGCAAACGATGCCCCCGTCGCCATGAGTACAGCAGCTATTTCTCCTTCGGGATGCAGGACGATTATCTTATAGTCTCTCTCTTTCTCAGCCATGAAAGTCAGGAGACCAGACATAGGGGTCATGGGGTAAGCCACATAGAACCTGCATCCAGCACTTATCGCCCCGGATCCAATGGACTCATTTCCAGTGAGGAAGATCTTGTATTTACCTTCTGCCTTGATTCTCTCCAGCCGGTATTCAAAGTCGTCCTCAAAATTGTCTTTGGCGTAATTGTACCCTCTTTGTGCGGCTCTGACGCTTGCTTCTGCGCCTTTGCCGATGAAGGTATCTTTCAAGACATCTTCCATTACTTTGAAATCATAGTTGACGAGTTTGATGGCCGATCCAAGGGCAACAGTGTTTCTCGATATGAGGTCCTGTTTCAGCTCCTCAGTAACGATCTTCTTCAACGGAACAGGGTAAAACTTCACATCGTTTCTACCAACTTGCTGCGAAGCATTAGGTAAGTCGTTCGGGTCATAGATAATCCCACTACTTGGCGCTAGTTCGTTCTTGTGTAGCATGACAGTTTCCGCGTTCAAGGCTATAAGCAGATCAACGTAATCAGTCTGAGAGTAGACTTCTTCGTCACGTACCCATGCGACATAGAAGTTGTGGCCTCCTCTTATCATGGATTGATAGTCATTCATTCCGAATGCGTTAAGCCCGCCGCGTATCGCAGCCTTCACGAAGAGATACCCAGCGCGAGTGATTCCGGCTCCGGCTTCTCCTCCAACCAAGATAGAGAGGTCATTAACCTTCATGTTCTCACCGTACCCGAGTAGGATCGAATTAGATCGATCAATCAACTTGGTTGAAACAATATTTCGTTGTGGTCACTCTAAAGCTCCCACAATCTGACGAATCGAGTATGTAGAGTTCAGTCAAATATAAGAATCTGTTCTTGTCACTCAGTGCAAGTACCATCAGATTCACTTTCCATCGCTTCGAGAGAAAAACTTATATTCTTATTTTCGGTATAACTTACCGAGAAGGAAAGCGGTTACATCCAATGAAATTATCTCGAATGGTGAGTTGAATTGAGTGATGAGACTGGCGGAATACTTCTGGGGTTTGGATTGATAATTGTAGGTGTTCTTATAGGCGCAATGCTGTTTAGCGCGTTTCAATATGGCTCAACTATAGGCTTCTATAACCTTTTCCAAGCTCCTCAACTTGAGCAGTACGGTAGTGCGACAGCTTTTACCAGCATTATGCTCTTTGCTTCATGTTTCATTCTCTCAATAGCACTGCTCGCGTTGCTCACGCATGGAGCGATGATCAAAGCTGCCAAGAAACTAGTGGCAGGATATTTCGCGCTGGCGGTGGCACTTTTCTTCGCCATGGGTGTTGGCGGCGTTATGATAGGACTACTCATTTCACTGATTACCCTAATGTTGCTTTACCAGTTTGCCTTGAAGAACATTATTCACAGGATTCCAGCCACAGGAATTGAAGAGAATGTTGGCTCTGAAGGGACAGTAGTCGATGAAGTCGATGATGAAGACAAGGGAAGAGTGAAAGTGGGAGACGTGATTTGGTGGGCTACCTCATCTGATGGCTCGGTCATCGAGAAAGGAGCGAGGGTTCAAGTTCAGCGCGTGATCGGCGACAAAATGACTTTTGTAGTGAAGAAACTACCTCCTAGGAGAGTTGCAGCTTTGGGGCAGCGAAAGTGCCCCTACTGTGGAGGAAGTAGTCCAAGAGATGCAATATACTGCCCTAATTGCGGAGCCTCATTGACCTAGTCGATTGGAAAGTGTTTCGTTTAATTGAAAGCCTTTAGCATACTTGCTAGCTCTTAACTCCAAGTGGCTCTATAATTGTTTTGCTATTGATTGCTTCTGCTTATGGGGGAGTGAATGAGCACCGATGAAGCGACTTCGGTTTTTTGTCCCTAAAGCTTATTTGCAAATCGGTTTACTTCATACGCATGAACGTAGCTATTCTCTGCGATTTTGACGGAACTATTACTGATGACGATGTTGCTCAACTCATTTTTGATAGATTCGGGAACCCCTTGTGGTGGGAAATAGAGCACAGGTTCAGAAGAGGAGAAATCAGTTGCAGGAATGCATTGATCGGTGAATTCAGCACGGTTAGAGCAGAAAAGAAGCAGATTGAAGACTTTGTCAATGAAAATGTTCGAATCAAGCCGCACTTCGACCAGTTCGTCGAAACATGTCGGAACAAGAAACTTCCCGTATCGATTGTCAGTGATGGGCTAGATTTCTACATAGACCTTGTGCTGAAGAAGGTCTGCCTTGACGGGATCAGAGTGTACTGTAACAGGGCCGTTTTTGAGGATAACAAGGTGAGGATCACCTTTCCCTATACTAATCCTCAGTGCGATAAGTGTGGTAACTGCAAGAGACTTCACTTGAGAAGACTGAAGAAGAACGGGTACAAGATCATATATGTCGGGGATGGTTACAGCGATATGTGCGCTGCTGAGGAAGCTGACTTCGTCATTGCGAAAAGTTACCTGCTCGACCACTGCATGACACACAAAATCCAGTACGCGGCATTCAAGGACTTTGCTGACGTAGTCAGGTCAATCAATCTGAAACTTGAGGAACTGAGCAAGAAGGAGCAGTCGCAGGCCATAAGCCAGTTGAACAATGCATAGAAAAAGTCTGCCTATTTTCATTTTGCATCAGAAACAGTCAACGTTGCCTATATTATCATGTCTCTGGTTGGGAAGTATTCTCATTGAGCTTGCTTCTTATCAACGTATAGGCTTCAGAAGGCTTATCGACTTGCATGACGACTTTCTCAAATGGGCATATGTCGGTGTTGTTCTTGTTCCTTATTTCTCGAACGAGCTTCTTAGCAAAGTAGTCAACCCTGTGAGCACGTAGTACACCGGCACCGGTAACGCTCATAATCTTCGCGAAGGTTCTCTTGGCTCCGAAGTAGCATATGAGGAGCGCTGAGGCCTTGCCCACGACCTTGTCGACAATTACGCTACCTTGAAGCATCTTGATCCCCAGGGAGTCGATCGCCTCAATTAGGGGCCTAATCCCATCGGCTTTACTGGAGTAGAGAACTCTTGATCCTGACAAGACTAGGAGACTCAATTCTTCCTTGTCTAGCCTAGCGAGCAAGTTGCCCGGTCGCAAGTGACTTCGCACAGAGGGTGACACCGTCTTTCGCCTCTACGTCCTTAGTTAGAGCAAGTCTTAATTATATTCTTATGTTGATAGTCATCTCATCAATCTTCTTCAGAGCAAGTCGAATTACAATCTCATATACTACATACTAGCCGTTGCTTGGTCGAATGACGGAGGTCCAGTCATGACTGCGAGTGAAAGAGCAGAGTGGAGATTTCTAGCGATCACAACAAATGACGCAGCAACCAACATGGCAATTGATGAGGCAATACTTCTCGCCCGCTCCCAGAACCTCGCTCCGAACACGATTCGACTTTACCAGTGGGAACCAGCAGCGGTATCAATAGGTTATTTCTTGAAAGTGAACGAGGTCGCCGATGTAGAAGTATGCAGGAAACTTGGAATAGATATCGTTCGAAGGATTAGTGGGGGTGGCGCTGTCTACCACTCGGTGAGCGAAGTCACCTACAGTGTCATCGTGAAGCAGGACGATCCTGTTGTTCCGAACGATCTCATCGAGGTCTACAAGAAGCTTAGCAGTGCAATCATGATTATACCCGTGAAACTCGGGCTTGAAACATACTTTGAGCCTGGTCATGAAGGTGTCTGCCCGTACACGGTCGTAGATAGAAGAAAGATCAGTGGAAACGCCCAAGCAAGGAAAATGGGCGTAATACTCCAACATGGAACTCTACTCCTAGACTGCGACCTCAAAGTCATGGCTAAGGTTCTCAGACTTCCACGCGATGTCGTTGACACCAAGGTCACAACGTTGAAGAGAGAACTTCACAAGAAATACGCTGCTATAAGTGAAGTCGCGAAGGATATCAACTCCATTCAGGGCTTACTGAGGCAAGGGTTCAAGGAATCCTTAAACATCAAGCTCGAAGACGGATCGCTAACTGAGTATGAGATTGAAAAGATGCAGAAACTCAAACTCAAATACGCATCCAAGGAATGGACATATATGCGTTAACGATGACCAGAAAAATCAGTCAAACTGAGATGCCCTACTCCTTTTTCTAACTCTTTTTTTCTTTTCTTGCTTGATTCCTTTTCCATGTCTCTTGGTCAGAGCTCGTTCCTTGAGTGTGAAAGCTGTAGAGAAAGCAAGAAAGAGGGCAGCTAACCCCATCACAGAGTACCCCATCGCATCAGGAGAGTAGAACACTGTCGCCACGAGAAACGTTAAGATCAGCGAGATGATCAGCGTCGAGGTCGCCAACCGTGTAAGTCGCCTCGCCTTCAGCCAGTACAAGCGGTGGCTCTCTTGGATGTGTTTCTTGTAGGAATTTGATCCACGCCAATCAAGTTCCCTGTCGCATATGGGACACTCAGGCAACGTCCACGTTACCTCCGGGATACTCTCCATGACCCGGTTTAGGAATTAGGGTTGATTTATGTTCAATTGAACTATTAACATTTATCTGTTACGTTCTCAATACAGGCATCTAGCTCTGCTAGATTGGAAGCCGCATAGCATAGGATAATGTGAGGCTTCCTCGCTGAGGTGTGAATAGAGACTTGAGTAGCCTAGAAGAATTATTGAAGACTCTCGTTGAAGCCATCGGGGTATCTGGGCATGAGGATGAAGCAAGAGAGAAGATTCGACGACTTCTGCCACAAGGAGTCGAATGCAAGATTGATATCGTTGGAAACCTGATAGTATCAGTCGGTAGAGGAGAACCACACGTCATCTTGATCGCACACATGGATGAACTCGGGTTCATAGTCACAAGTATAGAGAAAAACGGACTGGTGAAGCTCAGGAAAGTCGGACCCTTCGACGACAGGTACGACCCAGGAAAAATCCTACAAATCCACACAAAGCAAGGAACTGTTGAAGGAGTCATAGGACTGCCACCACCACACCTAACCGTCGACCTCGAGTCGACCAAGAAGGTTCTGCAAACGCATGAACTGTATCTGGATTTGGGGACAAGATCAAAGGATGAGACTGCCAACTTAGGGGTAAGGGTACTCGACCCAGTCACATACAAGAAGGAATTCACGATCATCAACAACGATTACTTCTGCTGCCGAAGCATCGACGACAGATTCGGATGTCTAGCCCTCATCCAAGTTCTAAAGAAACTACATATGGGCAACCTTCAAAGAAAACTGACTTTTGTCTGGAGTGTCCAAGAAGAGACTGGGCCGGGTGGAGCCAGTGTCATAGCTACCAGCATAAAAGCTGACATGGCCATTGTTGTGGACTCCTATCCCACTGGGGATGCTCCTCTCACGCAATTCACACTAGCTCCAGCGAAGCTCGGCGATGGGCCTGTGCTGAGGATTAAAGATCGCGGCACTGAAGCTAACCCGAAGCTTGTTGAGCGTGTCAAGAAGATAGCCGGAAAGCACGGCATACCACTCGGCGCTGGACCCACTGGGGGGTACACAGATGGCCTAGCTTTACAGGAGAAAGGTATCCCCATGGTTCCAATTACAATCCCGATTCGGTACATGCACTCACCCGTGGAAATGTGCCACCGGCGGGACCTGGAAGAACTCATCAAACTAGTAGCCAATGTTGCAATGGAGATATGAAGCGGCCTGACAGGAGGCAAGGAACGATATCTCCGATGATAAGCTAATAAGGAACCTCCAACATAGCAGACCAGCAGTTCAATACATATAGAAAGAACATAGAAGGGATTCGGTTGGGACTAGGCAAGAAAATCGGTTATGCTTCCGGAAACTTCGGAACCTCAATGCTCTACAACGCCTTTTCATCATTTGTCTTAGTGCTGTATATCCAGTATGTGGGGCTCAGCGGTGCACTCTATGGAGCAGCCTTCATCATATACGGGCTATGGAACGCGGTAAATGATCCCTTGTTCGGAGTTCTGTCTGATCGAACCCGGACAAGGTGGGGTAGAAGAAGACCATACATTGGGATCGGAGCGATTTTTCTGTTCATCTTCTACTTCTTAGTATGGACTCCCCCAGTGCAAGGAACTCTCGCAAATCCGTGGGACATGACGGTGTTTATCTAACTAATCCTCACCATGGTAGCCTTCGATGGATTCTACACGATAGTTAGTGTTCCATATACCGCATTGTTTCCAGAGATTTACGAAAAGCCTAAGGAAAGGGCTCAAGTCCAGCTCTTCAAGCAGATATTCGCAGCATTCGGGTTGATATTGGCCTTCATGATGCCCATGCTGATCTCGAACCTCATGACCTCCATGAGTGTATTTGAAGCATACAAGTACGTGGGGTTGGCTATTGGCGCTCTAGGAGCCATACCTTACATTGTCAGCGTAGTTACGAATAAGGAAAGGAAAGAATTCAGCATCGATCCAAATCTGTCATTGCGCAAGACATTCGGAGTAACCTTGAGGAACAAGTCCTTCCTAACGTTTGCTCTTGCAAGCCTCATGATCAATTTCTCCTTTCTCTGGATGCAAGGACTGATGGAGTTCTTCGCGACCAATTTCTTGGGGATTCAAAAGGCAGATGTGACAATACTTCTTATGACTTTGTTCATAACGGCTCTGCCATTCCTGCCAATTTGGGGAAGAGCCTATAAGAAGTTCGGGACAAGAAAATCCTTCATGGTCTCCAATGCAATATTTGTTCTCGCACTTCAACCTTTCCTCATCATTTCCGGCTTAATGAGTGCCATACCTCTGACGATCATAGCTGGCATTGGACTATCAGGCTATATGATGCTGCCTGAACTCATGGTTAGTGAGATCATCGACGACGATGAACTCAAAACGAAGGTAAGGCGTGAGGGAGTCTACTTCGGAATGAGCTCTTTTGTGTCAAGGTTGGCTTACTCCATGGAAGGTGCAACATACGCGCTACTCTTCACTATTACCGGCTACTATGGCGGCACTCCGCCGACACCACAAGTAGACATAGCCTTCCGGGCTGCGTTTACATTGATTCCGCTATTGGCATTTGGGCTGGCAATACTTGGCTTGAAATTCTATGGCCTCCACGGGAAGAGACTGGAACAAGTTAGGAGCGATATGGAGAAACTGCACGCAGAGAAGGCGAAGCGGCTGAGAGGTAAATGAGTGAGACAAGTTTCTTCTCCACTGCACTCTTTTTCTGGTTCTCAGGATGAGGTAGTACATCATTCATTGATCTAGTACAGTTAGATCAGTCTATAATCTTCCTTAAGTGTGGTCAATACGACGTGAGTGTTCGACCTTTCTATGAATGGCATTGAGAGTAGATACTTCGTGAAATTGCTGAGTTCACTTCTATTCTTGAACTTTGCAACAATCATTGCGTCGGTCAGTCCTGTAACGTCGTAGACGGCGCAGACATTTGGTATGTTCGCGATTTCCTTCTCCATCTCGAGTAGTTTCCCTTTTGAAACGGTAATTTCAGTTATCACGGTTAGTTCGTATCCTAGCTTTTCCTGGTCCAGTATCGCTGTGTACCCCTTGATTATTCCGCTTTGCTCCATCGCTCTAATCTTCGATATTACTGTGGCAGTTGAAACGCCAACCTTCTCAGCGATCCGCCTGCTTGAGAGCCTAGCAGTTGAAACAAGTACTTTCAAAATCTCGGTATCCGTTTCATCAAGTCTTCCAACTTTGGTTTCGGTCTTCATGTTCTTTCACGTGTCCGCGCGTTTTCTGAATGTTCATTGACAGGGTATGCAGAACTCTCCATATATTTCTAGTCCTTGAGCACAACGGAGGGTATCTGAAAACTACAAGTAGAACGATGTTGGGTCTCCACCCTCGCAGAGAAAAGTGGAATATGACGATTACTTGGATTGGGGGTGAGGGAGAAAACAGAAATAGAGATAAAGATCTACGAGGTATAGCCAAGAAAGCGATGTCGAACAGACACCTCATATAGGTTGTGTGCTTTAGTGGCTCTTTCTGTGACTAAGGCAGACGGATCAATACAGCTTTTTCAGAAAGAGAAGATCACTAGAACGTGCATAAGGATGGGCGCATCCCGAGAAGTAGCAGAAGCAGTAGCCGACAAGATTGAAAGGAGAGTCCACGATGGGATCAAGAGCAAGCAGATCCTCAACATGATCTTCAGGCACTTGGCCAGATACCAAGATGAAGTCAAGAGCCACATTGATCTCAGAAGAGCGCTCGGTCTGATGAGACCAAAACCGGACTTTGAGCAATTTGTTCAAATCCTACTGAAAGAACATGGTTATGAGGTAACTCCAAACCTCATCGTGAGAGGCAAATGCGTTGAGCACGAGGTCGATGCCATCGCAATAAAGGATGGGAAGACATACGCTATTGAGGTGAAACATCACTTCAACCATCATGCACTGACTGGACTTGACGTAAGTCGCATTGCCAGAGCAATCTTCGAAGACATCACCGAAGGATTCAAACTCGGACTGAATTCAACTGACTTGTTCAAGGCCACAGTGATCTGCAACACGAAGTTCTCAGACCACGCTAAGCGCTATGGGGATTGCAGGGGAATAGAGCAAATAGGCTGGAATTACCCCGCGCAACACGGCTTGGAGGACATGATCGAGGAGAAAAAGCTCTATCCAATAACGTACCTAAAGACGCTGGATGCAACGCTTAGGAGAAGACTGACGGGCGAAGGCATTATTCTACTGAAACAACTACTCACATATGAGTCAGGAGCGCTTAGTAGAAGGCTGAGAACTTCAAGAGACAGAATCGAAGCCCTCATAGAAAAGGCGAAAGCAATATTATCATACTATCCTTAGTTAGTAAGGGTCCCACGCCCTTTCCCCTGGAATGCGAAACCCATTGAAAAGGCGGAACTAAAGAGTTATATGTCGCGACGAGACTAACCTATTTTCTCAATTGAAGGCGATCTAGGTAGTCATAATCCAGGTGGGGTATCTAGTTGAGCGAGCAGTTGCTTGATTGGTTCACGAGGCGACGTGAAAGTCAGATTCTCAAAATGATTAGGGAAAACGCTGAAAGAGCTGTCATGATAGCCTCTGAGTTCAACGACTCCGTTAATAGCAGATCGAAGAACGAGGTTGCACGACACGCGGATGTACTCCACAAGTACGACGACGAGGCGGATAGAGCGAGGAAGAAAATCGAAGGCGAACTGACGAAAGGACAATTACCTCCCAAGATCAGAGAAGATCTGCTGCACCTAACCAGAAGAATGGATGCTACAATGTTCCACTGCAAGGACGCGTCAAAGGACGTAGAGATACTCACTCAGGGACCAGTAAAGGTCCCAGAAGGACTTTGGTCTTATTACAGGAAGCTCAGCGCTAGACTCCTTGAGTGCGTTAGTGCCATGAGAAAAATGATTCTCTCCCTAATCCAAGCTAAGACTGAGGAAACCGAGCAAAACATCATGCAAGTCGAGAAACTCGAGCATGAAGTTGACGTATTATACTCAAGCACTAAACTAGGCTTCAGCAAGTATGATCAAGCTGTCCCCACATCGGTCTTCCTGAATCTATACGACCTTCTGAAGGAAATAGAGGAAGCAGCAGACAGCTGCGAGTATATAGCTGATCAAGCCAGAATGATCCTAATAAGGGGACAATAGGGAATTAGTCATCCAAGTCCGTGTATCGTCCTTCGAAAAACGATGATGCGGCGCTCACCCCCGCTTACAGTCTCTTGCAGTCTCGGGAGCTGATTTCTGAGAAAGTCGCTAGATCGAATCCCTTTATTGTTACATTGGACGAAAGAAGTCCATCTTGTTGCGGTATTAGTAGCGTCAAGTCCTACATGGGGATACTTATATAAGGGGCTTTGAATGAGCAATCTGTGAAGATCGATAAACGCGGGGTTAAGATGATTTGCAATCTGAAGAGGAAACGGAGGATCGGGAAAGCGAGATCCAGATACACAATGTGTACATCATAATAGACGGAGTTGTAGTCTTTCACAGGGTCTACGGTAGCATTGACAGAGATCCTGCCTTGGTCAGTGGCTTCCTTGGTGCTGTGGCTGAGTTGTCGAGGGAGATATCAGGTCATGGAATCCTAAGATCAATTGAGATGCCACCGATCAAGATCGGCGCCATGCAAATCATGGACTCGCCTCAAGTCCTAGTCGCAGTAGCCACAAGTCAAAACTTCCCTGAATTTGCACTAAACAAGGTCCTCACCAATATTAGCATCGCGTTCCTGAATAAGTTCGCAGATAGAATTCTAAGCATCGGCATGACAGACCTTACAAATATAGTGAAAGGCGATATCCATAGGGCAATAATGTCAGCAATAAGAGAAGCGATGTTGCCTCATGATCCTCGCAATAAGGAACACAGAATCACGGCGCTGCTCCAGAACTACACCTCGCCACAATATTCATGTCCGTGCTATGACACGAAACTGAGAAGCAAATGCAAGTTGGATCCAGATATTTATCGAGTCGCGGACTGTGAGGGGGTAGCGTTCTCCAAGGGGCTTCCGTGTCCCCTTTCGACTCAAAGAAGAGCCACAATGGAAGCTAAATGAACCACCAAGAAGGAGCTCATCTGGCAGTCTTCCAATATGTCTCTTTCTCCGTCCTAATGAGACCACTAGGAAAACCTCCAAGTGAGTGCTGACTAGCCGGGCGTCGGTAAACCTTTTATATCGAGTTCTAGTTTCAACTTGGAACAAGACCCAAGGGCGCTGAGAACTGACGGCTGTAAAGCAGGTTGCGATCCTCAGTTCGAATTGCTATCTCTAGATCCTAGAAAGGTGAATGCCGATATGATAATTGGCGCTGAAGTGGGTAGTTTGGCTGACATTGTTGCAAATATCCCAGCGGACACGGAGGACATTGAAAGTATCAATTTTGATCCTCTTCGTCTCAGCAGACATGCTAAGAAGTTGGTTGATGCAGGGTTCCAACACGTGGAGTTGTCAATTGATACAAGATTCATGGTGCCAGTAATTGCAGATGACAGTGTTATGGACGAGCTGCTTGAGCTAAAGAAAAGCAGAGGAGTTTCGTACTCAGTTCACCTCCCTATAATGGATACAAGTTTCCTCAGCTTGAATGATAGGATCAGAAAAGCCACAATGGAGTGTCTTAAGGAGTCAATAAGAGCCACTGAACCTCTTGAGATCACGGGCTATGTTCTTCACACAACTCGGTTTGTTGAGAACGAGATATCAGGACTCCCTCTGCCAATTTCAACAAAAAAGAAAATCTACAGGTACATCGTGGAAAAGGGAGGTCGAGGACTATCTGACTTAGTCGATGTAGCCACCAACCCCCGGAAGATCCTCATTGAGCCAGACTGGGCGTTGCCTTACGACATCTTTCTTGATCCGCTTCTCGAAGAATACGATGTCGGGATCTGCTTTGATTACGGTCACTGTACTATGTCAAAGCATAATCCATACGAGTTCTACGACCATTACAGAGACTGCATCAATGAAATCCACTTTCACGATGTTCAAATACCATACAAGATAGACCACATACCACTCGGAGCGGGAACCACAAAGTGGGATGAATTCATTAGGCACATAACGCAAGGCGAAGCATTCAAAGGTGTTCTCTTGCTTGAGATGATGGAATCAGCGGCAATAGTGTCGCTTCCGAGATTACTCAGCGTGCTAGGGGGGCAGAAACATCATTGAGCGAAGGTCTTTGATTCCTATCACGCGAGGATGTCAGTCAGCTTTTTTTGGGAAAAAGAGGATCCATTGCAGCCAGAGGCATTCAAGATGTTGTTGTCTTTGTTTTCAAGTAGGCCTTGTAGTTTTTGATCACTTGTTCGAGCTTCGGAGTGTCAAATATCTTTGAACCAGTGAACTCGTTTGCTACCGAGGTGTACATGTTTCCTACTATTCTCTTCAGGGTTGGATCTATTTTCCTTGGACTAGACTTGCAGAGAGGCTTCCAGTCTTCGAGTCCTCTTGACTTTGCTTCCTTCTTTGCTTCTTCTATGTCCTTGTACCATTCGGTTTCTTTGTAGAACTGTCTTGCCACTTCCTTGCTTACGTGGAGATCTCCGTAAGTGAACCTGCACTCGTCTAATGTGCCTATAACATCAACTACGATGATCTCTCTTTCTGGGTTGAATGCCAGCTCTATTTTTCCATCTTCGTTTTTGAGTTTGGCTTTCGAGGCTACCTTCGTGATAACCTTGTCTGTTTTCAACAGCGTCTCCTTGATTTCGTTAGTTTCTTCTTCTGTTAGTTTCACAAGTTCCCTTGCTTCTTTCCAAGTGATGTACCTATCTCCTTTCTCAAGTTTGGTGCTAATGTCGAAAACTGGTTTCTCTAGTTGTTCGCCTGGCTTTGGGTAATGATCTAGTCCGAGATCTTCTGGTTTAAGTGTTCCCTGGCTTAGACGTTTAAAGATCGATGAGCCTTCTGGTAACCCGTTTCTGTAGATGATTTCGAGCGGTATCAAGATGTTTGCTTGGTCCCATGTGTAAACGCCATAATCGTATTTCAGTTCTCCTGACTTGGTGGTGTAGGGTTTTGGTTTGACCACGTTGACCAAGTCTATTTCCATAATGTTTGTTGGTTTGTCTAAGTCTCGAGTTCTGATTCCCCTCTCTCCGTCGGGCGTGACTAGTCCCCTATAGTGTGTTTTGATGCCTGTTTCTCTCTCGAGTTGCTCAAAACAGTATGCACCCATAATGCACAGGGCGGCGCCCTTGTCATCAATCAGATCAGGCATCTCGCCCCAATCGAATACCGAGTATCGATCTGAGAAGTGGAATTCGCCGATGCCCATCTCAGCTTTGGTCGGAGATTTCAGAACTTCAAGATCCTTGACACTTCCCAAATTCCAATTGCCCACCAGTAGATCAATTCAGTTACAGTACTGAGTGACAATGTTCAGCGATATATAGGTTTGATTTACCAGAACTAAGCATCTCACCACCAAATCCTCGAAAACAAATCATCAATTCAGTTCACATTTTCCACGTTGACGAAAACCAGAGTCCTCTAAACCAAATCAAATATAAGTTATCATGAGATCATATTCTGTGCACAGGCAGCTGACGCATCATTCGCTCTTGCATTAAGGTCTGGCTCTCCAGAGAACTTGACTGGAATCTGGGGATTCTGAGGAAGTAACCAATGTTGTCTGGAGGTAGTGGCCTTGGCGCATCAAGTCAATATGCTGAAAGGGATCTGGATCGTGGAGCCCAATGGCCCATGTCTTTACAAGTTGGTTACTGACGAGAAATTCCTAGAAATTGACGAAAACCTCGTATCTGGATTCTTCGCTGCATTAGGAGCTTTCGCAAAGACCATCGGAAGCGAGGAAGTTGAGAGACTTGTTCTCAAGGATGTCTCTTTCTCATTTGTCTCAAAATCGAACGCAGTTATTGTTGCGGCAGCCAAGAAGGAGTTCAACGTGACGCCGGTGCTGAGCAGGGTTAGCCTAGTATTTGATGAGATCTTCAGTGGAGCAGAAACATCCCCCTTCAATCCGCTCATCCCCTCAGATTTAGATCGAATCAGTCAGAGAATCACCAGCAAGATTAGAGATATCCTGGGGACGATAAAGGTTCCACCATATGGGAAGCCTGAATCTGCGCCTTACGAGATGTTTGGAGCAGGAAGAGCTGGTCAGACACCAAAAATGCAGAAATCCTTGACTGGTGTTCTCAGAAGAGCATCTAGAGAGCGAGAAATGCTTGTCAAGCGCTTCGGAATCATAGCAGTTGACATACTCCACTACGTTAACGGTAAGAGGACAGTAGATCAAATAGTTTCGGAGACAGGAGTAGCACAAAACAGGATTGAGGAGATCCTTGACTTCGCGTCCAAGATAGGAGTAGTAAAGTTCTCGTGAACGATCCTCTAATGAGAAGTATATCCATGAGAACTTGCGTAGCACGAGTACAACAGCCAGAGAAGAACAGATAAGCATAAGTCCCAAGCCATGAGATAGAAGCAACAAACTTGTTATCACAGCTGGTGCACTGTGAATTGTCCGAGAACCGAAGCAACAACGGTTCAAACGTATTCTATAGGTTTCACCACTACAAAATAGACTTGATCCTCTTCGCCGTACTCCTTGTGGTCTTGAGCTTCATCTTCATTGGACTGATTGGCGGAGCCTTTAACAATATTGGGATTAGTTGGGATGTTGCAATGCTCATTCTACTAGGATCACTACTTGGGTCTTGGGTGAATATTCCAATAGCGAAGGTCACTACCAGCAGGGAGACAGTCACGCAGCAATACGTTGAGTTTTTCGGAGTAATATTCCGTGTCCCTGCCAGAACCCAGGCCAAGACACCGACAACAGTAGCGATCAACGTGGGAGGAGCGTTGATCCCCATAATCATCTCGATCTACCTTTTCCTCAAAGTCCCTCCATTGATTCAGTTCGCTTTGGTCCCAATCGTCCTTGTTTCAGCAGTAATGTATCTAGTTGCGCGTCCGGTCAGGGGGCTGGGAATAGCTGCGCCAGCCCTTGTCGCACCTCTCGTGGCGGCTGGACTAGCGATATTGCTTGGGCATCCGTATGCTCCATATGTAGCATTTGTTAGTGGCGTACTTGGGACTTTGATCGGAGCCGACATCGCGCACCTAAAGGATGTATTTAAGAGCGGACCTAGGATAGCGGCTATCGGCGGCGCCGGAACATTCGACGGGATTTTTCTATCGGGAATTCTGGCAGCTATTCTCGCCTAAAGTCGACTCAGAAAATACTAATGCAACGCGTGAAGGGAGAAACTGGGCTCTATGTGTCCAATGAGTTCAAAGGGAAGGATGCTGAGTGCCTTCAGGCTGGCAGAGCCAGACATGATACCTGTCTCCCCTGATGTCTCAAACATGTACCCATGCAAGTATACGGAAAAACCTTTCTGGCAAATCTACTTGGCTAACGACCCGCCTCTCTGGAGAGCTTACCTTCAACTTCTCAAATTGTTCAAATTTGATGGGTGGGTTGACGCCTCTCAATCAATGTTCGACCTGATTAGAATGAATGGGAATCTGAAGATGAAATTGGACTTCACGGACGTGAATCCAGCCAAGAGGATAGATGCGAAAGTCACAGTCGAAACCCCAAAGGGCGAATTGACAACCGTGATGAGGTTTCCCAAGAGCGAACCACCGTGGACGATAAAGGGACTGGTCGAGAACCCTGAAGACGACTTCGAGAAGCTCAAAGAACTCATGTGGGATCCATGGAGGAGGAACAAGGCAACATTCCAAGAGATCTACGATAGTATTGGTAACCTAGGGGTCGTGTTCGACGGCGTCCCCATATTTTCAGAGTTCTGGCATGCCGTAAGAGGGAAAACTGAGAAAGAAATAATGGATCACTACAAGTATCCGGGTTTGATGAAGGAGATTCTAAAGATTCTGATTGAGGTCTTAAAAGAACACGTCAATGCGTCATGTTCGCTTCTCAGTCCAGATGAGGTAGTCATAGGGGGGTCATGTGCTTCTCTCTCGGTTTCTTCACCGAAGATCTTCGAAGAGTTCAACCTCCCCATTGTGAAAGAAGTTGCTAGAATATGCAGGGAGTATGGTATTCCATCTCACCTTCACGTCTGCGGAAGATCGAGGTTGATAGTGGACATGGTGGCTAGAACCGACTTGAACGTCATCGAGCCTCTGGAGCGTCCGCCATCAGGGGATGTTAATCTTGCAGGGGTTAAAAAGAAGTACGGACGAAAAATGTGCCTTAAGGGCAACGTCCACACGATTGAAACAATGCTTAACGGAACAGAGAAGACTGTAGAGGACGAAGTCAAGAGATGCATAAAGGATGCCGGCGAAGGAGGAGGATACGTGCTTAGCACAGGAGACCAAGTTCCTCACATGACACCTGAAAGAAACTTCATAGCTCTCATTACATCCGGGAGAAAATGGGGCAAGTATCCCCTAAAGGTAACTTGAAATCGAAAAGTGGTTGTACCACTGTGATTGTCATGCACAGAATATTGCTTCTCCGCCTTTTCTGAGCCTCAAGGGGGCACTATCGCGACTTTGACTGCTTCCCCCGTCTCCATCATATTGAGTGCTTGCACAACTTCTTTCAAAGGCATTTCATGGGTTATTATGGCTCCTGTATTTATGGCTCTGCACTCAAGTAGCCTTAGAGCTTTCTCGACGTAGAGTGGAGTATGATGAAAGACGCCCTTAATTGTCAGCTCCTCATAGTGGAATCTTCTTGTGTCTATGCTGACCTTAGTTCCCGCTGGCGCTCCTCCAAACAGCATCGTGAGTCCGGCTTTCCTAGTCATTTCTGTCGCTGCTTCCCACGTTTTCGGCTGTCCCACTGCCTCTATCACCACATCGGCTCCTCTCCCATCTGTTAGCTCTCTCACCTTGGCAACCTGATCCTCGCTTTGTCCGTTGATTGTGAAGTCGGCTCCTAGTGCCTTGGCGATTTTCAGGCGATTCTGCGAAAGATCTGTGGTTATAGTTCTGCATGAGCCACTTCGGTTGACAAGCTGGAGCATCATGAGACCTATCGGACCGGCGCCTATTATCGCCACGGTGTCGCCCAACCCAATCTCGGCCTTGTCCGCACCATGAACAACGCATGCAAGTGGCTCAACTAAGGCGGCATCTTTGAAAGATAGGCTTGGCGGAATCTCATAAGTATTTTGGCGTACAATGTGCTCTGGAACACGAATATACTCGGCGTACGCCCCATTGATAAGGTTCTCATTCAAGCGCTCGCAAAGGTTCGGGCGTCCCCTCTTACAATAGAAGCACGAGTTGCAGGGCGCTGAGTTTGCCGCGACTACACGCATCCCTTTCTCAAATTTTCTGACGTTCTCGCCAACCCGCTCGACGACACCAGCAAATTCGTGACCTAAGACCATCGGAACCCTCTGCACAATCACGGGGTGCCCTCTCCTGTATGTCTTTAGATCAGTGCCACAAGTGAGGGCCACTTTCACCTTGACGAGAAGATCTCCTGAACCGATTTCGGGTATGTCGGTCTCCTCGTACCTCATCTCGTTTGGTCCATAATACATGGCTGCTTTCATCTTGCTCCTTTTACTCAAGGTCTTCCGCCACCTCAGTACCTCCTTGCACACAAATAGAAAGCGAGGCGAGCAGACAAAGTCTAGTTATGGTGTTGATGTTTGAAAGTTACTTCTAATATAGTTTCCGAGAACCTTTTTAAGTGCTCCTAGCTCGTAGACGACGTCACATTCGACTGTAATGCCAGAGTACGCTATTGTCCAAAGCTAAACGCCCTCAGTGGAAAACCGTACTTCTGTTCCGGGATGAAGTGGAAATTGGGCTTTTGCAGGCTCAACGAGATCGATGGAAAATGCGTTACTATATAGCTTCAAACTCATCCTCGTTATTATGATCCTGAGCTGACAAGGAAACAGCCTTCGACCCTCAACTATTTAAAGAAGAGGGTTTTCTGTTAGATCGTTGAAGACAGAAAAATCCTGAATAACCAACGGGCAAAGGGGGAAAAATCAGTATAGTCATTCTGGGAAACGAAAAGGGAATTTCCGTATCTGTTGAGAGGTGAAAAACCAAAATGGGACGGCTAGGTGGAAAAGTGGCAATAGTAACTGGAGCAGCTCGAGGAATCGGTCAAGCAACGGCTGAACTCTTCGCTAAGGAAGGCGCAGACATAGTCGTAGCAGACCTAGCTGACGGAACCGAAACCGTGAACAAAGTCAAAGCCGCTGGAAGAAAGGCGATATATGTCAAGTGCGATGTCTCGAAGCCAGACGAAGTCAACAAGATGGCAGAGACAGCGGTAAAAGAATTCAAAAAAGTAGACATCCTGATAAACAACGCTGGAATACTGCGCGACAAAATAATGTGGAACATGACCCCAGAAGATTGGGACCTCGTTCTAAACGTCAATCTAAAGGGTTGCTGGAACTGCATGAGGGCTGTTGTGCCTGCTTGGCGTGCCAAGGCTAAGGAGGACAAGACCTTCAAGGCAAAGATAGTAAGTGTGAGTTCAACATCAGGTACACATGGGAACTTTGGTCAGACAAACTATGCGGCGGCGAAGGCTGGAATCATAGGTCTAACCAAGACAGCGGCTAAGGAGCTAGCGGCAAGCAATGTTTATGTCAATTGCGTAGCACTAGGATTCATCGAGACGGAAATGACAAGGGAAACTATGCTTTCTATCGGAGCCAAGACTCCTGAGCAAGGTTTCCAGATGATGAAACAAGCAGAAATCGGGATGGGACGAAACGGAATAATTGCAAACCAGTTCCCAGCCAAGCCTATCGAGGCAGCGAAAGTCATCCTCTTTCTAGCTTCCGATGACTCAGATCTCATAAATGGACAGGTAATCGAAGCTACAGCAGGGTGGAAGATGTAGAGAGCCGGTGAGTGACCAGGGGAGGTTGCTCTATGCCTCTAGGAGCGACGTAGCAGCTCCACATTTCTTTTTTTTCGAAGAATCAAATGCGTAATTTTGGGATTTACGCCATGAACAGGAACGAATCACGCTAAGGAGTCGCAATTCCTCGAACGGTGGGATAAGATTTCCTATATTGCCAATGGATAATAATATTAGGGACGATGCATACAAATCGCTGTGATGCACCACACAGTGATCTCCAGACACTTGTCACCGAAACAAAGCGTCTAGGGGAAACTGATTTATGTGTGGTGCAGGAATATCTAGTAAAAAGCTTCGAGATGAGTAGTCAATGTCAAAGAAGAAAGCGAAAGTAGCTAAGAAACCAGCGAAGGCTGAGAAGAAGAAAGAGAAAGAGGGTTGGTTCAGCAAGCACTTCATGGAACACTAGCCTGAAAGCATTGTACCAATAATAGCTATGATTTTAACGTACAAGGTTGCGACAGGCTGGGAAAAGGGAGCATTGGCAAGAAGTTGGAAAAAGACTTCTTGAGGAATAGCTCACCCAGAACCATCTTTTTCTTGTTTCAAACTTTTTTGATTCTACCTTTTTGTTTGTAGTGATGGTCATTAGCGACTTGATGCCTTCTTTTTCAACATGTTGTGACTTGTCGTGAATTCATAGTGATTGCGGACGCCTTGAGCGGGTTCGTTATCGCTTCTATTTGCGTGATAAGCTGGTTTGACGTACCTCCCCATCACAAGCTTCATGAATTTCTTCCCCCAAATTGGCTGCCCGAGAGATCCTTTTCCATTGCTCTACCATTTCAGTAAGCTAGAAATAGTAGTTCACGCCTACAAATAACCAGAATCATGCCATCACCGCTTGGAGGAGGTTATGAGACCAGTTGCCTGCTGACAGTATTTACGCGAAGAAACCTTGGCTGAAATCATACGTTCCTGGAGTTCCAGAGAATATTGATTACCCAGAGGTTCCACTATTCGAGGTGATTGAGAAGGCTGCAAAAGAAATACCTGATAATAATGCGATATATTTCCTCGGTCGGAAGATAACTTACAAGGAACTGAAAGTATACGTAGATAAGCTTGCCACTGCGCTTGCTGGTCTTGGCATGAAGAAGGGAGAGGTAGTGGCCCTATTCTTGCCCAACTATCCGCAGTTCGTAATAGGGTACTATGCGGCCCTTAGAATTGGCGCGATAGTAACTTCGCTAAGTCTGTTAGCAACGCCGCCCGAAGCCAAGTATCAGTTGAATGATTCTGGCGCAGAGAGCATAATACTTGACGAAAGATATTTGCCGACACTTAACGTCGTAAGGAGTGACACTAGGGTCAAGCGCGTAATAGTTACATCGCTACAGGATTTTCTACCAGGTAAACCACCAGTCCACAAGGAGATCCCAGGAGCATATTGGCTTCTTGACCTAATGAACAAGTACGAGCCTAATCCCCCCAAAGTAAAGATCAACCCTAAAGAAGACGCGGCAGTACTACAGTACACGGGTGGAACAACTGGAACGCCGAAAGGCGCCATACTTACCCACTACAATCTGTATTCAAATGCTGTCCAAGTCAATGGATGGCTGAGAGAAGCCAAATACGGGAAAGAGGTTGTGATGGCTAACTTACCTTTCTTCCATCTTTATGGTCAGGAAGCATGCATGAATATGGGTATGTACATTGGCGCCATGATCGTGCTGAATCCCGATCCACGAGACATATCGTCATTAGTATACTTGATTAAGACAACTAAGCCTACTCTAATGCCAGGCGTTCCTACGCTGTACATGAAAATCTTGGAGCACCCTGATGTCGTTAACAAGAAGGTAGATTTCAGTTCTCTCTGGGTTCTGGTAAGTGGCGCCGCGCCCTGCCCACCTGAGATCCTCAAGAAGTTCAAAAGTATGACTTCCGCCAGGTTAGTTGAGGCCTACGGCATGACTGAGACCTCGCCTGCAGCCACCATAACCCCGTTCGGTGGGAAAATTAAGGTCGGTAGCGTAGGTCTCCCAATATCTGACACCGATATCAAGCTGGTTGATATTGATACTGGAACCAAGGAAGTGCCCATCGGTGAACCAGGTGAGATAGTTATTCGAGGGCCTCAGGTGTTTAAGGGCTACTGGAACAAACCCGAAGAAACAAAGAACCAGCTCAAGGACGAATGGCTTTATACTGGAGACATAGGAAAGATGGACGAAGAAGGTTACTTCTACATAGTTGATAGAAAGAAGGAAATGGTCATCGTGTCAGGCTTCAAGGTCTACCCGCGTGAAGTCGACGATGTGTTGTACGAACACCCCGCTGTCAAGATGGCCGCAACACTTGGGGTTCCGGATCCAGAAAAGCCCGGTAGCGAGAAAGTCAAAGCATTCATCGTCCTGAACCCAGGATACACGGCTAGTGATAAGCTTAAAGAAGAGATCATTGCACATGCTAGAAAGTCACTTGCACCATATAAGATTCCAAAGATCATTGAATTTAGAAATGAGGTACCCACTTCACTCGTAGGAAAAGTACTGAAAAGACCACTTAAAGAGGAAGAGCAGAAGAAAACAAGGAAGTAAGGGACAACAATTTCAGTACAATTTCCTCTTATTTCTCTGTGTTTCTAGAAAGTGATCTGTTTGGATGTGACTGGTATAATTCCGCCTTCCTTTATTGTTGAAAGAACTACAAAAGTTGTTGTTCTTTCCACTGAGGTTCGATTTCTGATTTTTTCGATTATCTTTTCAAGTTCAGTCGGGTTCTCACATATCACCTTGAGAACATAGTCGAATTCACCCGTGACAGAATAGACTTCGACCGCTTCGCTAATAGTGTTCAGCTCTTGAGAGATTGCCTGTTGACCTCGAGTAGTGTTTATCATAACGAGCGCCGTTATTCCCTTGCCGAGCTTTGCAAGGTCCAGATTTACCGTGAACCTCTTTATCACGCTTGAATCTGCAAGCTTTCTAATCCGGTTCCTGACGGTTGTTTCAGATAGACCGAGTCTCTTTGCTATCTCTGCAGCTGGCGTTCTGGAATCACGTTGGAGAAATGATATTATTATTCGGTCTGTTTCATCGACAGCCATTTCTTTTACTGTTCCCTCAGAGCTTACTTCATGTGCATCTGTCATTTCAATTCCCCTCACCTGATTAGGACCTTCCCAACTAGAGTTGGCAAGTTGGGATCGACAACATGTCACTCACATTTGTATTGAGATGCGAAACCGAGTCCTCGTCCGACTATGCTTTTGGAATTACTTCTTAGCTATTATTCTTATTCCGCATTTATAAAAGCTTATATTGTGATGGAATGATAGGCTTCCCTTAGGGTGAGTGAGGGAGTTGTCTACCAAAGAGTACCAGGTCTATGTGAACGGAAAATTCTACCCTAAGAGTGAAGCCAAGGTCTCAGTCTACGATCACGGTCTCCTTTATGGAGACGGCGTTTTTGAAGGAATCAGGGTCTACAACGGTATCATCTTCCAAGGAGCCGAGCATATTTGCAGACTCTACCGCTCTGCCAAGGCGATAAAACTCGGCATCCCAATATCAATGGACGACATGACTAAGGCTCTCATTGATACGATTCGAGTTAACAAGCTCCGTGATGCTTACATCCGTCTTATCGTGACCAGAGGCGTCGGGGACATGGGCGTGGACCCATACAAATGTACGAACTCGACAATCATAATCATAGCTGAGCCAATGGAAGCCACGTACGGCAAAGAGGCTAAGGAGAGGGGCATACGCGTTGGAATCGTTTCAGTGAGAAGGGACCCGGTTGATTCAACCACGCATGAAGTGAAGTCTCTGAACTACATGAACAGCATCTTGGCAAAGATAGAGGCGAATGAAGCGGGATACGATGATGCCATAATGTTGGATTACAGGGGCTATATCAGTGAGACTCCAACAGCAAACGTCTTTATTGTTCAAGGAGTCGACATGGTAGTCACTCCACCCGTGACCGCTGGCATACTCGACGGGATCACGAGAAGAAGAACCATGAAACTGGCAAGAGACCTTGGATACAACATGGTGGAAAGGGACATCACTCCTTTCGAGTTCATGAATGCCGATGAAGTTTTTCTAACAGGTACGAAAGCAGAACTCGTACCAGTTGTTGCTGTTAGCGGCAGAGTCATAGGGAACGGGAAAGTCGGTCCCATAACTCGACGACTATTAGCGGAGTTTACCAAGATCAGTAGAAGCCCTTCTGAGGGAGTATCCATCGATACCTACAGGGAAAAGAAAGAGTAGTGTTTGGTTCCCGTTCGCTTACTCCAGTTTTAGTTTAAATGTATTAATTCTGAATGGACGTGCTTCAAAGGATACTTGTTTGCCGCGCACGTGGCATGTTCCCGTGTTTCCCTCATTTTCGGTGCGGGGTTTTTCAAGCATGTTCACTGGAATGGGTTCCGCAACCTTTCTATAGAGAATCAACTTGCTTTCAACTGTCTGGTTAGCAGTATTATAAAGTCTGACTATGATTCCACTTCCATCCTCAGCGATCTTCACCGCGCTTAAGATAACGTTGCTTGGTTCAACTGTGAGGTAGCTCTGCTCAAGCGGAAGTGGTGACGACGAGAGATAAGCTTGAGCCTTCTTTACGACGGGATCCTTGAACTCAGTGTAGACAAGCGCCCATTCTCCCAAGGTTGCGAATTCGTGATCGAGAACTTGAACAGTTCTCATCGGCGTCTGGTGCTGCATTGCTTGAACATATGCCTTTCCTGTTTCCCATGTTCCTTTATGTGGGATAACGGAGTAGAAGAAAGTGTGCTTACCTAGGCATTGGGCGTCGGGGGTCTGAATAATCGGTCCAGCGATAGCGCTCCTTGTTGATAGATCATCTCGTGATAACCATCCTACGCATCTGAGGAGGGTGATCGCTATTGTGCCATCTTTCTTCACCTCATATTCGTGAAGCCCTCTGGTGGCCACAGTTACTCCGTTCTTCTCATCGCCGGCTGAGACATATGATTGCATGGGATAGGTTGGCATTGGTGGTTCAGCCCAGTTCTCAGCGTCGGGTAGCTCGACGGAACGCTCTACGACATGGAAGGCCTGATCCGCGTATGAGTGCTCGCATTTAATTCCCGTTGGGAACAAAATTCTCAGCCTGTGATCTTTCGCGTTGTTTACGAATTCAAGTCTGAAGTCGACTCTTGGCACACCATGGCATAGAGAGACGTAGCAGGCGGCTGGGCATGAGACAAGCGTCGACGACCTCGTTTTCCTATCATTGCTGGCACCACTAGGGAGTATGAGGTCGTACTCTATTTTTAATGTGCATCTTGCCGATCCGCTTGTGCAAGGCGTTATTTTCGAAGTGAGGTTTTCACTTGAGTACGCCTTGTCTTGTTTAGGAGGGTCATGGTTGTACTCGTCTCCAACGTCTCCCATATCCTCGAATACGTTGAAGCCCTTGTAGGAAGTTCCGGTTACCTTATCTAGCAAAGTAATTGATCCGTTTTCCTCAACCTGAATTTTGAAGAACTCGTTCTCAATGACGTTGTTGCCCCGAATGACTAGACTAGATCGGGGATCTGTCTTCTCGTCTTGCTGTTTTCCTTCTTTCTCCTTGATGGGTCGAACCTTGTAGGTCTTGTAACCGCAAGGCGGGACATTCTCTGCAAGCAGAGCTATGTCGAATACTTTCTCTTTGAATCTGCTGGAGTACGACCTTCCAATGATCCTTTCGTCAATTACGCTGAACAATGCTGTTTTTCCTTCAGGGTCAATTAACTCAAACTTTTCAGAACTCTTGCTTGTGAGAATGGTTACTTCAACTATGTCAGTTCTACTCCAACCGAGAGCGTTGAAAACCACAATGGCATATTCATCTGGTTTCACATTGACATTAGAGGCAATCAAAGACAGGTTTTTCTTTACGACGGTTTCTCCTAGCTGTTGGGCCGATGTGAACCTCATCATCATCTCATCATGTATCGGGTCAATGCCGCAACCGCAGATACTGTCGTGAGGATGGCACTGAAGTGTATGCTTCCAAGCCTGCCAGATTAGCCCATGGTTGTGCTTCCCGCCGAGGGTCCATACCCACGCGTCAAACGGTTCAGCCCACTTCTCGAGCAGAGTCTCTATCTCGACATTCTTCTGCTTCAAATAGGTGCGGGTTGATGTGACACCGGGCGTCACGTTGCTATACTTCGCGCCTCTGAACTCACCTTGATAGATGTTGAGTTGCGGGTTGTCCTTTCTGACAGCGTCAAAGAATTCAGTAAGTGTCCCGATCCTGAAGTTTCCGTTGGTCGATTTTCGATTTGCCTTTCTGACAACCAGTGGAATATGTGGCTGGGCTTCGACATGATCCATGCCGTTCATCAAAAGAGCATTGTGTGTTGATGCCTTGACCAGAAACCTTTTTACGGCATAGTCAATCTGGCTTAGAGCGCTTTTCATATCCTCGCTGACTTTTTCTAGGGTTCCGTAGCCATCTATGAGCCAATGAGTTAGGACAGAGGACATCTGGTCTGGGGCGCGCCACATGAACTCCGACCTAAGGTTATCTCCTTCATTCCCAACTCCCCTAAAGATCACAGCCGAATTTACCCCAAATCCTTGGAGGATCTGGGGCATTTGCGCAATTTGTCCAAACGCGTCTGGAATATAACCAACCTTCATCACTTGACCGAGTTCTTCAGACATACTCATGCCCAAGAGCAAGTTTCTTATGTGCGCTTCGCCACTTACCAAGAAGTTGTCCGGCAAAACATAGAAGGGTCCAGCAGCAATTCGCCCTGCTTTGACGTATTTTCTTATCTCTTCGCGTCTCTCAGGTCTGACTTCCAGATAATCCTCGAAAGGGATTACTTGCCCATCAAAGGTGAAGCAGGTGAAAGCAGGATTCTTCCCCAGAATATCAAGAAGGTTATCCACCATGACAACTAGGCGTGCTCTAAATGTTTGGAAGGTGGAATACCATTCTCTGTCCCAATGGGTGTGCGGGAGTATAATGGCGTGGAACTTTGGTTCTTCTGTCTTCGGCAATTCGTATCCCTCATAGTTTTCCAAAACCCATGCTCATCTTTCTCGTTTTGTTGGACGAACTCCCGGGAATACCAGCTTGAAGGTTCTGATTCTGAATGGAGGAGCTTCGAATGATATACCTAATTTGCGTTTGCTCATTGTTTTCATTTCTTCCTTCAAGGGCTCTTCTCGCATATTGACTGGAATACATCGTCTTGGCTCCACGTATGTTCTGAGTTTACCTTCGACCTTCTCGTCCGTGGTGTTGTAGACTCTGACGATGATTCCATTTCCATCCTCAGCTCTCTTCACCGCACTCAAGAGAATGTTATTAGGTTCGACTGAGAGGAAGCTGATAAGAAGGGGCAAGGTGGGTGTAAGTTGTGCCGTTCTCTTGGTCACAGGTTCCGTGAACTCACCTGGGACAATGACTAGTTCACCAGCGACAGCAAATTCGTGTTCGACGACTTGAACGGTTTTCATTGGCGTTTGATGTTGTAGAGCCTGCAGGTAAACCTTGGCTGTCTCCCAAGTTCCGCTGTAGGGTACAACTGAATAGTGGAATATATGCTTGCCCAAACACTGGGCACCAGGCGTAGAGATTATGGGCCCAGCGCCAGGCCTTATTGATAACTCCTCTTGTGACAGCCACCCCACACATCTCAGTAGAGTCACCGCGACAACGCCATCTTCTGCAACCTCGTACTCTTGAAGTCCCCTCGTAGCTACTGCAATCCCTTTCTTTCCATCACCTGCAGAGGCGAATGACTGCATGGGTTGAGTCGGCACGGGGAGTTCGACCCACCCTTTGCTACTGGGCAATTCGAGGGGTCGCCTAATGACATGGAATGCTTGATCTGCATATGAATGGTCGCATCTTATTCCTGTCGGGAAGAGTACTCTGAGTCTGTGATCCTTCGCATTATTCTCGAACTCGAGTTTGAAGTCCACTCGGGGCACATTAGCGTGGAGCGAGATATAACAAGTGACTGGACATGAAACAAGGTTACTGGCTCTGGTCTTTCTGTCTTCGGTAGCCGACGCTGGGAGTGTGAGGTTGTACTCGACCTTCAGAGTGCACCTAGCTAGTCCACGCTCTAGGATCGTTACATGTGCCTCCGTGTCTCTGCTAGTGTATATCTTATCCTGTTTAGGAGGGTCATAGTTGTACTCGTCACCGACTTCTCCTCCGTCTTGTAGGATACTGAGGTCTTCGTAGACGGTTCCGCTACGCTTATCCGTCAATGTGATTGACCCATTTTCCTGGATCTTGATCTTGAAGAACTCGTTCTCAACGGTGCTATCATTGTGGACAACCAACCCTGATTTGCGTCCTTCCCTTCCTGCGTATGCAGACCTGATCTGGTACGTCTTATATCCGCAAGGGGGGACATCTTCCGCTAAGATCACGACATCGAGCACTTTCTCCTTATATTTTCTCGAGTATGTTCTGCCTATCATCCTTTCACCGATGACATCGAATGTTGCTGGTTTACCGTCTGGATCTGCAATTTCGAATTGATCTGTGCTTTTCTTGGCGAAGATAGTGGTCTCCACCACATCGGTTCTGCTCCAGTTTAGCGGGTTGAAGACCACTATCGCATAGTCATCTCTCCCCAAATTGATTCTTGAGGCGATCAAAGAGAGATCATTGTTCAGAACGGGTGTCCCAAGATGCTGTGCTGAACCAAATCGCCTCATCATATCATCATGGATCCAATCTATTCCGCAACCGCAGATTGAATCATGAGGATGACACTGAAGCACAAGCTTCCAAGCCTGCCAGATCAGCCCTTGATTATGCCTCTCACCCAGACTCCAAGCCCATACATCGAATGGTTCAACCCATTTCTCTAGGAGAGTCTGCGTCTCAACGTTTGCCTGCTTTAGGTAAACGCGAGTTGAGGTTACTCCAGTTAGCACTGGGTGAAACTTAGAACTTCTGAACTCTCCTTCAAAAACTTGGAGGGAAGGTTCGCCTGCCTTGATGAGTTCAAAGTAGTCAGTCGGCGAACCTATCCTGACTTCCCAATCAGGTGAGTTCTTATTCACGTAATCGACAACGAGAGGTATGTGTGGCTGAGCTTCAAGGTGATCACTGCCATTCATGAGTAGAACGTTGTTGGTCGTTGCCTTCTTTTTCAACATATTCGCTACGCGGGTAACGTAGTTAAAAGCAAAGCCTAGGTTCGGAGAAACATTCACCAAGTTGCCGTAACTGAGTACGAGCCAATGAGCCAACACAGACGACGTGCCATCGGGAGCACGCCAAATGAACTCCGAGTTAAGTCTGTCCCCCTCATTACCAACACCCCTCGTAAACACGGCAGTGTCAATCCCAAACCCCCGAAGAATTTGAGGCATTTGAGATATCTGACCAAACGCATCTGGGAAGTAACCGACCTTCATCACCTTGCCAAGTTCTTCCGCGATTCTCATCCCCAGCAACAGGTTTCTTATGTGTGCTTCACCACTCACTAGAAAGTTGTCGGGCAAGACATAGGATGGTCCAATAGCTATGCGGCCCTCTTTGACGTACTTCCTAATGTCTACTTCATGTTCAGGTCTGACTTCAAGGTAATCCTCTATAGGGATCACCTGCCCATCAAGAGTAAAGCGAGTAAACTTGGGCTCATTCTCGAGGGTGGCTAGAAGGTTGTCCACCATCTTGACGAGGCGTTTTCTGAAAACATAGAGAGATGAGTACCACTCTCGATCCCAGTGAGTATGAGAAACTAGAATCGCAGTAAACTTCTTTTTCTCTCTCCCCTTTCTGGTCTTGGTTTTTCTCGACATATCAACTCCCTCTCTCGAGCACTTGGGTCACACTTTTCGACATTAGAGTTGCATATGCGGATCAGGCTGCAATGTCATATCTCTGATGGGTTTCTTGGAATTACGATCGACTCTTCGTATGTATTCTAGAACCAACAATAATACGTTTTCGGGTGAGTAGTGACTGCTATTGCAGGTTTAGAGAGACTCCTCTTGAGCTATCTGCAAAGAGAAAAAGATCACGTATGGCAAGGCGTTCAACGGTCGACATCATACCAGTTGTTCACTGTGTGGTCAGGTTCTCTTCTCCTTCGGTTTTCCTTATTGGCTTCGCAACCTTGCTGGCTATTTGTGGTTTTCTGGCTGGAATTCTCTTTAGAGTTACTGGTTTGGCTGTCGCCCTTTTTCTTTCGAGGATCTCTGATAACTTGGAGAATTGGTCGTATGCGTCAGTGAATTCGCGAGCTATTTCTGCACTCAGCCTGCCGGTCGCCTCAAGAAACTCTCTCAGTTTGTCCATGGCCTTGTCTGCGATTTCAACTTCGTCAGGAAGGATGGGTCCTAATTGTCTTCCTTCGGAAGCGCTGGAGGTCTTGCCTGCGCCTACCTCTATGCCTCGACCAAGTATCGTGCTGTCAGAGGCTTCAACTGCTCTGATATCGTAATTCTTGTCGACCCATATTGTAGTCGAGTGTACCGACTGCTTTGCGTCTCCATGGATGTATGTAATTGAAATCGGTGGACTGACAGCGTTTGCGAGCATCGCGGCATCCACTCTGATTCTTAGGAGGTCTTTGCACTTGGGGCACTTGACTTCAACTATTTTTCTCTCGGAGGACAATGCTTCATTTCACCCCTTGGATTGATGTCTGTGAGTGAATGCCAGTTCAGCAACCTTGGCAAACACGTTGTCAACGTTTAACCCAGTCTTGGACGACACATCGTAGTAACTCTCTAGCTTGTTCTTCTTCGCGAACTCTTCACCTTCGTGAGCCTTTACAGTTCTCTTCTCCTCAACGTCAACCTTCGTTCCAACAAGGACTATTGGCACGTCGCCTGCATTGTTCCTGATTATATCAACCCACTCTGGAAGGTTCTTGAGGCTCTGGAACCTCGTCGTGTCAAAAGCTAGGATGGCGGCGTTAGCGCCTCTGCAATACTGGGGAAGAATGAATCTGAATCTTTCTTCTCCTCCGAAGTCCCAGATCTGAAGCTTGATTCTCTCCCCTTCTACTTTTACCTCCTTTGACGCGAAGCCGACGCCTACCGTAGTCCTAGTGTCGTGTTTGAAAACACCTTCGCAGTACCTGATGACCAAAGTGGTCTTACCGACGCCTCCCTCGCCAGCTACCACCAGCTTGAAGATGTACTGGCTTGGAGAGGTTGGAGCCTTCTCTCCCCTCTTACCAACGTCGCTTGGCTTGCCCTTCTTCGACATGATTATTCTAGGCACCTCGCGGATACCCGGCAAAGGCAGGTACTTGACCCGTAGCTAGAGTAATGGGCGCTCATCACATAAAACCTTTATTTCCACGAATTCCCAGCACAAATGCCTTTCGATCCCTTACGCCCCAAAGTCCTTTTGGTAGAGATAGAAGCATGAAACGAATCTGGTATTCAATAGGGACTATTTTCTCCAAGTAAAGGAATCCTTTAATAATCGTTACGTGCTTAAATACAAGTAGTTGAACCTCGCTACTGTGAATACTCGCTTCCCTTGAGGGAGGTGGATTGGGAGAGGTCAATCAGGCTCCGAAGACTCCGAAAGTCGACGTAGAAGATATCCTATGCGTTCTGCAGGCGTACGGACCGTCCACGTACGAGTTAGAGGAAACGCTGTTCCATAAGTACAAGGTAATCTGCCAGTCGAGGAAAGGGGCCAAGCAAGAGCAACCTTCGAGAGACAAGTTTCACTACCTACTCGACGACTTGTCCGCAATGGGCTACCTCAAACTGATAAGCAGAGGCGACAAGCTTTACTGGATGAGACTCCGTTCGCCGATCGAGCTAGAGGAAGGAGAAGAGCTCACACCAGAGAGAGCAGCCAAAATCATCGAGGGAGCAAGAGCAGAGAGAGAAGCTGAAAAAGCGGAAGCACCACGCGGCGTTGGGAAAAAGGAAAAGGAAGCTCTAAAGAAACCAACTGTTGGCGAGATGGCCGACGCAATAATAAGTGGGTTAGTGAAAAAATACGAACCAGAGAAGCTGAGAAGCTACCTGGTCAAAGGTGAGCCGGACGACGTGAGGAAACCAATCAAAGAAATGCATGAAGCGCTAATCAGTGGCGTCGATGAATTCAGAATATATATCGAGAGAAGCATATCACCAAGGCTGAGAGGCCAACTCACATACTTCCTCGCGTCCGCTGGAAGAGACGCACTCCTAGCTGCACTAGCCATATCGCTAATGATACCACTCCATGTAGCCGTGTCACCCAAACAACTAGAAACGCCACGTTGAAATAGGTAACGATGAGAGTCTTGCAGAAAAACTCTTCGGAGATGGCGAAGGGATAATTTTTTCTCAGGGAATTCAGCCTAGAACGGGGACAAAAAGGGTAGAAAGATATTGTTGCATCTTTCTACTTCGTCTTTTCTAGCTCCTTTCCTCGTTGCTCCAAGATCTTACGCATTTTCTCAAAGTCGCCAGGATACGTCTTGTACGCTAGTGTGTAGAAGATTAGGCACAGAGTCCATGGGATAAAGGCCATCAAGAACATCGCTTGCCCCAGTGCCGCGGCTATCTGTGCGCTTGTCATTCCGCTTCCAAATAGGAATATGTCCGCGAACACGCCTACGAAGAATGTCCCGAGAGCTCCCACCGAGCCTTCGAACACACGGTCTAGTGAAAACACGGTGCTCCTAATCTCCGGTTCAAAGAGTTCGCCAAAGATTGGGTTATTGCATCCGCCAGCACACCACGATATTAGTAGTCCTGTTAGGAATCCAAACAGAACGTAGAGAAAGAACGAATCAGTGGTCATCGGAATCAAGAAGAAGATCACATATGTGAGGGGAATACCCGAGAAAACCGAGATCTGCGCTATGATGATTCTTCCGCTTCTTGGACGCCACCTTGCTGCTCTGTCGCCGATCAATCCTCCTAAGAGATTTCCTAGGGCTGCCCCAATGGCTATTACGACGAACATTACACCAGCGATAATATTGTCAAATCCTATGTATTCGAACCATGAGACCATAAACATAATTCCATTCCATGGGATCGTTCCCACGATTCCTTGGAGAAGTATGATGAGGAATGTCTTGTTTTTCATGATCTTCTTGAAGTCTGAGCGCTTCACCTTGTATTTCTCAGCTTTCTGCCATGTTAATACTTTTGCTAACTCTGGTTCGACTCCGCCTCGCAAGGGATCCTTGACTAGAAGCCACACGAGTAGACCGATTACGAAGGATACGATGGCCCATACGATGAAGCCAAACCTCCAGCCATAGAATCCATAGATGACCTCGCCCGCTATCAAAGTCATAAAGAGTGTTCCCACAATGGCACCTATTACTCCTGTCAATCCAAGCCATCCAAAGGCCTTACCTCTCTTTTCGGGCGCGAAGTAGTCTGTTACCAGTGAGCTTGTGGTCGGGATGATTACTGCCAGACCGATTCCAGTTATGGCGCGCCAGATGAGCATATCAATGTATTCAGTAGACAAAGCTGTCAGTAGTGTAAACAGTCCCCAGAACCAGCATCCAATTGCGAGTACTTTTTTCCTTGAGTGCCTGTCACTCCACCAGCCCCAGATGGGAGTCGTCACTGATTGGAGAACTGATCTTACCGCAGTAATCGTTGCAAGCTGTGTGAAGGTCAGCGTAACTGCCGGGACTCGTGCGGCGAATTCTTCTCTGACCTGCTTGTAAACTGTTGGGAACAGTTGCCCGTCTGAGTTGTCAACGATGTTTGCGAGGTTCATCGTTACATTGGTTCTTCCTCTGCCGGGTACCTTTTCTTTTTCAACTTTCTTTGGTTTCTCTTTTGACAACCCCTTGTCGTCCTCCTGTATTGTTGAGTCTCTCTCCTCAAGTAATTTTATGAAGTGGCTATATGTTGTTTACTCGTTAATAAATCATACTATTCGTCTTTTCATGTTTGTTGGTCTGACGGCTGACACCCAAACTCCGCGTTGAGGATCCGTTCGAGATTCTTTCCACTGGCGTTTTTCGCCTTATATAGGATGTGCTGCTGATCCAACGCCAGACTCAGCCTAGAATTAGAGCTAGGTCCTCCAAGGGAAGCTACCCCCGAGAAGAGACGGTACAATTGGAAGGAGGCATGGGGAACTATGAGCTTAAAGAAGTGGATAGTGCTCAGGAAGGCTCGGAAGTCCGTCAAGGAGTTTGAATGGGTAAACGAGCACCCTTTGGATTGCCAGGAGATGTTCGTGTCAAGGCTTGCTCAAATGAACAAGGATACACTCTATGGCAGAAAACTCGAATTGGAGAGAGTCAGAAGCGTAGACGAATACCAGAAACGAGTTCCAATTCACGACTACAATGCAATACAGAAGTACATCAGACTTATAATGAGTGGGCGAAGGGACATTCTGTTTCGCGGAACGCCAATCTGGTGGGCGAAAACCTCTGGAACAACTTCTGAACCTAAATTGATACCAGTAACAAGAGAAATGGCGAAATACTTCTCTGACACTGGTTCTCGCTTGCTCTACTCCTTCATCATGGAGAACCCAGAGAGGAATGTGGATGTACTATCAGGGAAGCTCCTCTACTTGAGGGCGCCTTCAACAACTGAATACATCAACGGAATTCCCGCTGGCTACATAAGCGGGATTACGGGGGAGACGCAGTCAAGGTTTGCAAGGCGCATGGTTGTCCCCAGAAAAGAAGTAAGTCAGCTAGCAGACTGGGAGAAGAAATTCTACCTGACAATCTTGGAGACGATTGGCGAGAATGTTACGATGATAGTTGGAGTCACACCCCTTCTAATGTCAATGTTTCAGAGAATGACTGATGAATACCCTGAGCGACTGATTAGAGACTTGAGAAACGGGCAGACCAAAGAGAAAGTCCGCAAAGCGCTCAAAAAGGGTGAAGGCCGACTTCTCCCACTAAATTGCTGGGAGAATTTGAGACTGTTCACTCCATCAAGTGCGTCGATAAAACCTTACATGCGCCGGTACACCGAATTATTTGGAGACATACCTACAAGGGAAGCGTATTCCGCTACAGAAGGGCAACTTGGTCATGAGGACGAAGAAGGCGGTGGACTGCTTCTGCATTGGGACAAGTATCTATTTGAGTTCTTGTCTTTCCAAGAAACCGACTCAGCACGCGACGAAGATGTACAGGAAGAAAAAACCCGTGGAGGTATTCCAAGGGAAAGACTTATTGTTTCAGAGCTGAAAGTCGGCAACTTGTACGAGCTTCTAATCACGACACCGTTTGGACTTTACTCGTATAGGATTGGTGACGTCCTCAGACTCGAATCAAAGAATCCGTATAGGTTCACAATAGTCGGAAGAACAAAGATGACCCTAAACGTATACGGAGAAAAGGTCTGCGAGGATCATGTATCAACAGCGCTCAGCGCAGCTGAAACATTGACGAGAACAATAGTATCTGACTATAGTTGCGCAGTTGCTGCGGACGGAGGATCGCGGTACATCCTCTACGTTGAGTTCATTAAGCCGCCGAAAGACAAGCTGAAATTCATTGCAGCGTGGGATAACAAACTGCGGGAGATTGCCCCTGCATACGCTTGCTTCAGGGCAAGAGACGCTATGCTCAAGCCGCCAGAAATGATAGCACTTGACAAGGGAACATTCCAGAAATATGAGGAGCGACGGGTAAGAGGCCGTAACGCGTCAGGGCACCTAAAACCTCCACACATTATCAGCGGTGGAGAACTGCCTCACGAACTAGAAATTCCAATTAGGACATTGTAACTGGCCACATTTCTCGTCTTCAGTGAAGCTCGTTATCTTCTAGGAGGCATCCATTTGTTTCAACGCTTCTTCGAGTTTTTTCTTGAGAGTCTCGCTGACTGTCTTTCCATCAGCCTTACCGCGTAGCTGTTTCATTACGTCTCCCATCAATGCGCTCAGGGCCTGCATCTTTTTCTCCTTGATCAAGGTGACGTTCTTCCTTATAGTTTCATCAACAGCTTTTTCCAGTTCATCTATCGATACACCTTTTATCCCAAGTCTCTCGACTGCTTCGTTTACTGCTGCAGCCTGGTTCTTCCCCAGGTAAGCTAGGATGACCGGGATTGCTTCCTTAGCTACCTTTCCCTCGTTCAGTTCTTTGAACACTTCCTCGACTTTCTCGTCTCCTATGTTTTCCACGGGTATGCCTTCTCTTCTCAGGTATGTCCACGTATTCTGCAGTGTTGTGGCAACAGTTACTGGAGGAACGTTCTTCAATCTGCTCAAGATGTTCTCAAATAGGTCTAGGTGATATGATCTCACCATGGCTTCAGCAAGTTCCTTGCTGAGCTTATACTCCTTGGTGAAGCGTTCAAGTTTCTGCTCGGGCTTCTCCGGCAAAGTCCGCTTTATTCTTTCAATTCTTTCAGAAGTCACTGGGACAACTGGAATGTCAGTTTCAGGATACATTCGCGCTGCTCCGGGTTTCGGTCTGCTGTAGTGGGTTGTTCCCTCGGGTCTTACCCCCCTAGTCTCTTCAGGTACTCCATCGATGGCTTCCTTGGCTCTATCTAAAGCCGCTTTCAACGCATTTTGGGCTTTCTCAGACTGGTCTGCCACTATAACGACACAGTCGTCACTACCAGCATTTACCTTCTCTCTCACCTTCTTGACTTCGTCTTCGGTGATGCCGAACGCGGGCAGTTCATCTGTGTGAAATATCCCACCGACGCCTCCCCAGAAGATCGCTCTCTCAGACATCTCGGTACCAAGTCTTCTCCCAGGTTGAACCTCCCTCCCGACAAGCCCAGCAAACTTTGGCAGTAGACTTGCGAGGACTACTCCACCCTGATCGAGTGACTTCTTTATTACTCTGCTCTTGGATCCCTTGAAAACATCCGAAACGTCAATTTGCTCCTCCTTAATGTCGTCCTCCTTCACTCCTCTCTTCCTAAGCTCATCCCTTATCTCGACTAGGCTGAGTTGACGCTGAACCTCAAGTTCAACTACTTTGCCGAGTAGTCCAAGTTCTTGTACGCCTTTTACTTCGATTATCGCCCCATCCTTGGTTGATACGTTGATGTCCTGTCTTATTGTTCCTAGGCCGCGTTTCATCTTACCAGTAACTCGCAGAAGCTGACCAATACGATATGCTACGCTTTCTGCTTCCTCGGGACTTTTTATGTCGGGCGCGGTTGCTATCTCAATGAGCGGGATGCCTTGCCTATCAAGCCTGTAGACGACTTCGCTCTGAGTTTCACTGATCTTTCTAGCAGCATCCTCCTCAAGACAGATCGATTGAATGCGGACCCTCTTCCCTCCCCCTAAGTCGACATAACCACCCTGTGCTATGAGAGACGTTCGCTGGAATCCTGTGGTGTTCGACCCGTCGATGACAATCTTCCTCATGACGTGAATCTCGTTGACGGTACTTGAATTCAGCATCAGGGCTATCTCAAGCGCTGTGTCGAGCGCTTCTCGGTTCAACGGGTGAGGGGGCTCATCGTCTAGGCCAGCAACGCGCGACAGGTCTGGAGGGAGTTGCTGTCTGCCTCAACCAAGCAGGTCCCCTCACCGTACATCTCATAACTGAAGACTCTGCCTTTACGGAACTCGAAGAGAGCAGCCTCGTCAATCTGACCTAACTCGCTCTGCGTTGGGCGCAACCTACGCTTGAATTTAATTGTAGGTTCGTCGTCTCGGATGACGGTTGGATCACCGCAGAAGAGCTTCTCCTTGGTGTTCAGCTGCTGATGTAACTCGAGTCCGACAAGAGTCTCAACTTTCCCGTAATCAATATTCATTTGGTTTGATTTCACCTCTTTGTGCTCGGCTACACGTATCACTCGATTGCTTCAGGTATAGAACTTTCTACAGATGAGACGCTGGTAATCTCACCAGTGAAGTTCACTCTGATCAACTCACGTATCTTGTCGTGGCTTTCTCCCTTACCTAGAAGCCACATCAACTTCACCAAAGCAGTTTCAGGCAACATGTCTTCGCCGGGAATAACACCCATGGCTAAGAGTTCACGCCCGGTTCTATAGACATTCATGATAACCCGTCCAGAAATGCACTGGCTAGTCATTACAATGACAACATCTTCCTCAGCGGCACGCTTTATTGAACCATAGATCGCCTCAGGGACATGACCTAAACCGGTCCCCTCTAAGACAATGCCGTGGTAACGCTTGTCAACGAAAGCGTCAACTAGGTCACTCATCATTCCAGGATAAGTTTTAACAAGACCGACTTTCTCATCGAACTTGTTTTCAACGCGCAATTCTCGCTTCAAGTCTCGAGGCGCGTACTCACTCACAAGCATCTTTACGTTTCCTTCCTCGACCCTTGCAATTGGCTTAGCGTTTATCGACACAAATGTGTCTCTTCTACTCGTGTGCATCTTCCTGACTTTTGTTCCTCTGTGGCAAAGGCTGTAGCTGTCTCCCATCTCACCGTGCATGCAGACAACCACTTCTGCAAACGGTCCCTTGCCAGCTGCCGTAACCGCGTTAGTGAGGTTCATGGCAGCGTCGGAAGACGGTCGGTCTGAGGACCTCTGGGATCCAACGAGAACAACAGGGATGGGAAGACCCCTCAACGCGAAGCTCAGAGCCGCGGAGGTATAGTGCATAGTGTCAGTCCCGTGCGCGATTACCACTCCATCCAAGCCCCCCTCGAGGACGCGTTTACCGACCGCGTCGGCAATCATAGACCATCTCTCGGGTGACATGTTTTCGCTGAGGATATTGCAGAGTATCTCCGCTCTGATGTTGGCAACGTTCCCCAACTCGGGCACAACGTCATAGAGGTCTTGAGCTGAAAGCGCCGGGCTAACGGCCCCAGTCTTATAGTCTACTTTGCTCGCAATAGTTCCTCCGGTACTCAGGAAGCTGACCGCGGGGAGGCCTTTCACGACACGTCTGGGTGTAGCTGTCATGGCGCCTAGCTGGGAGCCACCTGCTTTCGCAGATCCTTTCTTAAGAACCGCGATGCTGACACCTTGTTTTGCGTCGATGCCAACATTGTATCCACTCTTCTGCTTGACAACAATATGCATTTCATCCGTTGAGATCCCCGGTCGTGGCATCACTACGCCTTCAAACACAGTACCACCCTTTGTGGTGATCTTGACCAAGTCCCCCACTGCGGCGCCGGCTTTGTTAAGGACCTTCAACACTTCTCCGCGGTAGCCAGAATCCGAAGCACTATTGGTACTATTGCCAGAGGAGTCATTTATTCGCTTCATACTCGGGCACCTTCGAGATGTTCGAGACATTACTCGGTTTGTTATTATATCGTTATTGTTTCAACTTGGGCAGTGAGGCTATTATAGAGCCTCATACTATCAGTTTTCTATAAAAAGCTAGTCTGAACTTGCCCTAAGGAGCCCTTCCGCAGAATGAGAAAGTTGGGGGAGGCGTAACGCGTGTCCTCTAAACCAGTCGCCTACTCCAAGTTGGCCATTCACCAGCAGGGAGAATGCTCTCAGAAGTTCTAAGGGTATATTCTTGACATTGTCCTTGGAAACGGTATTGCTCCTCTTATATGGGGGAGTTTGCATATCCATGCTATGAGCCTATCGGCTCCGAGGCCAAACCCGCTGTGAGGGACCGTTCCGTAACTTCTTAGGTCTATGTACCATTGATAATCAGCGGGTTTCAGCTTCTCCTCTTTTATTCTGTCGAGGAGTACTTGCTTTTCGTGTATTCTCTGTCCACCTCCGATTATCTCGCCGTAGCCCTCTGGTGCCTCGCAGTCTCCACACTTGACCACTCTCGGGTCTCCTGGCTTCGGCATGTGATAGAATGCCTTCAGGCTCTTGGGATATTCCAGAACAAAGATTGGTCTATGTAGATCCTCTGTCAGCTTCTTTTCCTCGTCGGCGCCCATGTCATCGCCGTACTCGATCTTGACTCTTTTCTTCTTGATGCGCTCGATGGCTTGGCGATAAGTTATTCGTTCGAAGGGTGGCTTGACGGCGGCGAGCTCATCAGGGCTCCTCCCGAGTTCCTGAAGTTCTTTTCCTCGCTTCTCTGCGATGACTTGACAGACGTGAGATACGAGTTGCTCCTCAACGCGCGTTATGTCCTCTAGGTCCATCCAGGCGGCTTCAGCCTCAACCATCCAGAATTCCGTTAGGTGCCTCGGGGTCTTAGACTTCTCAGCTCTGAAGCTTGGAGCGACGCAGAAGACCCTTTCAAGACTCTCTATCATGGCCTCCAAGTAGAACTGAGCGCTTTGAGTCAGGTACGCCACTTTGCCGAAGTAATCCATTTTGAATAGAGTCGCGCCGCCTTCAACGGAAGCCGTAATAATTATCGGGGGGTGAACTTCAGTCCACCCGTCCTGGTCGAACCACTCTCTCATAGCTTCGAAAACGTCAGCTCTAATCCTCAGGATCATAGTCTGCTTTTCTCCTCGAAGGTGAAGATGTCTCATGTCAAAAAGGACATCAGTGCCAGCATCGATTGGCAACGGCCACTCCTCAGCGAGTCCCTCGATGCGAAAATCTGTTAGGCTTACTTCGTACCCCCCTGGCGCCCTCCTGTCACTCCTGACAACCCCCTTTACGATGACTGAAGATTCACGTGTGACTCTCTCTGCGTCTTCGAAAGACTTCAAGGGGGCTTCTTCTTTGTGGACACTTACTTGAATGATGCCCGTCCCATCGCGAAGGTCGATGAAGAGCAGATTCCCGTGTGTTCTCTTATTATAGACCCAGCCAGCAACAACTACTTCCTTCCCCTCCAGCTTCCTGCCTTCCTCGAGGACTGTCCCAATGAAGACTCGGTCTTTCAGTTCACTAACCAAATCGCGACTTCCCTCTCATATTAGGTTCAATTCCTTCATAGTGTTATTCAAACCTGTCAGACTTGCGGTTACCCTCCATACTCTATGGAGACTCTTCTAGGTCGTGAATGGCATTGCTCAACAGGGCCTGCCTCCAGGCTAGATGATAACTATGACAAAAAAATAGGAGGAGTTAGATCGAAATGGATCCCCTAATGGTTCCACGATTCTAGTCGTGTTTCATTGACAGAATCAGTATTGATAATATTGCTGACACCCACCAGACTATCAAGAACGACACTAGAACATCCAGCCAAAGTCCCGTCAAATATGCTATCACTGCATTGTAAAGAGCTGTGAATCCCGCCCAGCTGGAAATCCAGAAGATGTAGACTACCAACACAATGGCAATGTAAATGATGCCTATGTTTAGACCGCCGATGATGCTCTTGGATGCAACTCTCTCCTTCTTCGCTGTGAGTCCAAAAATCAATCCAGCAACGACTGCGCCGACAACTAGGACGAGCAATGGGGTCAGGCTTCCTGACATCGCGGCAGTGTAGACATTCAACATTGCCAGAAATATTCCGACGCCTATGCTCTCAAGGTATGGTGCGATAGCTGCATAGCCTCCTCCCAGACTAGTAAAGATGGTCTCGAAGAAGCTCGTCAGTGCTCCACCAAGGGCAACTGCTGTGATCACTGCTACAACGATGCCAAGTATTGCCGCAAGCCATGTACGTGGGTGAATGAATCCAACAAAGAACTGCTTTACTGCTTCAGCCATTTTCTATATCTCCTCTATAGACAAGTTTTATTGACTACTAGTAGCTAACTTGTTTTTAAAGTTTGGGGACGTGTGACTAGAGTCCTTTTTCCACAGGTCTTGAAGCCCGCTACTTCCATGTTCCACTCAATTCTGAGAATGATGCGAAAAAAGACAGGAAGACCACCGAGAACAGCAGGATGCTATCAAAACCTGGTCAACAGATAAGTGGCGTGCCACTCAGCAACCTGCACGACCGCAACAGTGGAACACACAAGAGAGGAGCGTGACCCACTTGCGGAACCGTCTAATTCACAATTGAGAGTAACACTTCGCGAATAAGGATGGCGATGGAAGTAGTTCTTGCGCCCACTATGGCTATATTGAGAACTTCCTTGCGAACTTCTCAATACTTCGGCAAAACTTTAGAAATGTTTAAAGTCTGAGCGCCAGTCTAGCTAGATAGGGACAATCAAGCGTGTGAAGGGGTTCCCAAACGGATTGCGCGCCGATAGTCTAGCGTTCACAATAGTCTACATGTTGTATGAAGCGTCATGCAACAAGCGCTTCATCCCAACTGAAGAGCTTAAAGAAGTTGTTGGCGAGGCAGAGGTTGCAACGCTGGTGAAGATGCTCAGAGACATGCGTGTTATTGTCTCTAGGAAGGAGTACTGCGACGCTATCAGACACGTGAGATCTATTTTGAACCTGCCTAGCGAAGATAGTAGTATTCTCGTTTTTGACTCCCTTTCTGATGATGGGATAATTGCTTTGAATCCGGCTGTTATCGAAGAGATGAGGAAGAAAGGCCACGGAGATCTAAGTTACAACATCGTTAGACGCTTCATAAGTGACTTACTGAGCTCGATGGAACTTGCTGCCAACGTAGGATCACTGAATGAACTGGTTAGGGAAATGGCTACGAAATATGACGCTCAGTTCAAGGTCGCGCTTGCCAAAGATATCGTTATTAACCAATCATGCAACCTGTCGGAGGTCGAGAGGGCTTCCTTGGCAGCAGCTAAGTTAGCTTCCCCTGTCAGGTTTAACAATGTCATGACGATTCTTCTAACCAGAGCACAGAGACTGGCAGGACGAATATCACTAGAACTTACCCAGGAAGACGTCGAAGAATACGTGCTACGTAGCTCAAGCAGTAGCTCTACCAGCGAGAACTTGGCTGACGAGACTGCTTAAGGAGACAGCAGAATAAGTAAGGAGATGAGCGACAACAACCGTTCTCTCCACTCGTTGAAACAAGAAAAGGAGAGTTGCTGGTTGTCTCTTGATGAAGACAGCAGTGTCAGAAAGAACAGCGAGGAAGAAGAGAGAGACCAACGTACAAGCAGCAGCGCTCCCGAACTTGGCGAGACAAACCGTCCTATTGCCAGAGAAAAATTAGACCACCTGAAAAACAAGGCAAGAGAGTTATTTGAGCAGGGCAAGTATCGTCAGGCTTTTGAAGCTTACGTAGAATACGGGGACTCAATGGCTAAGGTCAAGGGAGTAGCTGGCGCCGAGGCGGCAATCGTAGAGGGCGCACGAAGATTTGAGGGGCTACTGTTCTGGTACGAAGCTGGCAACCTCTATCTTACAGTTGCCAACTTCTTGAGTAACCAAGAAGTTTTTCCTGATGCAGGGGACTTCTATCTCAGGGCCGCTGAGACACTTGAGAAATCTAAGGAGAAAGACCTCAAGGGGATCATAACAGGGTCCTACGCTGCAGCTGCCCACGCGCTCCGAGAAGCGAAAGCCACAGCCGACTCAGAGAAGGCTGTAATGAAAGGAGTCTTCGTTGCCACTGGTGAGAATCCACTCGAAGTCGAGGGAAAAGCTCTCAAGCTTCTCAAGACGGCGAACCTCAGAAACGCTTCGGACACGTTTGAGAGGGCAGCCTCAATATACCAGAAAGCAATTCAAGCATTATCCGACCTGACCCCTGCCATAAGGTCAGGACCACAAGCAGTTGACATCAAGTCCATACTGCATCACAAGGCCGCCCAAAACCTTCTAGCCTCAGCTGCTGCGTTGTCGAAATTCAATGACAAACTCAATGCCATTAAGGAAATTGCTGGAAAAGCCGCCGATGAGTATACGAACGCTGTAATCAACTTCACCCCACTCTTCTCCATAAGTGAGCCTCACAAAGAAGACTATAGAAGGTACTCTTATGACCTCATGATGGGAACAGCGTTGAGAATAACACTCGGCTCAACAGAAGACATCAATACAATGAAAGAACAGTTGTCATACATTGGAAAGAAGCGATCGAAGCGTTTGGAGGAAATCAAGTACCTAGCTATCGCACTCATCTTGATGAAAACAGAGAAAATCGGGAGTGTCATCAACGAGCTTAAAGAGGTACCCTTCGGAAACATGGAGGAAGTGAAAGACGACATCATAGAGCTACTAAACAAGAAACAATAGGAAAAAGAAAGAGTCAATGATTGCAATGAGTTGGTTCAAAACTTGTAACCGATTTTACGCAGAAACTCCTTTCTTTCTTTGATATCCCTTTCTGTTTCGACTCCCTTAGACTTGTAGCCATCGATGACACCTAGTATCCCCCTGCCTTGGTCGGTTTCGGCGACTATCACTTCAACCGGGTTTGCTGTAGCACAGAAGATCGAGCAAACCTCAGAAACCGATCTTATCCTGCTTAACACGTTAACAGGATAAATGTCCCGCATGACGACGATGAAACAATGACCACAACTCAACTTGAAAGCCGTGTCAGCAGCGAATTTCCTGAGCTCCTCATCTGTGCCTGAGAAACGAACTAGGCACGGACCACTCGACTCACAGAAAGCTAGGCCAAACTTTCCAGCCGGAACAGATGTCACTATGGCCTCATGAAGATCCTCAACACTCTTGATGAAATGTGACTGCCCTAAAACCAGGTTACAACCCTCGGGAGCCTTAACCTTGACAGTCTTTAACTCCATCCCTCTCACCACCAGACAAAGCTATTAGCCAGAGTTCCACCGACTCATAGAAGCGTCGGTGGCTCTCTTTCACATGGAATTGATGCTACCTTACCTTATAATGCTTTACATTATCACCCCTCGAACCGCACCAAAAGAGCTGTTCAAGTTCAATAGCACATCTCGGTGGGTCTGATCGCAGATCTTGATCTTTAGTAACCACTGGGAGCTAGGCGGGGTCCTCGAAGCGAAACGACAAGCCGTTTTGAACACAAGTAAACATAGTCCTTCTAACACAAACCTGCAAGAGTCAATTCATCGGCCGAGTTTTCTCGCATGAATCAGTCTACGAAAGGTCTCCTCAAGCTTGGTCTCGTCCTGCAAATAGCTATTTATTGCGTACCTTCCAATATGAGAAGTGAATGAAATGCGTCGATACTATTTGGAGGTGAGACTCTAGCATGGCTTCCCTTGTCTTAACCGAGAAAAGAGACGGGTTAACCAGGGTCATTCTCAATAGGGCGGAGAAAAGAAACGCATTTAACCAGGCCCTTGTCTTGGACCTTAGAGAAACCCTGCAAGCGGTTAATGATGATGAAGACTGCCATGGGGTAATCGTAACTGGGGGAGGACCGGTTTTCTCAGCTGGGCTTGACCTAGCTGCTTTTCAGGAATGGCTCTCGTTGAGACATCAGGACCCGACGAAGATCATTCGTCTCGCACAGGACACTTTCGGCTTGTTGGAGGAGATGGAGAAGCCAACGCTTGCAGCAGTCAACAAGCTGGCGACTGGCATGGGACTAGAACTTGCGTTGGCATGTGACTTAAGGATAGCTTCGGAAGACTGTGAACTCAGTCTGCCAGAGGTGTGCTTGGGAATAGTACCTGACATTGGGGGGGCGCAGAAGCTTCCGAGGCTTGTTGGACTTGGCGTAGCGAAGGAGATTGCCTTGACAGGTCAACCAATAACAGCTCAAAGGGCTGAAATGATCGGACTAGTCAACAAAGTCGTACCTTCAGCTGATCTAATGGGTGAAGCCGAGCAATTCATTCGCCAGATACTCGAGAATAGCCCGACCGCCGTCAGGTCTACGAAGAGATTGATGAACAAGGCCTTTCACCTAGATCCAAAAACAATGGCTGAGTACACGACAAGCCTGCAACTCCAATGCCTCAAGTCAAACGACCTACTTCGCTATGCAGCAAAATACGTTACAAGGAAAATCAAACTAGCGAAACAGACCAAATGACAAGAACCAAGAGAAGATGTGAGAACGAGCTTATCTTGCTGGGGAAGCGTGAGGAAGGTGACAGACAGCGGGGAACTGACGTTGGGAACGTGATAGAGTATATTTTTCTTCGATCTGAGCTGACCGAGGGAAAGTAGCCTAGCTACAACTGCTTATCACTGACATAATGAACTGCCAGAACTATCCCTAATTTTAAATACAGATCACTACTTAGTATAAAGACGTCAGCCAGATCTTATAGGCAACTGTACCATCAATCCGCATTGACCTGAGAAAAGCCGAAGCTAGCACGTTTCTCGGTGTTGGTTCGTATGTTGAGGAGGATCAGAGACGCGTTAAGATCAAAGGACCAGTCTGCCAAACTTGCAGACATGGCATTGAAGGACGAAGTTGCCGGCCTTGACTTAATCTCCTCCCTTGGGAGTACTGACGAGGGGGTAAGAGAAGTTGCTTCCAAGGCGATGGTCGAGGTTTCCAAGAGGGATTACGACAAGCTCCTTAAACTCGTTTCGCGCTGGTCTGGGGACAGACACTACAAGATAGCCGCCTTCCTGAAGTGGACTGAAGGCTTGGAATCCAAGAACCTTGATAGGCTCAGAAGCGTTATGATCGAGCGCATGAGATCTGCGACCGCAGTAGTCCAACTTGTGAATGAACACGATGAAGTCAACCAGAAGCTGAGCAAGCTAAAGGAGTACTATGCTCAGAAGCGTGTTTCGGAGCCAGTGTTTGAAAGTCTTAGAGCTGAATACGAATCAAAGTCCGGTGCGGCAACCAAGAAACTCCTAAGCCAGTTTCTTGGAAACGCGAGTTCGTTAGAAGGACTTATGCATCAAAGGTCCAAGATTAGGAACGAGTTATCAATATTGGAGACGAGAATAAGTCTCGGTGACATAGGCAGAAAGGAAAGCGAAGCAAGAAGAGCCGATTTGAACAGGCAACTTGAGGACATCCAAGAGAAAGATCGTAGACTATCGGAAGAACTCTCTGTCATGCTGATGTCAAGCGGGCCTGTGAACATCTATGATGAGAGCGGCGAAATCGTGGGTATAGCGTCTGATTTCTCCATAGATCGTGAGAAGCCTGCAGTTGAGCTCAAGGTTAGGTTACTCTCGGCGGATGACATCCAAGCAAGTCGACTGAGCCAGAACAGAAACGAACTCATCGCCTTTGTCTATAACCTTACAAACAAACTGGTTCGGGAACGCGGTCTTACTTCGGATAAGCTTACTCCCGAAGTCATCGAAAGCGTTGCTTCCACCGTGGCGTTCGAGCTCAAAATAAGTTCTGAAGAAGCGCTACAGGTGGAGAAACTGAGATTCTTCATTGAGCTGACATCATGGAGATCCGGGAAGAGCAGAAGTATCATCATAGCTGCAAAGGGCTTGACGCCCACTGAAAGGGGATTCGTAGTTAAGCCCGGAATAATAGAAATCACGAAAAAGGAACCCGCCAAGGTAGAGAAACCCGTTGAACTCGCGCCAAGTCTAGTTGAAGGCCCGGCAAAGCCCACTGAGTTTCCACCGAAGCCTGCTCATACTCCACCCAAGCGTGTCGAAGCTCCCCCGACGTCCCCGGAGATGCTCCCTGCACCTCCAGAGCCTCTACCAAAGCTTGTTGAGGTCGAAGCTAAGCCAATCACGGTCGCACGTGAGCCAGGTACTGCGCCACAGGCAGTACCTGAGGTGCGTTCCGTTCCACCAGAGAAGGTGGAGACAGAAGAAAAGGTAATGCAACAGCAGTTCGACTCCATTGATCAGGAGCTTGCGAGTGAAATCAAGTCACTTCAACAAGTACTAGATGAAGAAGAAGCCAAGAAAAAAGGAGAAAATGTAAAATCCATTTCAGCAGTTGACGACAAGGTTCTCAGCGAAATAGACAGGGCTGCGCAGAAATTGAGAGAAAGAATGAAGAAGTAAAGAAATTTCCTCACAACGCGCGAAGAGTGCATTGCGGCTAGCGTTTCGTCCTCTCTTCTGGAGGCGGTTATGGTCCTCCCCCATTGCGTCCGCGCCTCACAATGGGTCGCTCAAGCACTTATTCTCTTTAGTTTGAGAAGATGATTTCTGGTCCAGCTCCGCCACCTAATGTCTTGCTCCCACTGCATCTTGATCAATGGGAACTTCCTCTGCCAGTACTCAACTTCTGAAGCTCCAACCGCAAGTTTCAACAGGTAGATGTCTCCCGCGTTCGCCATCCTTTCCAGAACCTTGCTCTCCCTGAAGGTGCCTACCCAAAGCTTCATTTCTTCCCCGTTCGAGAACACGACTACACACGGAATCATCAACACATCGTCCTTTTCCAGTACTTCCCCCAGATAAACTTGCTCTTCCGCCAGTTCTGGCATTTGACCCCTTTTCTCCTTTCACTCCTGAGTCAACGTTTTCAAATTTTGACATATAAGGTTATGGGTAACTTCACGAGGTTCGCAATTGTTTTTTGAGAGATTCTCAACGAAAATATAGCTCGAGAGCCTACGTACGTAATACGCGAGAGTAAAATTCAATGGAAAATGGTTGACATGGCTGCCCTCCCCGATAAGGAAAGCGGTAAAACAGGACCTGGATTGATTCGATCATACTCCGGTTAGAGTGATTTCTTTCCAGTCCATTGGTCCCGAAGTGCTTCTGCTAAGGAACTACATATTATTGAGATCCCAGTTGATTGGATCGACTAATGGGCCTCTTCGTCAATTCTCAAATTACCGAAGGTCCTATGTGAACGGAAAACGCTTTCGACAGGTGAAATAAATTCAGCAGCTCATTATGTGGGTGGAGAGAAGATCTTGCCCGGGGGGGTTAGGGTGAAGATCAGCTTTGACTGTTAGGCTGCTTCATTCTCGGTATTCTGCCTTTTTTCTTGCCGATTATTGCTAGTGCTCTGGCTGTTGCCCCACCCACAGTGTCACTTGTCAATCCACAAAAGGTACGGAGGAGCAGGAAAAGAAGAACGTTGGGGATGGGCAGGGGTCGCCACATCTCAGCTCCTGCTTTTACTTTATTCCTATTTCAAGTGAGATGGGAAGTTGCCGAACAGCAAGCAGACTCCTTCTTGGGTTATGCGCTCCCTCAGTTAACTATATTAAATCCTTTCTGTCTACAAGGTCAACGTTTAAAGCAATGCAATGGGATTATTCGATGTCGTATGGTAAACTGTGGTGAAGAACAAATGGTGGAGACTTTTCCTTGGTGGACGGATGCTCAGAAGAAGTTTGCGGCAGACGTTGAAAAGTTCGTGGACGAACACGTCCCCGAAGCTGAGGAAAGCTGGTGGAGAACAGAGTTCCCTTGGGAGCTAATGAAGAAAGTGGCTGCTAAAGGGATATTCGGGGCTGGAGTTCCAAGGAAGTATGGTGGCCTGGAACTTGGAGCCACGGGTGCCTGTATCGCCGCGGAACAGTTGGGACGACTCTATTCTGTTGGGCATGTCTTTGTTGTTAGCATGCTCGGAGGACTGCATCAGCTTCTGTCGCACGGAACAGAAGAGCAGAAACAGAGGTGGCTGACTCAAACGGCAAAGGGTGATGTGCTCGGCGCAGTCTGTATCACCGAGCCATTCGTGGGATCAGACGCAGCGGGGGTTGTAGTCAGAGCACGCAAGGAAGGAAATGAGTACCTCGTGGATGGGAAGAAGCGATTTATTACCGGTGCTGGCGTAGCGGGGAGATATATCGTCTACGCCAGAACAAGCGACAAACCTGAAGATGTCAAAGCTTATCGTCACCTCACAGCCTTCGTTATAGAGAAAGGAACTCCTGGCTTCTCGTTAGAGAAGATCAATACACTGGTCGGCTTCGACAACGTTCCAAATGGAGTCCTAGACTTCAACCAAGTGAAAGTGCCTGAAGCGAACAGAATTGGCAAAGAAGGACAAGGCTGGGAGATACTGACTGGCGGCCTAAACTATGAGCGATTGATAGGTTCAGCCGTTCTGACAGGTCCATTCATGGATGTGTTAAGGCTTGTGACCTTCTACACTGCCAGGCGGATCCAGTTTGGCGCACAAACCAATAGGCTTGTCAACAATCAATTCGTCGTAGCCGACATCATAACGAAGCTCAAAATCGCCCGCCTAATGTCCTACTACACAGCTTACTTACTAGACTTAGGCAGAGAACCCATCATTGAGTCGTCAATATCCAAACTCATAAACTCGGAGTATGCGCGCGACATAGGTCTAAGTGCCATACAAATCATGGGCGGTGACGGATGCACAAAGTTCTTCCAAGTAGAACGACTATTGCGGGATTCCAAGATAGGAGAGATAGTTGCAGGAACCACTGAGATACAGAAGTACGTCATCTACCAAATGTACGTACGACTAATGAAAAGCGAATTGAAACCCAGAGCAAAACTCAGATTTAATCCGGAGCTCAAGGTACCTATTCTTACAACGAAGCCTTCAGAGTTCAACGGTAAACCTGTGAGCGAAGACAGCGTTTTGAATGTGCTTGCCGAGAACTACCGAAATGTGCCAGGCGCATATATGACTGTAGACGACATCAAAGAGGAATTCGGTTCAAAGGATACGACGGCCATAACCAATTCGCTGATTAAGCTTGAGGAAAAGAAACTGGCAGTCTTGTTTAGAGACAAGAAAGGAGCAGTTGAACTCGGGAAAGCTACCTACACGGGACTAAGACAAGCCCACCCGCTCGAGCATTACAAGTGGTTCCCGTCTTGGTACAGAACTGAAGACATGTTTTAGAAATGAGAATCAAAGTCGCAGGCGCATGATCAAAGGGCTTCAATCGAACCACCCCTTCTTCTTTTTCAAAGACCCTTCACAATAGTATGTGTTGTTTTGAAACCCGGAGTTCCAGAGAGCGAGGAGACCAAGAAAAACATTATTGAATTCGCTAAGCAGAGACTTGCCGCCTACAAGGTGCCAAAGGAAATCGAATTCAGGAAAGAACTACCGACGACCCTGGTTGGAAAGGTCCTGAAGAGACCTCTCAAAGAAGAGGAGAAAAAGAAAACAGGCAAAACATGAAAAGCTGCACACTCCCATCTTTCTTCCTTTATCAAGAGTAGTTAGTCGTATTCAGGGTGTTTCCTTCTTCAACCATATTTTCTCTTTCTTCGCTCATCGCGAGCTGCCTACGATTGTCGTAACTATATGAACCAGATTGCGAGGTACAAAAGACATTCCAAGGCTCTCGGGAGAGCAAGATACTTATTCCTGTGGAGGGCATTATTCGGGGATCGGGTCCAGAGAGATGAGACATGGCAATCGAGTCGTTATTCTATTTGCTTCCTTCATACTAGCGCAAGCTCTTGTCATTTCGGCTACCCAGATTCCGATTGCTCGAGCAAATCCAGTCCTAGATGACCCTAAGAACATTCACCTAACCTACCAAGACGATCCTGCTTCTACCATTACAGTGACTTGGCAAACAATCTACCCTACATCAGGCGACGATGTCCTATATGATGATGCCTCTCATGACGGGAATCCCTCACTGTACAAGTTTCAGGGAAGCGGTTCTCATCATGTTTTAACGGGTGCGTCAGTCTACATCCACGATGTCGAGATCACCGGCTTAGCTCCTGACACAGTGTTTTACTTCATCTGCGGTGGACTTGGAAACTACAGCAATGAGCGCGCCTTCAGGACAGCTCCTAAAGGTACCTCCGAGTTCAGGTTTGTAATCGGGGGAGACTCCAGAACCAACGCGGTTATGCGCTCTGAGGTTTCGAAAGCGATGAGCAACTTTAATCCTTCCTTCATATTGCATCTTGGAGATATGGTTGAAGACGGCAACAGCCAAGCACAATGGGAAGAATGGTTCACAGATGTGA
>Ga0315309_1000092_pt1 | contig 50925 bp, 42 predicted proteins | sample TDP4_MG_FD_203080 | JGI IMG/M metagenome (GOLD analysis project Ga0315309, IMG submission 203080) | Freshwater sediment microbial communities from Lake Towuti, South Sulawesi, Indonesia - TDP4 | ecosystem: Environmental > Aquatic > Freshwater > Lake > Sediment | place: Indonesia: South Sulawesi... | reverse complement strand
GTGTAAAACATGTCACACTGAAAACGGGAGCTTACAGGCCTTCAGCTGTCGCATTCACCATGAAACTTGCATCCGAAGCTAAGATGGATTACGTGACGTTCGATGGAGCAGGAGGAGGAACAGGCATGAGCCCTGTGCCCATGATGGACGAGATGGGTATACCCACAATCTACCTTGAGGCGTTTGTCTTGAAATGCGCTGAACTTCTTAAGAAGAAAAGAAAATACGTGCCTGACATCGTGGTGGCTGGTGGATTCATATCTGAAACGCAGATCTACAAGGCAATAGCATTAAGCAATTTTGGCAAAGGACCATACGTAAAAGCTATTCTAATGGCTAGGTCTCCTCTTACAGCGGTTATGAAATCCTCATACTTCATGGAACTCTATGAGAGAGGCCAGCTTCCGAGGACCTTTGTCAACAGGTACGGCAACACGCCAGAGAGCTTCTTCGTTAACGCGGCTGAGCTGAAGGCAGAACATGGTGATCGATTCAAGGAGATACCTTGGGAAGCAGTTGGGCTGTACAGTTACCTACATGAAAGGATTGGAGTTGGATTACGTCAACTACTCGCAGGGTCAAGGAAATGGAAGCTCGACGCATTAAGCAGGAGCGACTTGATCGCATTAACGGAGAGGGCTGCAAAGGTTACGGGCATTCCACTACCGGAAGATTCCGAAACTGATGTCATAGAGAGCATTCTATAATGCTGAAATATCGTCAGAATGATTGAAAGAGCGTAGCATGGAGAGATGCTTTCAATCATGAAGATCTATATAGAAATGAACGTTACAGCTGGGAAAATAAAGGGCATTTTAAGAGAAATCAGGAGAATTCGCGAAGTGAAGGAAGTCAGCGCCGTGACTGGGCACTGCGACATCATAGCATCAGTCGACGTGCAGAACCTTGAAAGCCTTTCGAAAATCATACTAGAGCGAATCCAATCGCTGGACGGAGTCACACGGACAGAGACACTAGTATGCATTCCAGTAGAGTAAGTTCGTCTGAATTCCTACTAGGCCAGCATACAAAACAAAGGTAATTGTAACGTCTGGGCATTGTGTGGTCAGGGAGCTTAGAGGCACGGTTACTCGACTTCCTCTTTTTGGTTGTCTTTCGTACTTGACTCACCAGATGGATAACAACCGAGTTCCCAGGGATCAGACTCAGTGCGTTGCCAATCATACAGGGGGTATCACCATGGATCTAAACCCGTACAGGTGTACCGGAATTACGAAGGTTCATGGGTGAGCCTCAGAACCGCCATGCCTACGTGCAAATCGCAGAAAGTGTACCTGACTTCCCGGGAAGAGAAGGCTATCTGCTATTAGGAAACCACTGATAACATTTAGTCAAAAAGCATAAACGACTTTCATTATTGTCGATAAGATGGCTGAAATATCGTGATCATGGCGTTCTCGACGGAATAGTAATAGAAAACTTAAACTATCTGACGCGAATCTGTGTCTTACGGTTGCACGCCTGCAACGGACTGAACTATCAAGTTTTTGGAGTCAAGTGTAGAACAAGTATCGCGGAGGATGATTATTTGTCTGGGAAGGAAAGTAGCAACCCGTTCGATGCGTATGTCAAGAACCTTGAGATCTGTGCAGAGAAATTAAAGCTGGATCCAGGGATAGTGAAACGATTTAAACACCCAAAGAGAACTCTGATCGTCTCGTGCCCCGTGAAAATGGATAACGGGGAAATTGAGGTGTTCACTGGCTATAGAGTGCAGTTCAATGACGCGAGAGGACCATACAAAGGCGGAATAAGATACCATCCGAACGTGAACCTTGATGAAGTCAAGGCACTCGCAGCGTGGATGACAATCAAAACCGCAGTAATCGACATACCATACGGAGGCGCAAAAGGAGGTATAACATGCAACCCCCTGAAAATGTCGCCAGGCGAAATCGAGAGGCTAACGAGGCGCTACGCATTCATGATCAAGGACTTCATAGGACCGTACGTCGATGTGCCAGCGCCCGATGTCTACACAAGCGGCAGAGAAATGGCTTGGATCATGGACACCTACTCCGTGGCCGTCGGACACAAGGTTCCTGAAGTGGTTACCGGCAAACCATTAGAAGTAGGCGGCTCTCTCGGACGAGAGTCTTCTACCGGTAGAGGACTGGCAATATGTGTCCGCGAAGCGTGCAAGAGGCTGAACATAGATGTCAAGGGCGCGACCTTTGTCGTCCAAGGGTACGGAAATGTCGGAATATGGGCAGCCAGGATACTACAAGGATGGGGAGCAAGAATGATTGGCGCCAGTGACTCCAAGGGAGGAGTCTACGACGCTAAGGGAATAGATCCCAATAAACTGCTCGACCACAAGGAAAAGACTGACAAGGTAATGAACTACCCTAGCGCGAAAAGCATAACCAACGAGGAAATACTCACGACGAAATGCGACATACTACTTCCCTGTGCTCTGGAAAACCAGATTACGGACAAGAACGCGGCGAACATCAAGTGCAAGATTGTAGGCGAGGGCGCTAATGGCCCTACATCTCCAGATGCGGACGAGATACTATACAACAACAAGATACTTGATATACCGGATGTTCTGGCTAACTCAGGCGGAGTCCTAGGTTCCTATTTCGAATGGCTTCAAAACCTTGGGAGACAGACATGGACAGAGGAAGAATTCAACAAGAAACTCGAGGAGAAGATGGTTAAAGCCTTTGAAGGCGTCTACGAGATGTCGCAGAAGTACAAGGTGAATATGCGCACCGGGGCCTATATGATCGCGGTAAAGAGGCTTGTTGACGCTACGGAGAAACTCGGTCTATTCCCTTGAGAAAAAGGAATGGACTAGAGCTACATTCTCCGATTTTTTCTGTTTTTGTGCATTTCGGATCTCCATTTCGTTCGCTATTTTCAAGGCACTTTGACAGATCAGGGATTGTGACACCGTCATGATGCCTCAGAATTTCAGCTGGCTTGTCGAAGGCGAGATCGCTGGCGGCGCCATGTCTGATTCATTTGAAAGCCTATCTGGACTCTGGAAACTTGGAATTCGTGCAATAGTGTGCTTGGTGGAGTGGCCTGTGGACGAGATGCTTATGAGAAGGATGGGATTCGAGTACCTGCTTCTAAAGGTTCTCTCATTCATGCCACCAACACAAGAGCAGATTGACAGGTTCATCGAGTTCGCCAGAACGATGGATGATCAAGGCAAACCCATAGTTGTATGTTGCAGGATGGGGTGGGGGAGAACAGGATCCATGTTGGCGTGCTATCTTGTAAGTAAGGGCTTCGACGCGGAGAGCGCAATAGAGGAAGTGAGGAGATTACGACCTCGCTCAGTGGAGTCAACTGAGCAGGAAGAAGCGGTCCGAGATTACGCTTCAAGACTGAGGGCGACTAGGATGCGTTGACGTCTTATCGCGCCCTTCGGAGAGAATAGGCGCAACTAGTTCCTGACCGACGGCGTTCAGCTTCAAGCTAGTATAAATACTAGTCGACTGAAATTGATCAGCATCCGTTAGAGGTGCTGGAATTGAGCAACATCTTTCTAACAGATCAAGAGATGAAGCATCAGACTGAAATAAGACAATTCATTCAAAAGGAACTCACCCCAATAGCAGAGGATATTGAGCGAACAGATCGCTATCCTCGCGAGATCTTTAGTATGCTTAAGCCAACGGGAAACCTCGGGCTTCTGATACCAGAGGAGTACGGAGGAAATAACAGGGGAGTAGTAATAGCTTCAATTTTCGCTGAGGAAATGGGCGCCGTAAGCCCAGCCATAGGGATGTGCGTCGGAGCATCCTCAGTGCTATTCACCTGGCCGATGGTAAGATTTGGAACCAATCAACAGAAAAAAGAGATTCTTCCCCGCGTGGCGCGAGGCGAGAGAATAGGCTGCATATGCATCACTGAACCAAACGTCGGTTCAGACGTAGCTGGAATGAAAACCAACGCGAAAAAAGATGGAGATCACTACGTGCTGAACGGGGAAAAAAGGTTCATAACTAATGGTGGAGAAGCAGACTATCTTCTTGTTTTTGCAATAACTAACCCAAAGGTTCACGCGCATCAAGGTATGACCGCGTTCCTAGTCGAGAAAACCATGCCAGGGTTCAAACACACCAAGGACTACGAGCTCATGGGTAACCGAGGGGCTAAATCATCGCACTTGACCTTTGAGAATGTCAGGGTTCCAATTGAAAATGTAGTCGGTCCAGAGAACGGCGGTTTCCTCGTGGTCATGGATGAGCTTGACGTCGAAAGAACTATGATAGCGGGCCAGGCGATAGGCTGCGCTCGAACCTCCTTTGAGCAAGCAGTTAAGTATTCCACTGAGAGGGTTCAGTTCGACCGAACCATAAGCAGGTTCGAGGGGGTAAGCTTCAAAATTGCGGACATGGCCTTGGCAATGGATGCAGCGAGATTGCTAATGCTGAGGGCGGGGCGGATGATTGACAAAGGACTGAGTGCCACTAAAGAGGCTTCAATGGCGAAACTATTCGCAGTGGAAACAGCTGTGAATGTTACTTATAACGCTCTTCAGGTTCTCGGAGGGATTGGGTACACAAAGGAGTATAACGTTGAGAAATTTGCTAGGGATGCAAGACTAATGCCCATTGGAGGAGGTACGTCCGAAATACTCCGCTACTTGATCCAAAGAGAAGTATATAGAGAGTTCAAAGAGAAACAGAAGAAGACTGAAGGAGTGTCAAAGCCCAGGGCCTCTCAATAAACGGATTACCGGAAGCTGGATCTCAGTATCGCCTCTTATCTGATCACTAATTGATGAAGCAAGTGACGAAAACCTAATGCTTTATCTACTTGATGTCGTAGAGTACTTCACCAAAACCAAGAGAATCTCATGGGAGGAGAGATAAGAAGATGTCTGCCAAGAAAGTTGAACCTTCCAAGGAAGAGGCTCCCAGAAGAGTGCGCAAAGTAATAATCACCTGTGCCTTGACTGGAAGCGCTGTCGGTCCCAGTCAAACCCCTTATCTGCCAATCACACCCGACCAGATCTCCGACGATGCTAAGGTAGCTTACAAGGCAGGTGCCTCAATCGTTCATGTTCATGTTAGGGATCCCAAGACGGGCATACCGTCATCTGACCTCAAGGTATGGCGCGAGACTCTGACCAAGATAAAACAGAAATGCGATGATATAATTGTTTGCACAACAACCGGGGGTGGCATGGGGATGACGCCTGAACAGAGAATCTCAGTTGTGCCTGAGTTTGAACCAGAAATGTGTAGTTTTGATGTTGAATCAATGAATTTCTCAGTGTTCCCATTGGTCGATAGAATAAAGGAATGGAAGACGACCTGGGAGAAACCGATGTTCATAGCCAGCAAGGATTTGGTTTTCAGGAATACGTTCAAAGACCTTGATGTCTTCGCCAAAGCAATGAGGGAGCATAAAGTTAAACCTGAGCTAGAGATCTACGGCACTAATGGTCTTTGGAACACTGCTGCGATGCTACGTTTTGGTTGGATTGAATTTCCGTTGCATATCCAATATGTATTAGGAGTACTTGGAGGAACTGCCGCAACCGTCTACGAATTGACCCACCTCCAAACGGAGACCGACAGGATAGCGCGTCAAGCTTCTCTAATGTTGGGTCGTAATGTTGAGTATACGTGGTCAGTCATAGGGATAGGATATCCGGCGGAGTTCTATCTTGGTGCAGTTGCTATGGCGATGGGTGGACATGTAAGGGTCGGGCTTGAGGACAACATTTTCATAAGACGCGGTGAACTCGCTAAGGGGAACGGAGAGCTGGTTGAGAAAATCGTGAAGATCGCCCACGACCTTGACTATGAGATCGCAACTCCGAAGGAAGCAAGAGAGATGCTTAAGCTCAAAGGAATAGACAAGGTGAAGTTCTGAAAGCACTCAAGGGGGAAAGAACCCCAGTTTCTTCTTTGATAAATATAGGTTGCTTTCTAATTCTATTTTCCTTTTTCATGTTTTTCCTGGCATTGAATGGAGCATGAGCTTCTCAACTCGCTTTCTTGTAGGTAAGGGTCTGACAGCTCCCATTCCCGTGGTTGTTAGAGCTCCCGCAATATTGGCGAATTCTGCCATTCTCTCAGTGGACCAGCCTTCTAAGTATCCCACGATCATTGCCGCGTCGAAGGCATCGCCAGCGCCCGTTGTGTCAATAGCATTCACAAGGAATCCTCTGGCCCTTAGCTTCTCTCCGTTACTTCTGGCAACATAACATCCTTTAGCCCCCATCTTAATAGCGACTACGTCGGAGACGCTCTTGAGAAGCTCTTCAGATTGCTCGGCAGGGTCACTCACTCCTGTTAGCATAGATGCCTCTTCAGCAGTCGGAAAGAAAAGGTCACATGACGGAAGAGACTCCATAATTACCTTTCTTGCCGCTTCGACGGATGACCAGAGTCTCAACCTGACGTTTGGATCATATGATACTTTTGCTCCAACCTTCTTGGCTACTGAGATGGCTCTTGAATTAGCTTCGTAGCAGCTTTTACTAATTGCTTGGGTGATCCCGCTGACGTGAATAATCCCTGCCGACTCAATGTATTTGGGGTCGATGTCTTGAGGTGAGAGATGGCTTGCCGCCGAACCCCTGCGGATATATGTGAAATCATGCTCTCCTCCATCCTTCAATGAGATGAAATACGCCGCTGTGAACCCACCTTTTTCGACTATGACGTGTGAAGCATCCACTCCTTCCTCCCCCCACATTTCAAGGAAGGACGTTCCAAACTCATCATCCCCCAACCTGCAGACGTACCCGGACTTGCGTCCCAGACGAGCCACGGCGACAGCAAAGTTCGAGGTGTCCCCACCCCAGCCAAGCTCAAACAGGCGGGCGTTGCGTAGATTTCCTTTTTCGCGGGCGGTGAACTCAATCATAGGTTCACCAATCGAAATCACATCAAGACTCAAGCCGTACACATCTCCACATTGATACCTAAGTGAATGATTCAGGCTAATAGGTTGCTATGTTACAGCACTTTGATGCAAGGAAAATATAATTAACCGCATACTAATCCGTGAATGATGAAAGGGCGATACGCTTGGTTTTAGTCAGCGAAGTAACATGTAAATCAGTTCTGAGCGATTCGGGCATCGAACCGTTCACCTACTCAATTAGTCCGTACATGAGCTGTCAGCACGCTTGTGTGTACTGCTATGCGAGGTTCATGATGAGATTCAGGGTAGGACCTGAGGGCAAGCAGTGGGGTGAATTTGTTACTGTCAAGGTCAACGCCCCAACAGTATTACTCCGCGAAATAACGAGGAAGCCCAAGGGGGTCACATGGCTTAGCGCTGTGACGGATCCATATCAGCCACTCGAGAAGAAGTATGAACTGACTCGAAGATGCCTCGAGTTGCTACTGAAGCACAAGTTCCCAATCTGGGTACAGACAAAGTCATCTCTCGTTATGAGGGATATTGACCTCATAGCTGAATTTCCTGAGAAAGACGTTGGTTTCACAATACTGACATTGGATGATGATCTCAGGAAAGGAATCGAGCCAGGCGCGTCGCCTGTTCGAGAACGGGTCGCGGCGCTGGAAGAGCTATCAAAAAGAGGTGTTCGAACATTTGCCTTCATCGGGCCTATTCTCCCTTTCATTACTGACTCTGAGAAGACGCTCAGACCATTGTTACGTGCCTTAGTGAAAGCTGGGACAAGTCAAATACTATTTGACAGGTTGAACATGAGGTGGGGAGTATGGCCTTCGATGAAGAACTTTCTGGAGAAACATGATCCGACCCTACTATCAAAGTACAAGGAAATCATGTGGCGCCCCACAAGTTACTTCGAGGACCTAAGAAACCTAATCAGAGAATTATGCAAGGATACGGGAGTAGGGGAGTATGAGATATGCTACTGAGAAAAGCTCATATCCCCTATGCCTATATACAGATAACCCAAAGATATCAGATCGTCTTTAATTGAACCTCATAGAATGAAAAGGTTGGGTGTTTAGAAAAGTTGGGTAAGCCAGATCGATCCGAGGAACCGTACGTTAGGCGTGTATTCGGGTTTGCCGTAACAGTGACCTTTGGGCTTGAGCTAGTGTCAACCCTCATGATTGTCGGCTCGATAGTAAGCTTCCTAGTCTCAGAGTCAGGTGTGCTTCAGATCCTGTCACTTGAAATACAGTTGCTGTTGCTCCTAGTAGCCAGTGGCATTGCGTTCCTCGTCATAATTGTATTTGCAGGGTTCTTCATAAGAGAGAACGAGTCTCTTCAAGAAAAAATTCTGACTCCGAAAATCTTCTCTCTTTCAAGAGTGACCTATGAGGCAAAGGCACTATTGTTCCTCTTTGGCATGGCTCTTGTGCTTTTTTGCACAGCAGGTGTTTACGGATACTACCTATTATGGACCAACGTGGTCGCCACCTACCTAGGTGGACGCCTTTCATTAACAGTGATATACATTGCCATTGGAATTCTTTTTGTGTCATTTCTTGCCCAAATTATCATAGCACTCGTGGGAAGATTCGCCTCTAAAACCGAGAAAGTCGGGAAGCACTAGAATTATCGGGAAACGAGCGGGAAAGCGCTCTACAAGACACATTTTTCCTGCTTTATCTGTAATGGTGGTTGTTGTCTTAATGGGTCAATTAAAGGTCAGAGGTTGCATATGTCCAGTGGTCACGCCTTTCGCTTCCGACGGATCGATCGACGAGGTAACATTCAGGATCATACTCGATTACGTGGTTGAAAGGGGCGTTCACGGGATTTTCACAGCTGGAACAGTGGGAGCATTCTACCTTCTAACACCCGAGGAAAGGAAAAAGGTCGGAGAGATAGCTATCGATCACCTAAACGGCCGCGTGCCGGTCTTCATGGGCACTGGCGGAATAACCGTTCGGGAGAACATAGATCTCGCAAGGCACGCCAAAGATGTGGGAGCAGATGCGGCTGTTGTCCTCACGCCATACTACGTCAAGGTCAATGATGAGGAGCTCTCCCAATACTTCATGGCGATCGCAACTGCAGTCGACTTACCAATCATCCTCTATAACAATCCTGGCAGGGCTGGCGTCAACATATCGCCATCTGTTCTTGAGAGAATCATCTCCGGAACCACCAACATCGTCGCGATAAAAGATAGCGGTGGGGACCTATCACAATTCGAAGAATACGCTATGCAAGTGGGCAACAAGATCTCCCTGATAATGGGAAAAGACGAGCTGATGCTAGCCGCGTTGACTGTGGGCGGAGACGGAGTTGTAAGCGCCGTCAGCAATATGGCTCCAGAACTCGTAACCGATCTCTACAATTCATTCATGAAAGGAGATAGGAAGAAGGCCCTTGAAGCGCAATACAAACTGATAGTTCTGAAGAAAGCGATTGGTGGCGGCACGTATCCAGCGCCAATCCTTGAAGCGCTAAACCTCCTAGGAATAAGGACAAGCAAACCTCGATTACCTGTGCTTCCACTCAACAACGAACAAAAGGAAAAGATCAGAAAGGCACTGAAAGCTGTTGGCAAGCTGCCATAGCAATGGGTCTGAGCACATTTTTGGTAGCTTGTCGAATCCTATTTCTTTGATTGCATGTACGTGTCCAGTTTGTCCATTGCTTCATTGATCATTTCAATTGGGGGAAGTATCACTGTTCTGAAGTGACCCGAACCGTAGGTCGGATCGAACCCTGATCCATACACGAAGAGTACTCCTGTTTCCTTCAGTAGGTCCAGTACGAATTCCTTGTCATCCTTCCATTTCTTCTTGTGCATCGCGACTTTTGGAAAAGCGTAGAATGCTCCCTCAGGTTTAACGCAGCTCAAGCCAGGGATATCATTGAACCTCTTGATCATGATGTCCCTTCTCTTCTTGAGTTCCTCGACGAGTACCGGTATGTGGTCTTGGGGACCGCGCAGTGCCTCGGCTGCTGCATATTGACATGGGGCGTTTGCACTTAACCTGATCCTGGCCTCCCTCATTAAGGAATCTTTCAACTCATCTAGCTCGCCATTGGGATGGTGAAAACACATCCACCCGACTCTCCAGCCTGGCGCCACATAGGTTTTTGACACCCCATTCATGACTATCATGGGGACATCCTTGGCTATGGCTGCTGTGCTGAACCCCTTGCGTTCAAAAACCAATTGATCGTAGATCTCATCAGAGATCAATAACACTCGACGTTCTGTAACTATGTCAACAATCTCTTTGATGCCACTCTCATCTACATGCGCGCCAGTAGGGTTGTTGGGGTTGATAAGGACAACAGCCCGGGTTCTCTTTTTTATCTTTTTCCTCAAGTCGTCGAGGTCAGGTTTCCATCCTTCCTCTTCGATTGTTCTGTAGGTTACCGCCTTACCCCCATAGAACTTTGGAATCGAAATGTACTGTGGGTAAGCGGGTCCAGGAACGAGGATCTCGTCTCCTGACTCAACTATGGCTCCGAACAAGAAGTTGATTCCTTCAGCTGTACCCGAAGTTACGATGATGTTTTCGGGGGTTAGGTCTACTCCGTTAACTCTCTTCTCTCTCTCACAGACCGCTTCCCTGAGTGGGAGAACGCCTTGGGAATCCGCGTAACCGTTGTAACCCTTATTCGTGGCCTCATATAGTGCGCGTCTGACATGCTCAGGGGTTTCAAAACCATAGGCAACAGGATCACCTATATTGAAGTAGAGGATCTTCTTTCCTTGTTTCTCCAATTGCTTAGCAGCCACGAGAACATCCCTAATCGCATACTCCATGCCCATAACCCGATCAGTTATCTTGATCATGTTGACCACCTTCCTTCTCATGACGGTGAGAAGCGAAACCCTTCAATTAAAGCAACCATTCAAACAGTATCTACGACTTGCTTTCGGAAGTCCAAAGCAACCTTCCTTCCTTCAATGAGGGACGTAATCTGCTTTTAGTGCATCATAGAGTTAAACATTACCCTTCTGAAATAGCCTGACATCATCTCTCATTCACTAAGTTTACAATGATAAACAATCAGGATGGTTAGGAATCCTCCGACATTAATGCTCTATGTGACACAGTAATATCTTCTTGGGAAACCACCTAAACCAAAAATCAGAAGCTTTTCCTCTCGTGGATAACAAACACATTCATCGTATGTTTCACAACAAAATACCTGTTAGAGCGGCTCCCCTTAACTTAACAGCATGATAAAGACTATATATGGCTTCTATTAGAGATAGGGACACCCGTTTCCCTACAATAGGAGGGGTTTGAAAGAATGTCTATAAAATTGTCTACTGGCAAGGAAATACCTATTGAGATGCATAAGGCGAGGATGGTACAGAAAATTCGGTTGCCACCTGTCGAACAGCGGCTTAGCGCCATAGAGGAGGCTGGCTACAATACATTCCTTCTCAAAACCAAGGACATATTCCTTGACATGCTTACTGACAGTGGCGTAAACGCCATGAGTGATAATCAATTTGCCGGTATGATCAAAACCGATGACGCCTATGCTGGTAGTATGACTTTCTATGAGTTTGCTGAGGCAGTAGAAGCTGTTTTAGGGTTCAAGCACGTAATGAACGCTCACCAAGGGAGGGCAGCAGAGCACCTAATAGCGAAGGTATTCGCTAAACAAGGAGACGTCATTCCTACAAACTACCATTTCACCACCACCAAAGCACATATTGAACTCGCGGGAGCAGCATGCTTGGAGATCTACAAGGACGAGGCATTAAAGACGAAAAGCGCTTACCCATTCAAAGGCGAAATGGATCCACAGAAGTTGAAAGATACCATCAGAAAATACGGTAGAGACAAGATACCATTTGTTCGGATGGAAGCAACCGCCAATTTGCTTGGTGGACAACCTTTTTCCATGAAGAACCTTAAGGAAATCAACCAAATTTGCACTGAGAACAAGCTTACGTTGGTATTGGATGGAAGTTTGCTTTGCGACAACGCCTATCTCATAAGACAACGAGAAAAAGGATATGAAAACAAGACGGTTGCAGAGATAGTCAAAGAGATGTGTAGTCTAGTCGATCTGTACTACATGAGCGGAAGGAAAAACACATGCGTTAGAGGCGGCTGCATAGCGACAAACAACAAAGAGCTCTTCGAAAAAATAAAGCCTTGGCTTCCAGTGTATGAAGGCTTCTTCACATATGGCGGCATGTCAATGAGAGAAATTGGTGCCATGGCAGTTGGAATGCGAGAAATGGTTGATCCTGATGTTGCTGGTTGCTCAATAGAGCAGATAAAGTATTTCGTTAACAAGCTTGCCGAAACTGGGATTCCAGTAGTTACACCGCCAGGCGGACTAGCGTGCCATTTAGACGCAATGAAGTTCTTACCACAGGTTCCTCAAGCACAATATCCTGCAGGAGCCCTGACAGCCGCACTTTACATAGCATCAGGAATAAGGAGCATGGAAAGAGGAACCGTCTCAATGGATAGGGATCAAAATGGCAAGGAAGTCTTCGCAGATTTGGAACTCACAAGAATTGCACTCCCGAGAAGAGTCTACACAATATCACACATTGAATACGCGATTGACAGAATAAATTGGCTGTATAAACACAAGGATCTAATAAAAGGACTAAGATTTACATCTGAACCACCAGTACTCAGGTTCTTCCTTGGAAAGTTGGAAGCCATCGATAATTGGGGAAGAGCGCTATGTGAAATACTGAAAAAAGAATTAGGTACCTACTGAACTCTCTCCCTTCTCCAGTTGATGAATCTCCCCATCTCGAAAAGAGCAACCTAATCGCTGTTCACATCATGACAGCATTCAATATCCATTTTTGTTTCCTCAGATATTCTTTAGAAATTTGCCATCCATTTTACATCCTCAGATCTCTACATCTCTCGATCCATTCTTAAGAACAGATTTAATTTGCTACAGTCACCATCATTGAAGTGGTTAACTACGTGCTAAGAAGGTGACTTGATTAATGAAGTTCGCAACTAAGGCAATCCATGTCGGAGAAGAGCCAAATCTTGAAGAAGGGGGTACTGGTGATGTTGTGACCCCAATTCACTTGGCATCAACATTTGCCAGAATGGAGGTTGAAAAACCTACTCGAGGCTACGAATATTCCAGGAAGAGGAATCCTACAAGAGATGTTTTGGAGAAAAGGTTAGCTGTCATAGAGGATGCGAAATACGGGTTGGCTTTTGCTTCGGGCTTAGCGGCTGAGACAACCTTGCTGATGTCTCTATTGAAGAAGAGTGACCACATCGTAGCTTCCAATGATATTTACGGCGGAACTTGGAGACTGTTCAACAACGTTCTATCTAACTTTGGATTAGAGTTCAGCTACGCTGATGCTAGGGATCCAGGTAATCTTGAGAAAGAAATCAAAGAGAGTACAAGGATGATCTGGTTAGAAACGCCAACCAATCCTTTGATGAGGTTGTGCGACATCAAGGCGATTTCAGAGATAGGGAAGGAGAGAAACATCATAACAGTTGTCGACAACACTTTCATGAGCCCCTATTTTCAAAACCCCCTTGACTTAGGAGCAGATATAGTGCTTCACAGCACCACAAAGTACCTTGGGGGGCATAGCGATGTAATCGGAGGAGCTATAATGCTCTCCAATGAGGAATACTACAGTAAACTTAAGTTTAACCAATACGCCATAGGCGCCACTCCCTCGCCTTTTGACTGTTTTCTGGTCTTGAGAGGAATCAAGACTCTAGCATTAAGGATGGAAAGACACAACTATAATGCCCAGAAAATCGCGGAGTTTCTGGGGGCGCATCCGAGGATTACCAAAGTGAATTACCCAGGACTGAAAAGTCACCCTCAACACGAGTTGGCGAAGAGGCAGATGAGGGGTTTTGGTGGAATGCTGTCTTTCGAAATGACGGGTGACTTTAATGATGTTAAAACCTTCTTAAGAAGCGTTAAGATCTTTGCGTTAGCATTAAGTTTAGGTGGGGTTGAATCTTTGATTGAACATCCTGCACTAATGTCTCATGCTAGTATACCGAAAAAAGAAAGAGAAACTACTGGAATCAGCGACAACCTGGTCAGAGTATCGGTTGGAATCGAAGACGTAGAAGACCTTGTAGCTGATTTAAGGCAGGCGTTGGAGAAAACCTAAACTCTTAAACAATCTTAATTCCCCACTCTCTGCATGGAGGAAGAGTTCACAAGGATCGTTATTAGGAGGAAAGTTAAAGGAAAAGAAACGGTATGATCCAGTTTTGGAGGCTTCAATCTTGATTAGTGGCTTGAGTTGTGGCAAAGAGATTCGTTTAGGCAATATATTTGGTGAAGACGACAGGGCGTTCGTGGTTGCCTACGACCATGGTCTGATGTTAGGCCCAGTTAAAGGAGTCGTGGACTTTGAGTCAACCCTCAAGAAAGTCATTACGGGCCGACCTGACGCAATACTGCTAAGTCCTGGTCAAGTCAGCCGCGTCAGTAGACTGTTCTATGGCAGAGGCTCCCCCTCCGTAATCGTCAGAGCAGACTGGACAAGCGCTGGACGATATATGTCGGGCACTTTCAAAACTCTCCAAAGAAGAATGATTCTTACTCCCAGCGAAGCTCTGAGGTTGGGTGCTTCAGCAACAGTGATCTACGCGATTGTGGGGTACGAGGATGAGAGCCGAGAAGCAGATGATTTCGCCCATCTTGCGAGGTTCGCCCGGGACTGCGATAAGGCAAGTCTGCCACTGATAGTCGAACCGATACCCCTCGGTCCAAAGGTAACTGGATCGAACTTCGCGGACACACTTGGTTTAATCGTCAGGATGGCCGTAGAAGCTGGCGCCGACGTAATAAAGTGTTCTTACACTGGGAACAAGGAGTCCTTCAAGAAAGTTGTCCAAGCTGCCGGAGCTGCCAAGGTTCTCGTTCTTGGCGGAGAGAAGATGCCCGACCGGGCCGCCCTACAGCTCGCCTCGGACGCAATCGAAAGTGGAGCATCAGGCGTCGTCTTCGGTCGCAACGTCATCCAGTCCGCGAACCCACTTGCAATGACAAAAGCAATACGAGCACTAGTGCACGAAGGAGCAAAAGTGGAGGAAGCTGTCAAGATACTAGGCGGTGCTTGAAATCCACCTTAGAGGATTCCTGAAGCTGACAGCTTCGGTATCTTGTCTCCAAGAATTTTCCTTGATTCCCTTATTATCGCGTTGCAGTAGAGCCAGAGGAAGTCGTGGAAAAAGTGAAACTTCTCCACCATTTCCCTGCTGTACACGATTTCTCCCTTGTCACCTCTCACCAAATAGATAATCCTAAACTTCGGAACAGGCTCCTTCTCAATGGCCCAAATGACCCCATTCATTTCCACGCTTCTGCCACCTATCTTCCCTGCCACTTCTCTAGCGGTTGAAGAATCAATGTGCTTGAATGCTCTTAGTCTTTCATCGAGCCATGCTTGCGCCATCTCCTGTTTCTCGAACTTGAGTTCCTCACTGTAGAGCGCCTTATTCGCTTCCCTAGCCAACAGCGAAATGTAGATCCAAGAATAGACAATGATATCCTCGGTTGGCGACTCACCCAAAGCCGATCTTGAATAATACGTGAAGAAATCATTCCCAAACTCAGGATCCAGTGCAAGAACCATCAATATCTGAAGCTGAGGAAGAGGGCGAACTCGAATCATCCAAGCAACGTTCTCATAAAACTTCTTGTCGACAATCTCCCCGCCTAGAGCACGAGCTACCTCTTTAAGTTTGTCGCCCGAAAGCTTCTCGAAAATCTTCATGTACTTTAGGCCATCGTTGTGCACCCTCGCGTACCAGCCAGATGAACCTCCGTCAAACTCTTTAAGACTTACATAGTCTCCCGGCTCACTCAACTGCGAGCACCTCGTCTTTCTTTGGTCGAGTCACTTAGTTTGCGTTTCGTTGATCCCTTTGAACATCACTCTTATCGTTTTGATTTCGTATGGTGAGATGGAGAGGTTAACCCGTCTGTCGCGATGAGTTAGTTTCTTTCTGTTTTCCTCGAGTAAGCTCGTCTCCCAGGACTCCTCGATGTCTCTAAAGAATTCCACTTCAAAGAATTTCTCAAGTCCTTCGGCTTCATACATTCTAAGTATGAGTCCTTTCCCGTCCTCAGCTTGCTTGAGCGCTGTCATGACAACGTTTCGGGCTTCAATTCTAACGAAGCTCATCTCCTTCGGGAGCTCGGCGGAATGTTGGGAAGTTATGAGAGAGATCAATGGAAATGCTAAGCTCAGCCCTTGACGATAAGCCTCTGACATGCGCCAGCCACCGCGGTGCGGTATAATAGAGAACGTCAGCGTGTGGATTCCCTTCTGTCTGTATCTTTCTCCAGAGAAGAAGCTCTTCTCGTTATCCATTGACCACAGGATGATGGCTCCCTGCGCCATTGTGAAGTCGAAGCATGGCCAATTGGTTAGAATGGTTGCCCCCCCGCCACTATCAGCAACGTCGACCCAGTGCTGGACACCCCTGACCTTGAACTGTATCGGGTCAGTGGGCTTAACCCAAAATCCTGGGGCGACATCTGTTAATTCTGTCACTCCATATGGAACATTAATGACCGTGCTACTTCCACTTTCAAGGTTCAGTGGAAACATCAGCATCATAGCAACGAAGTTCTTGCCGTTCCAGTCAATGCTCGTCGTCAGGTCTACTCGTTTCAGTTTGTCGTATATTGTGATCTCTTGTCTTCTGGCTGATTCTATGAACTTCCCATCAATGCGTACTGTAGCTTTCACGGGTCCGTCTTCGATTATTGTTGCTACACAAGGATAGTCAACTACCCTGAAAATCTCTCCCGTTGGGTCTGCTATTATTAGGTCTGTGGCTCTGTCCTTCACAGTGGGAACTCTCTTTACGCTTAGCTTCAATCCGAGCCCGAAGAGTTCATTTAGTATGAAGTTGAATTTCATTGGTCCAAGTTTGCATAGTCTCTCCCCACCGATCTCGATGCCTCTCTCCTTGTCGAAAAAGTGTGCTATGCCTCTGCCTTTCGGGTCAATTTCAAGTCTAAAGTATCTATTTTCGAGTATGTTCTCTTCCGCTTTGAGCAAGGTTTCTGTTTCAGCCGAGGAAGCTTTGGACTTTATGAAATAGGTTCTGTAGCCCGTTGGGGGAATTTCCTCAGCGACAAAAGTCAGTCGAACCTTTCTTCCCTCACCATCACCAATAACGCTTGCTTGTGATGGAACGTATGCTCCATCATGGGCGCTTACTTGGATTTTCTCGGGATCTAGACCGCTATCGATCTCAAGTTCAACTATGTCTGTTCTCGGCCAAGGAAGTTGGTTAAAAACTAGTAGAGGAACCTCATCTTTTCCAGACTTTGTTGTGTCTATGCCAGCAGCTATTTTCTCGAGGGCCCTCTCGAGCTGTTTCTTGCAGATGGTCCTGGCTTCCCTTATATACCCCAGCTTTTCTTCGTCACAGAATTCGCCGTGCTTGCTCGGGTCTTTCCCACCCCAATTGTGATCAGCTGTTAGAAGGATACGTCTCCACGCTTCCCCTATTGACTCGAAATCATGCACGTTACCAAGAAGGCTACTGATCGACATGAACTCTTCAGCTGAGAAGATCATGTTCTGGATCGCTCTAAGCCTCCTTATCGCTTCGGCCTCTATCGCCGACACGCCAACCCATTGATTGGGCATGTCTCCGCTTGTAGCGGGGATCTCTTGTTTCCTAACCACAGATGAAAGGAATTCCTGAACCGTGCCAATCTTCAGTTTGGGATTTCTGACTGTCCCATTCCAGGTTTTGACGATCTCAATTAGGTTCAGGTTCGGAGGAGTCCAATCATCTCCATCCGGGATCATCAAGCTGCTTGTCTTGTAGTTCGATCTCGCCTTTCGCAACTCCTCTGGCAACCTTGCCAAAGTCTCTTCGGATGATTCTCCAAGCAGGGCATGGTGCGACCAGGAATACTCAGCCAAATATGTTAAAACATCTGAGCCGTCAGGACCGACCCAGCGGAATATTGAAGGCGGACCACGTGAGATCTTGAAGTACCTTACACCAGCTTTCCTCAAGAGCTGAGGCATTTGTAAGGTGTGACCTGGCACATCCTCCTCATAGACGACCTGCGTATCATGATCAAAAGAGCGCTTCAGCCAACCTTTGCCATAACAGAGGTTTCTTGTAACGCATTCATCAAAACAGTAGTCCACTGTGGGTTGAATATATTCTCCCCCGACCTCTAATTTACCCGACTTCAGGAGATCAGAGACTTCGCCCATGCACTCAGGGTATCTACTGACAAACTCATACAGGGGATAGACGTTTTCTTGGGAGAAGCAGAACTCGGGTTGCTCCTTACAAGCTTTGAGAACTTCATCTAGTATCTCCAGATTCTTGTCGAGACACTCTTGAGGAGTCCCTCCCCAAGTATTATCCATATGTGAGTGATTGACAAAGTAGACTACATCGTACTCATCATTGCTCCCACGTTTCTCTTGCTTTCGCTTCCCTCCCGAATTCTCCGTCATCAATCTCATCCCCTATAAGTCTGTTCCAGGAAGCTGGATGTGACGGCAGCTCTGGATTAGTCAAGGTAGGCCCCTGCGCGAGCCGAGGAAACCTGTTTCAAGTATCGAGCCATGTATCCCTTTAAGAGTTTCAGCTTTAATGGTTTCGACTTCTGAAGTCTTGATCTCAGTTCCTCTTCAGATATACCCACGTTGAGTTTCCTGTTCGGTATGTCAATGATAATGGTGTCGCCCTCCTCGACTGCTGCAATGGGTCCTCCGCTAGCAGCCTCCGGACAAACATGTCCTATTGCTGGTCCGCCTGAGGCACCTGAGAATCTTCCATCCGTGACCAGAGCAACTGATTTGTCGAGTCCATACATTTGGAGTGATGTAGTTACTGAAAGCATTTCTCTCATCCCAGGTCCTCCCTTTGGACCTTCATAACGTATTATGATCACGTCGCCTGACTTGATGACTTTCTTTAGTATTGCTTCGATTGCATCTTCTTCTCTGTTGTAACATCTTGCTTTTCCGTTGAAGACGTACATGTTCTCTGGAACGGCGGATTGCTTGACAACAGCTCCCTCTGGGGCCAAGTTTCCTTTGAGCACCGCTATTCCTCCTTGTGGATGGAATGGTTTGCCGATCGGTCTGATCACTTCATCGTTCGTTACGCGTCCACCCTTGATGACCTCTCCTATCGTCTTCCCTGATACAGTGAGACACTCCTTGTGAAGCATATCCTCAATTCGTTTTAGCACCCCCGTCATGCCTCCAGCTTTGTAGAGATCTAGAATCGTGTTTGATCCGCTCGGGTAGATTCCGCAGAGGCAAGGTACTCTCTTTGAGATCTCGTCAAAGAGTTCGAGCTCAAGCTTTATCCCGAGTTCATGGGCGATTGCGGGCAGGTGAATCACGTAATTGGTGGATCCACCCAAAGCCATCAGTGCCATGATGGCATTCTCGAAAGCATTGTATGTCATTATCTTCGATGGAGTCAGGTTCGCTTCAATCATTTTCACGATCGTCTTGCCTGATTCCTTTGACAAGTTTAGCCTAGATGTGTGAACTGCGGGTATTGTACCTGAACCAGGCAGTGCCATGCCCAATGCTTCCATCAAGCACTGCCCTGTCGATGCTGTCCCAGCTATCTCGCATGCTCCACAAGTGGCACAAGAGACCGTCTCTATGATCTGCTTCGGGCTCATTCTCATCGGGTCAGTAACTCTCTCAGGGGCGAACTCTATAGCCATAAATGCCGGTCCACCAGTCACGATGATCGTCGGTACGTCAAGCCTCGCTGCAGCCATTAAACCTCCTGGATTGATCTTATCACAACTTGTCACGACAACTATTCCATCAAAGTAGTGGGACCTCGCCATAAGCTCAATGGTGTCAGCAATGATGTCTCTTAGAGGAAGGATGTATCGCATCCCTTCGAGCCCGTTAGGTATCCCGTCACATGGTCCTGGGATCCCAAACTCGAAAGGAACGCCACCTGTCTCCCAGATGCCACTTTTGACCCATTCACTTATTTGCCTGAGGTGAGTGTGTCCCGGATTGAATTCAAAGAATGAATTAGCTATCCCGACGAATGGCTTGTTGCGAATGTCTTCTTCAGATAGACCCAGCCCTTTCATTAGTGCCATTCGAATCATCGAAGTTGGAACTTTCTCCATCTTGCCAAGTAATGCTTCACTTATCGGTTTTCTCAATGCTCACCACCGAAGATAGTTTTATGAAATACAACTAAAAGGGGCGATAAATAATATTATCCCTTCTCTTGTGGGTTTATCATAGCTGCTCATGCGCTGAACGCAACAATGACTCCTAGAAAGACGCTAGCCTAATGAGCTACGATTAAATTGTTACACAATCGCCGCAAGGTCCTTTCTAACAAGAACTATTTTACAACGCTTTGAGGGCTAGATACATGAATATCACGCACCCTGTGAACGCGCCAACAAGATAATTGCCAATGAGCGCCACCAGTAGTGTATGTTGTTCCACTGGATACAGAAACATTAGTATAACCTCACCCGAAGCATAGAAACCAGCTAGTAGCACGCCACCAAAAAACTATGAGTCTTTCAAGCAAAGTCTTCCCGATCTCTCTTCTGAGTATGAATGCCCTAATCCAGAAGACAAAGAATACAAAAGCAATAGGAGGGACTATAAGCGATCCTAGGGCAAAAGGAACGAGAAGGTTATCTCTATTCCCGTACCTGTAAGCTAGTATCGTCTCACGAACCTTCTCGTGTTCCATTTTTCTCGTATTCTGCAGCCAAGTCCTGTTCACGTGTTGCCAACCAAGTTTCTGCGTACTCATCCACATTTGGTGCAACCTCTGCCTCAGCTTCTTGCGGTGGCTCTTCAACCAAGGTTGCATCACTATGCGACTCCGATTCTTTCGCCAATGACCGTTTCGCCCTGTTAGGCGAATTCGACTTGAAAGGTTTCTTTGCTCAGAAACAACTATCCTCAGCATGGTGGAAGGGAGTAATCCGACACCGCGGCGAGCGAGAGCATAGGAAAGCTTGAACACATCGGAATTGATTCTTGTGTTAATAGTTTTCTTATGATATTACGATACATTTATGAAATGGTTCCATTAAGTGTTAGTGTGAAAACCCGGAAACATGCAAAGCAGGATGAGCATAAACAGTCCAAGGCTCGTCTCGTCCTCTCAGGTACTGTGTATGCGCTTTTACAAGTTGGGGGTGGAGCTTTTTGGGTGTGGAGATCTATTATAAGATAAAGTATGACCCTAAGTTCCATCCTCGAAGAAAGGATGCGGTCAAGATCTCTAGGGGTGACAAGAACAGATACGTTCTGTCAAATATCGAGAACGAAGAGACCTACTTCATAGATTCGAGCGCAGCCCTAATCTGGAGACTCATGGACGGGCGACACTCAATATCATCCATAAAGAGGAGACTTGCAAACAAGCACAACCCAGAAGATGTGGAAGAGTTCATAACGTTCGCAGCCAGGGAGAAGCTTATCGAGGATGTTGAGACCAGCCCTAGTTGGGGCAACATGGAAAAGGGTGGAAGGAAAGGTGCGTTTAAACCAGAGTTTGTCTCGCCTCTAGTCGTAAATGTGCCGATTCTTGATGCATCAAAATCTTCCGCCGTCTTCAAGAAACTCTACAAGCTGACGAGGATATTCTTTACTAGGTATTTCCTCGTTTTTGCGATAGCCTTGGTGGGTTTCACCTTTTTCCTGCTGAAGGACATCTTCATGAGTACTCTCTCGTCACAGACGAGTTTCTCCATGCAGGGTTCGTCAATCCTCGGTTTCCTGATCTTCTCGATCGTTCTCATATTCCCAATACTCATAATTCACGAGTTGGCTCACGGGTTGGCGTTAACTCATTTCGGCGTTAATCCAGGAGCGCTGGGAACAGGGCTATACTATTTTTCTCCGATGTTTTACTGTGACACGAGTGAGTCCTGGCGTCTATCCCGTGGGAAGAGGGTACTCGTCTCAGTCGTGGGGCCTCTCTCAACCTTGTTCATCGGATCAGTAGCAGGGCTTCTTGGCCATTTCAATGTCTTCCCGAGCATTACATATCTATTTCAAATGACTTTCTTCTTCTCATATTACATTGTCCTGTTGAACATGGCTCCAATGTTAGAGACAGACGGGTACTATGCTCTCATGGATATACTGAATATCCCAAACCTCAGGTCAGAGGCTTTCGGATACATTAAGACTTTTCTGACCAAGGGTCCTCGTGCAGCCAATTCGAAGTACGACGAATATAGTCGCAAGCAAAGACTGTCCATGATCCTGTATGGCGTGAGTTCGCTTCTTTGGTCTGTAATTGCCATATACCTCTCATATCTCTTCTTCGCTTACATAATTCAGGACGCGTTGACACAGCTGAACAATCTGATCAATAGTATGATTGTGATAACGGGTATGTCTAGCCCAAACATCGAGGGTCTGCTGATCAGTATAGGAGTAGCGATCATCAGCTTAGGGCTTCTCACGTTCATCTCAGTAAGACTCTACGCGATGACGTATCTTCCACTAAAAACCGCCGCGTCAAGAGTGCAGAGAGTTGGCGGCAAAACACTGTCAGTTGATGGAATGTACCTCTCGGCAAGCTTCTTGGCACCCCTTTTGTTCAACTCGCTGAGGACAAGACTCCTAAAGAAACTGAGAAAGTGTGCTAAGAGAATCTCCCAAGATTTCAGCATTGAGCCTCAAGGAGAACTAGTTTCAGTAAGACTGTGTCTAAACAGGGGGGTCAACAAGTCATTTGCCCAGCTTAGAAGCGAAGCGATACGTTATGAAAACACTTTGAGGAACAACTACAATTCCTACGTCAGGAAACTGATGAAATCAATGACAAGGGACCGAGTTGCTAGCGAATTCTACATGATCGACAGGAACAACTCAACTAAAGCGGCGTCCCTCTTGAAGCGAAGAGATTTTATTAACGCATTCAATGAAAGAATCGAGAAGGTATACTCAAATATAGGTCAGCTCTTGAAATCGTTCATATGCTTCATATGGACTGTTGATCTTCTCCCAGATTCATTCTCTAAGCTGGATCCGAAGGATTTCGAATACTCGTTTTTGGAAGACATCTCCACCTCTGCAAGTATATATGACGAAGGAGCGTTCAGAAGAGAGAAGGTAGTTAGCGGCGAGAGCATCGAATCAATGCTCAAAGGGATCAGTGAACACTTCGGTCAGCTCAAGGAAAACCCACGAGTCATGCAAACCACCCACGCTATTGCTCTTTTTGAACCAATAAAGAACAGGCTGATGATTTTCGGAAGAGCCAAACGAGTGGGTGACTTGGGGAAGACAACTGAACATCTCTCCCTCACACCTGTTAGATCAACACTTGAAACTGCGGCGTTACAAGGTCTCTCAACAAGCCTCCTAAGGCTCTCGCAGTTCATCGAGCGTTCTCCAACTTTCTCAGCTGAGAACATAAGAAATACCGAATACAAGGACCTAAGGTATATAACTGGAATCTTGACTAGCTTTATCCATGCTCTGAGAATAATCGGTGAAAACATCCAAACGTTGCAGCGTCTCACAGAGACAGTCTACTTGAAGAGGAACGAAGCTGAAAGAGAGATCAGAGCCCTTGACTACGATGTTGCCCTACTCGACCTTGTAATCGCGACAGGCATACGGGAACCTGGTCAGCTTAATAATAACAGAACGCTGTATCGATCTTTAGCCAGGCAGAACACGAGGCTTCTGGGTAGACTAGAACATCTTCAAGAAATAGTCGTAGAGACGATTCAAACCAAAAGGATAGTCTTTTCCAGAGTTTTGAGGAGGACATTTCTGCTTTCTATTGCCGCCCTGATGCCGTCGATATTCTTGGCGTTGTACCTGAACTCGGTCCTTTCCGGACTGGGTGCTTGGAACCTGATATTTGCAATTCCGATAGGCATCATTTTGCTGGATACCCTACTCTCTGTGCTTAGAACTGTGAGAATCAGCAGCAAAGCCCACTCTCCTCTCATTGACTCCCTCATACTCCTATCTAATCACTGCTACTCTCTGGCTGGAGAAGTGCCTTCAGTGAACAAATTGCTTAACCGCATCACGTAGAGAAGAAGAATCATTTCACCGAATTCGTTCGTGTGAAAAAAGGGGAAGCATACTCTAGGCGGCAACCACGTCTGTTCCGTACTTCTCTGTTCACTTGTTTAGCACATTGTGGATCGGAGTCAGTCCTTTGTACACTTTTTTGAATGCATCAAATAACCTAGCATAGTTCTTCATATTCTCTTCTACAGGGTTGAAAGTCGCCTTAGTCTTGAAAACCTTCTCAAGTGAATCGAAGTCCTTATGGACGCCCAGACCAACGGCTGCAACCATTGCTACCCCTACCGTTCCGACATCCTGTAGAACGTGGATCTGTTTGATTGGCTTACCCAGTACGTCTGCGAGAATCTGAAGCCAAATGGGGCTCTTGGCTCCTCCTCCTACACCGTTCAAGGAAGTGATCTTCTGCTTCAGGTTGACCTCAAAGATCTCTTGTACCCACCGAGTGTTGTATGCTACTCCTTCCATCACTGCTCTAACCATGTCCTTCTTGGTGTGGTTTAGAGCCAGATTCATGAATCCGCCTCTAGCCTTTGAGTCTATGAAAGGGCATCTCTCGCCGAGGATCCACGGCGCGAAGATAAGACACTTCGATCCAGGCGGGGACTGATTAGCCTCCTCGTCAAGAATTTGATAAACACCTTTGCCAGTTTCCTCGGCAGTTCTCTTCTCAGCGTCGCAGAGTTGATCCTTGAACCATTTTAAGCAGGCTCCAGCATTCTCCATTTGACCGAGAAGCAGTAGCTTGGAAGGGTCTCCTGAGCAAATTGTTCCGACGCCACTCAAATCGAACAATGGTTTGTCCATGTGGAGAGCTATCCATCCAGATGATCCCATGTAGAGGTGTGGGTTGCCATTCTTTATTGCTCCTGAACCTATGCCGACAGCTGGGACGTCCCCACAGCCACAGACAACTTGGGTGTTCTCTGTTAGCCCCAGCTCTCGAGCTGCTTGTCCTGTCAAATTGCCGACTACATCAGTGGTTTTGACAACTTTGGCTAACCTCTCCTCGGAGAGTCCGATCTTCTGCAAAATGTCTTTCTCAATTCTCTTTGTGTTTAAATTAAGAAATCCGTAAACGGAGGCACAGCTCCAATCCACGAAGAAATCTCCTACACACTTGTAGATCAAATAGTCCTTTACATCTACGAACTTGTTCGTCCTAGCGAAGACTTCTGGTTCCTTCTCTTTTATCCACATAACCTTCGGAATCTGGTCTTTAGCTGACATTTGAGGTATCACAGGCCTTCTTAGCAGCTCCATCAAGTCAAAAAGCATCGAGAAGTTGTCAGCCTGCTTGGATGCTCGAACGTCAAGCCACAGAATGATTGGGCGTAAGGCTTTTCCCTTGTCGTCTACTGGTACGATTGAAGCCATCATTGCGTCGAAGACTATTGCGCTAATGTCAGACGGCTTAACTTTGGTCTTGGTTAAGACTTCCCTAGTAGTCTTAACTATAGCCTCCCAGTAGACTTGGGGGTCTTGCTCTGCCCAACCTGGATTCGGATATGAAACACCATACTCGGCAGACGCGGTTCCAATTATCTTCGCATCTGGCCTAACAATAGCAGCTTTACTCACTTCTGTTCCAGTATCATGTGCCAGAATATACTTGACCTCAGTCATCCTTCACGGCACCTCCAATAGTCCGCGGAGCGCCTTAACACACCTCGAATTATCCTCCATTGTGCTAGCAGTTATACGTACATATTCGCCAGGTAGACCTTTAACGTCAGTATAGTCCCTAACAAGTATTCCCTGTTTCATTAGTCCCATCATTATCTTTCCGACGCGTTGTTTGGCATTTTCTTCTATCTTCACCAGTATAAAGTTTGTCTCAGAGGGATAAGGTTTCAGTCCTTCTATCTTGGAGAGTTCCTTGAAGAGAAAATCCCTCCCCTTGACTATGCTCTCAACGTTTCTGCTGGCGTACGGAGTGTCTCTAATTGCAGCTACGGCTGCCTTCTCAGCTAACAGGCTTACCATGAAGGCTGGTCTAGCTCTATCCAAGTATTTAATTACCTTGAGGTTGGTTAACGCATACCCTATTCTCAGACCAGCTAGGCTGAATGCCTTTGAGAGCGTTCTGAGGATGACTAGATTCTCATACTTCTCAATTAGGTGCGCCAGGGTCTTCCGGCAGAATTCATAGTAAGCTTCATCCACGAGGACGATGACGCCAGTGTCAAGGATCTTTCTCATGTCCTCATCGGGTATCACGTTCCCTATGGGGTTGTCTGGTCTGATCACGACGATGATCTTGGTTCGGGGATTTACGTTGCTCAGTATGGTGTCTATATCATAGCTGAAGTCAGGTTTGAGTTTCGGAATTTCTATCACCTTTGCTCCCGCTACGCGTAGCCTCATCCTGTACACTATGTACGTTGGGACTGAGATTATCGCCTCATCTCCCGTCTCAATGAACGCATGCGAAATGAGGTCTATCAACTCAGTCGAGCCATCAGCCACCATGATGTTTCCGGTTGGTAGTCCGGTATAAGATGAGAGCGCTTCACGGAGTTCAAAATAAGACGAATCAGGGTACCATCCCAATTGGTTGAATGCTGCATTCATTGCTTCTTTGACTTTCGGAGATGGAGGATAAGGGCTTTCATTCCCCATCATTCTAGCGAACTCGCTACGATCCTTGTACAAGACTCTCAGAATAGATGTGGGATTATATGCCTCAACTTCCTTTATGTACGGTTTGAAAAGCCTGCTTACATCGGGCATAGTTACTTGTCGCTCCATCGGCAGCGTCTCGGAAAATCAATGCCTCATACTACATCTCCCTTTATGCCGATGCGCTTTAAATAACATTTGTGGGAGACCCTCAACATGAATTCGGGATTCGCCAGTGATCATTAGAAGTCTTGATTCCAATGAACCCAGCAAAGCTTACGGAAGAGAATTAGTGGTGCGCACTGTCAGATTTCTGAAGGGCTGGAATAGTTGCAGGAGAAGATTCTGTAAGCGCTAATGAACCTAAAAGAAAAACGAATTGTAACCGTACCCGTTCTTTGCGACGACTGAAAACATCTTTGATATGGATTCGGGAAGGAGCAAAATGGTCGTTACCCGAGTTTCGGACCCATCATCACAGTCTTGGAGTTTCTCTTCTGAAGTTTCTTGTAGAGTATCCGTCTCCTCTTTCTCACAACTTGCTCCTTCATTTTTACTTCTCCTATTAACAACTGCTAAGGGTGAGAGTATCTTGTAACTAAGCGCCCTATATTGTTTTTGGTCGCTTTTTTCTTTTCGCGTTTTTTTGAAAAGGTTGCATCGTTTTTTTCCCAAATCTCCTCTTCTGTGGTTTCTCAAGCATCCACTGCAGTTAACGGAGAAAGTTCCGAGAGAGTAGGGCACAGCATTCTTCTGCGAAGCTTAGCTCTAGGCCAAGTTGTTTGGCCAGTTCTATTGCTTCCTCGGATGGGTACGCGATCCCATTTATGCCTGCTTTGATGGATAGTGTATCCAATTCGGCTTTGTGTTTTCCTCTTGGCCGCGCGCATCCAAGCATCATAGGAGTAAATGGCATGAGAAGCCGAGCCTTGGCAATTACCTCAACAGTCGACGTGACTGGAGGAGGTTCGACAGTTGCCATTGGAGTCCCTTCAAGGGGCATAAGAACAACGAACACCAAGGCGCTTGGGTTACACCTTGCGATCATGGTTAGCGCTTTCTGTTCGCCTGAGATTTTTCCATAGTGGAGACCTACGAGCACATGGGGGATCAATGGTATACCTGCGTTGGAGAGATATCTCATGGACCTTTCGTAGTCTTGTGGTGATGCGTCAAGATGATAAACTTCTTTGATTGTGTTTCTATTGCCAATTACGTCTATTAGAGCTGCATCAATGTTCGCTTGGGCAAGTTGCTTTGATGTTTCTTCGTTTGCGAGCCCTGTATGCACAACTACGGTTAACTTCAGTTGTTTCTTCACATAAGAGATCGCATCTATGAATCTCGCAAGTGGGACTGAGCCGTTACTTGTGGCGCCGCCACTTATGAGACAGCCTTTGCCTCCCTTGGATGCGATCTCTATGCACACTTCAATTAGCCTTTGAGGTGAAGTGGCGGGAACCATACTTCTGAGTATGGATGCATTGCAGTGGTTACATCCTAGGGCGCAACTACCTCCGGTTATGGAGATTGGGAGGAAAATACTGTTTCCAGATTGCTTGAAGGAGGAGACCTCATACTTTATGATGCTTGGCGCGTAACAGAATAGGGTATGTCCAAGATTCTTCCTTGAGATGCTCCAAGATTTCTTGAGAAGGGCTTCTAAGTCACGGAGATTGATCGCTTGACGTTTTCTTGACATCTTCCTCTTCTCCTTTCAGCACTTTGAACTCCAGCCCAGCTGCCAAAATGAACTCTTCGCATGAAATAAATGTAGCGCCACATTCTGGCCTTTCGCAGGTTAGAGTCTGGTTCTCAAGTTGTTACCAGCTAACGCATTACCTTAATAATCGAGAAGCGTCTTAATTGGAAGGGGTGTGTTGGCCTTGGAGTCCCTTGCGATACGAGACAGTAATAGCGGAAGTGCTCAGGGGAAGATTGAGAGTCCGGAGTATGTGCGGACAAGTTGTGCTGCAGCTATGGCTCTAAACCTTATGTCAGGCTTGTTTTACAGAGATGCGAAGCCAAGATGCATTAACTTATTGGAGGTTTATGAGGATGGTTGTAAGGCTAGCTGCGCGTATTGCGGATTGTCGAGGGTGAGACCTGGCAAGTTCGGTGAGAAGAGTTTCATCAGGGTGGAGTGGCCGACCTACAAGCTTGACTTGATGTTAAAGCGACTTGCAATCTTTGAGAGGAAGTTGGGGAGAATCTGCATATCTATGATCACTCATCCACGCGCCTCCAAAGATGTTATTGAGATAGCTCGGTGTGTTAGGAGCGCTACTTCACTCCCGATGTCTGCTTTAGTCACGCCAACCATTGTAGGTAGAGAAAATATAGTTGCACTTAGGAGTGTGGGCGTAGACATGATAGGCGTTGCTATTGACGCCGCAACCGAAGAGTTGTTTGATAGGTTTAGGGGTAAAAGTATTCTTGGGCCCCATCGATGGAATATCTACTGGAAGGTGCTCCGAGAAGCAGTTCAAGTGATGGGAAGAGGAAAAGTTGGGTGCCACCTAATTGTTGGGTTGGGGGAGACTGATAAAGAGATTATTGCCGCGATGCAGAGAGTCCGTGATTTGGGTGCCAAAACTCACCTCTTCTCGTTCTATCCTGAAGAAGGATCGATGCTCCAGTTGCATCCTCGCCCCTTTATTGGACGATATCGTGCAATTCAAGTTGCCCGTTACCTGATTGATAATGGTCTCTCTGATTCTAAGCTTATGGGTTTCGATGAGTCCCGACGAGTAAAGGATTTTGGGATATCGATGCAGGAACTCGATGAGATAATTGATCGAGGAGAAGCCTTCATGACAAGTGGTTGTCCAGATAAGGATGGTTTACTAGCTTGCAACAGACCATTTGCAAATGAGAGACCAAGTGAGCCACTACGTAACTTCCCCTTTAAGCCAGAGAAGCAGGATATCGAACAGACTAGGAGACAGATATCCTCTTACTATAAGCGCTGCTAACTGCCTCCATGAGGATCGAGAAGAACTCTTCCTTGGTCACCCTAAATATGTTGATCAAATTCTCGTCAAACAGTTTAAACACGATTTTCCTCAATTCGACATCGTTGATGGGTGTCCACTTTAACGCTGACTCCAAGTCGCTTATTCCTCGTGGAGGATAGGCGAAGAAGTCCCCGACTACCGTCACACTTTTGATTCCACTTCCTTCTGTGAATACGGATACGTGAACGTTTACGAGACCGCCTTTCGTTTTACGTGAAACCACAGCGTCGGATTCAGCTGGGTTCTTCACCATTTGGATCCAGCTTTGTGATCTATACTTCCCTTCTAGTTCTTGAGTAAGTTTGTTCTCCTCTTCGGTTAGTTCTCCCTTCTCAAGTGTGATTCCGAGAGCTTCTTCGAAACCTGAGGCGATAGCTTTTTCAACTTCGTCTCTGCTTGGCTTTCTTCCAAGTTCCTTTTTGATCGTTGTTATTCTTTCCTCTGCTGATTTGATTGGCTGAAAGCACCATCCTGTGTAAACGACCTTGTCGCTGAGTTTCTCGTATGGAGTCTTGAGAACATTGATCATCTTGGAAGCGTCGAAATCCATTAGGACACATGAGTGGTATAGAATTGTGTTGTCCTCCTCGTAGACGCCTGTCCCCGCCATCTTCCTTCCACCTACGTCAACTACGTCATTCTTAGGACGGAAAGAAGCTCCTACTCCTAGGTTTCTCAGCCCTATGACAATCGCTGACGAGAACCTTTCAAAAAGCTCACCTATCGTCAAAGAAGAACCAATATGACTTCTCCTAGCTATGGCAGCAACGGCAATCTGATCCTTGTCTATGAGGATCGTGCCGCCTCCCGTGATCCTTCTACTGAGATCCAACCCTGACTTAATCCTGAAGACTTCGTTGACATTGTCGTCAACAAATTGGTGGTGTCCCACAATCACAGCTGGAGGATCATATCCGTAAAGTCTAAGTGTGTTTGAAACTAGGCCTTTCGTCCTCACCTTCAGAATTGCCTCATCCGTGGCTAGACCCGAGTATACGGGTTTAAGCCCACTTTTGAGCAAACGCCATTTCTCATCGGGGGTCATTTTTCTACGCTTCCTTCTCACTTTGACGCCTCTATCCAAGAATTGAGTTTGCCCTATTCAAGACTTGTCAAGATGCTTGCGCTGGATCATTGCTGCCCTGTCATTGTTACACCAATCATCGTCTTATTTCGGAGGTATAGTGTTTCTAGTCATGACTTAGAGGTCTTAAGCGCTACCTAACGCTTGGGCTAAGTCTTCCATCAAGTCTATGATGTCTTCGATGCCGACGGAGACCCTTACTAGGTTGTCCTTGATTCCGATTTTCTCTCTTTCCTTCAAAGGTACGCTTACGTGTGTCATCGAAGCTGGATGCTCGATAAGGGATTCAACTCCTCCTAGACTCTCTGCTAGCGCAAAAACTTTAACACGCTTCAGGAATGCCTTTACAGCTGTCAGGTTGCCTTGTATCTCGAAGGAGAGTATTCCTCCGAACCCTGACATCTGTTTTGCTGCAAGATTATGTTGAGGGTGACTTCCCAGTCCCGGATAATTCACTTTCTTGACTTTTGGATGAGATTCAAGATATGCTACAATTCTCTGCGCGTTGGAATCGTGTCTCTCCATTCTCACTGCCAACGTCTTTATGCCTCTCAGAACGAGGAAGCAGTCAAATGGTGAAGGAACAGCTCCAATCGAATTCTGGCTGAACTTTAGTTTACTGTAGAGTTCCTCGTTTGAGACCATTATGGCACCCCCCACTACGTCACTGTGTCCGCCTAAATACTTTGTAGTGCTGTGAAGCACTATGTCGGCTCCCAAGTCTAGAGGGTTCTGAAAATATGGACTCATGAACGTGTTGTCGACGACCGTCAAGATATCTCTCTCCTTCCCGATCTCCGAGATTGCCTTAATATCACACAGCCTTAGCAAGGGATTGGTTGGTGTCTCCAGCCAGATTAGTTTCGTGTTCTTTTGGACACCTCTCTCAACGTTTCCGCGGTCTCTAGCGTCTACATATGTAAACCCCAGTCCAAAGTTTGATAGAACACTGTTGAATAGTCTTCGCGTCCCTCCATATAGATCGTCGAAAGCTACAATGTGGTCCCCCTTCTTCAGCAGGGACATTGTGAGGGTTGTCTCAGCAGCCAAACCAGATGCAAAGGCCAAGCCGAATTTCCCGTTCTCTAGGGCGGCTAATCGTTTTTCCAAGGCACGCCTAGTTGGATTCCCTGTTCTCGAGTATTCGTATCCACCTGTAGGCTTGTCTACTTCTCTTCTAGCAAAAGTGGCCGACATATGAATGGGAACAACGACGTCTCCGCTACCGCCTTCTCTGAGATCTGGCTCCTCCCCGATGTGTATGGCTTTTGTTGCGAACCTCATTCAACCGCCTCCCTCTTCATGAAGTAGTTTATCACATCTATTGAAGTTATTATATCAATAATCCTATTGTTATCTAGAACGAGGACTGCGTTCTTATCTTTTAAGAGAGATAGCGGGTCAAGTATCTTATCTGACTTGTTCACTGTTGGTAGAGGTTCGTCCATTACGTCGCGGAGCTTTTGTCTGCACCATACTTCTCTGCAAGCCAATCTCTTCACGATGCTACTTTCTCTAACACTCCCAACTTGAACGCCATCTGCCACGACGGGTAACTGGGACACATCATATTCTCTCATGAGTCCAACGGCTATTCCAAGCGTGTCTTCCGGCTTCACTTCCACAATACCTTTGATTCTCCTTGATTTAGATTCCAAGATGTCTGTGACGGGGATCCTTTCCTCCACGCTCTCAAGGAATCCAAACTCTCTCATCCATTCATCTGAGTAGATCTTATTCACGTAGTTCCTTCCCGTGTCTGGGAGTATGACCACCAGCGTTTGACCCTTCTTCAAGTTTTGCGCCACTTGTAAGGCAGCAAATACAGCAGCGCCCGAAGACCCTCCAGCGAGAATACCTTCCTCCCTTGCCAATCTTCTGGCGGTCAGGAAAGCATCTTTGTCGCTGACTGTAACGATTTCATCTATGACTCTCATGTCCAAAGTTGATGGCATGAAGTCTTCGCCGATTCCCTCAACCTTGTATGTGTGGATCTTTCCAGTTGTTCCATAGAATTCGTGATGAAACATTGAACCTTCCGGGTCTGCGCCGACGACTCTTACACTCTGCTTCTTTTCTTTCAAGTATTTCCCTGTTCCAGTGATGGTTCCACCTGTGCCCATGCCCGCTACGAGAACATCGACCTTGCCGCCGGTCTGTTCCCAGATTTCTGGTCCAGTAGTTCGGTAGTGGATCTCAGGGTTTGCTGGATTGATGTACTGGTTCGGCATGAAGGCGTTAGGGTTCTCTTTGACTATTCTCTCCGCGACCTTGACGTAGTTGCTCGGATGGTCGGCGGGAACCGCGGTTGGGGTCACTATTACTCTTGCGCCGAAAGCTCTCAGGAGGTCAATCTTTTCTTTACTCATTTTGTCTGGGAGGGTGAAGATTATTTTGTAGCCTTTGACTACGGCTGCAAGTGCAAGTCCGAGACCTGTGTTTCCCGATGTTGGCTCCACTATGATGTATCCGGGTTTTATCAGTCCTTGCTTCTCCGCAGCCTCAATCATGGCTATTCCGATTCTGTCTTTCACGCTTCCTCCGGGATTGAAACACTCAAGCTTCGCTAAGATGGTAGCTTTATCATTAGCTATTTTGTTAAGCTTTACTAGAGGCGTATTTCCAATAGTCTCCAAAATGCTGTTGTAAAACTTCATTTTCAATCCTCAAGATATCATGTGCTTGCTCTCTTCGAGGTGAGAGTTACATTCGACAAGACTATAGCGCTCTAGCCTTGGCATATTTCGCATTTACCCTGTTTCAGTGTGGGGAGTTCTCTCTTGTGCAGTCTGCAAATCATCCTTTCAGTTCTCAAAGTGGTGCATGCCTCACACAGCTTGTCTATCATGGCCTCTGCAGGCATACCGCCCCTTGCCAGATCCTCAGCAAGTTCGGAGAGAACTTTCATGACTTTCTCAGATTTCGCTATCTCGTCAACAAGCTCTGCTCCCCTCTCACCCTTCATGTACTGTGTTATCGCTGCTGGGGTCAACTCCATCTTCGCGGATACATCGATTTTTCGCATCTTATGATTCTCGACGAGATTCTTCATTATCAATACTCTGATTGCGGGTAAGACGTACTGTACTACTGTCATGCAAGGTGGCTTCATTTTCGGCTCATCAGGCGTACCATGTAGTCGCCGAGTTTATATATTTAACGCCGTTAAATATGTCTCACGCAGTTGCTAGTGAAGATTTGGAAAAATATTCAGTGAGGAGCAAGGCCGACGAGGGAATTAATCATGTCAAGCATTTTGCTCCCAAGACCCGTCAAGAATGCTGCACTTACTACTCATTTTGCTTCATATTCTAACGCATATTCTAGCCACGAACCTCCAGCGATAATACTGATTGCAATGAAGACGATTCAAAGAGCAGCCCAGAACTACTCATTAGGACCAAAGTAACTTACTAGTGTTGGTACCGTATTTCCATCAAGTAGATCTTGAAGCTGCTGACCTGCTGAGCATTGTTTCATTTCCTGTGTCAACCTTTCATTTTGACAGGAAAGAATGTGAAAGGGCTAGTCCTATTCCGCCAAACAGTAATGCAAATCCTCCTAGGAAAAGAAAGTCAAAGCCAAGCGACGGCCCGAAGGGTTCGTACAGAAGTAATTGGCGTGCTGCGTCCGTGGCATAGGTTATTGGGTTGACACTAGCGATCAAGTAGATCCAGTCAGGCATATAGGCGAGGGGAAAAAGTGCATTGCTCGCGAAGAGGAGCGGAAGGTTGAGAAGATTCATGAGTGCTACAGGGGTTTCAGGATTTCTGGAGCGTATCGCGATAGTTATGAAGATTGATGACAATCCAATTGAGAGGAGGACGAGCGCTGCGAAGACTCCTACGAGCATGAGCGGATTGAAGTTGACACCAAGATGGAGGCCAAGTGCAAGAGCTGCGACAAACACTAATACAGCCTGAACAAGAGTCCTGACAATCGTAGAGAACACTTTCGATAATATTATTGAACTTCTTCGTACTGGGGTGCTCAGGACTTTAGCGAGAAACCCCGCTCGCCTGTCCCAGACTACCGACATTCCACTCACCATGGTCATGAAGACTACCACAAAAGGTAGCATTCCTACAGCCATGTAGGAGAAGTAATCTGAAGTCCCAAAGATCTCTTGAAAAAATGAGGCTCCGGACATTCCTTGTATAAGCGTCGAGAAATTGAAGTCCCTTCCAAAGAGTACCATCCATATTATGGGCTGAATTAGAGTTAAGGAGAAGACAAAAGGATCTTTGTACCATTTCTCAAGCTCCCTGCTAGTGAGAGCGACAAATCCTCTCATGTTCTCCCGCTCCTTCGACCCCACGTGCTATGTTTAGATATAACATTTCGGACAAATTCGTCTTCATCTCGCAGTGACCGTCCCACATATTCTAGATAGACTTCGTCTAGTGTTGGTCTGGTGAACCATATTCTCTTCATCTTGGCTCCGCACGCCCTAATAGTGTCAAGTATTTGAGGCACGATTTCATCTCCGTTTACTGCCTTGATACGATACACGCCGTCCTTCTGATGTACTTCGCGAACAAGGGGGATTTTGTCCAGCAACTCATGTAGACGGTCAGTTGGCCCTTCAACGACGACTTCTATGATGTCCCCTCCTAGGCTTGCTTTCAATTCAGTTGGCGATCCGATCTTAACGATCCGACCCTTGTGAATTAATGCGATCCGATCACATAGCCTATCCGCTTCCTCTAAGTAGTGTGTAGTCAGGAAAAGCGTCATTTCGTAATTGTGTTTGAGTCTGCGAATGTGTCTCCATATTGCAGTTCTAGCCTGCACATCAAGGCCTAGGGTGGGTTCGTCAAGGAAGAGAACTCGTGGTTGACTTACGAGTCCACAAGCGATTTCGAGCCTCCTCCGCATGCCGCCGGAGAATGTTTCAACCTTCCTGTGTCTGGCTTCATCTAATCCCACCAAGGAAAGAAGTTCTTCAGTCCGTTTCCTTCCTTTAGCTGTTGGTATGTCGTACAAAGCCGAACATAACATAACGTTCTCATATGCACTTAGATCCTCGTCTGCAGTGTACTCTTGAGGGACGACAGCTATATTCCTTCTCACCTCCGTAGGATTACGCGCCACATCATATCCACACACAGTTGCTTTCCCCGAAGTCGGTTTCAGGACAGTCGTCAAGATATTTATGGTGGTCGTCTTGCCGGCGCCGTTGGGCCCGAGAAAACCGAAAACCTCTCGCTCTTTCACTTCAAAGGATACTCCATCAACAGCTACGACTTCCTCGTTGAAGACTTTCGTTAGGTTAGAGACCTCGATTGAATTTCCTACCAAAGCAAATCCCCAGAGCAAATTTTATGCGATCGATTTCTTTTCCTTGTTCTTGTCCCTCAGAATGTCTTGCAGATCACCACCAAAGATTTGCCTTACTAGCTTTGATAAGACATCAGACTTGACAAGAATGATTGCCCATGCACCCATTTTCTCTCCAGCTAAGACGAGTAACTTATCCTTAGGTTCAATGCCGAACTTCTTTCTCAGCTCGGCAGGAACAACCACTTGCCCTTTCTCGCCAATCACCGTACTACCAAAATACTCCATTTCCTGAAACATACACGACACCAAACTCCAGGTATGCCTGGAATAGCATATAAGACTTTTCCTACATGTTATTCAATTCCTACCCCAGACGACCAGCGGTCTGAGAAGGAACCGGCAGAGGGGAGCAGCTTTCAACATCTGGCTGAAAGGAAATGGGCTGTTCCCACGGGGAAAAAGGGCCAGGAAGAGTAAAGTGCTCAGGCGGCTACAATTGATTGAACAGTGGAAAGGAGAACTACGAAAACCATCGTCATCAGCGGCGCCTACAGTGCGTCAATGAGATCTGACTAAGGATGTAGGGTCTTTCCTCGGGGGTGGAGCCACGTAGGTGGCTTAGCTCGGCACTGGAGGGGGACAGCACACGGCTCACTTACGGCGTATGTGTGGGTGTGTGGCTCTCCCTGTGACGGCGGGGCCAAGTTCCTGACCTTTGTGGCTGTGAGGTCCTCAAGGTGGGTTCACCCTGACAGGGGTGAAGTCCGATGAGACTCCCGATGAACTCGCGAGGGAGACGAGGATGGTGAAACCCAAGAGCTGTGAACGTCCACTTAGGATCACGTAACTCGGAACCCAAATGGCTAAGTAACGTCTTAGAACAAGAGTCTCCTAGAATTGTGTCTACAGCAAGGTTGATTATTAGGGGCGACTAATGAAGATAGGTAGGCTGGGTTAGCCATTGGTAGCTAAGATAATGTTGGTAGATCCTCCAACCCATCACCTTGTATCACAGTTCGTAGGAGGAGTCTACTGGTATCCTTCACTCGCCGTTAGCTACTTGAAATCCGTTCTTTCCTCCGCTAATGTGGAAAGTGATTGTAGGCACTGGAACGGCGAATTCCACAACTTCCTTGCCGATGAACTCGACGTAATTGAGCCGGAGGATGCCATTCTCTCACTTTACTCCTTTTCGTCGATGCTCTTCCCGAAGTATTACAGGAGGAAAGGGAAGAAGATTCTGAAGATAGTGAGGAATGTTGTCAGGGAGAACAAGGACTACGAGTTTGACGATCGCCTTACTTTCTTTGAATCCGAAGTGGAAGACTGGGTTAACAAGTGGACTGAAAGCATCAAGTGGATCGACTACAAGCTCGTCGGAATCTCAGCTGTAACCTTAACACAACTTATTCCAGGACTATATCTAGCCAAGTCGATTAAGTCAGTGAGCCCTAATACGCTCACAGTGTTCGGAGGATTTGCTTGCCATGGAAACTTTGGCGCGCGCCTAATCGAGATCTTCGATCAAATTGATGTCGTCGCTGACGGGGAAGGCGAATTGATAGTGAAAGACCTAGCCAACACCTTGGAAGGAACACTAGACCTCAGCTCTGTGAAAGGAATAGTACACAGGCATGGCGAAACCGTAGTGCGCAACCCGCCACAACCTTTAATCGCAGATCTGTCCTCGCTACCATTCCCAGACTACGGTGACTACCCGAATTCTGACAAGATCGAAGAGCTTCTCATAGAAATGGGGAGAGGGTGCCCATGGGGAAAGTGCGTCTTCTGCACTTCGATGACAAGTAAAGGTTATCGGTTTAGACCAGCTGAACGAGTGTTCCAAGAACTCCTTTACGAAAGTGACAAACATAAAACGCGTCGCTTCGTATTCGTTGATCTAGATATACTTGGTAATGCAAGGAACCTTGAGAAACTGTGTGACCTACTGATTGCTGAGAATCGGGATTTCGACCTCTTTGCAGAAGCATGCGCCGAAAAAGTTACTAAGCCAATACTAGAGAAGATGAGTAAAGCAGGCTTCAGGAGACTACAGGTTGGATTTGAAACATTCAGTAATCCTCTGCTTAGGAAGATGCAGAAGGACTCAAAAGCAATCGACAACATAAAGGTTCTAAAGTGGGGGAAGGAACTTGGAACGAAGATCACGGGGAACATAATCGTTGGATTCCCAGGTGAAACCGTAGAGGACTTGAAGAAATCTCTTCAAGTCATGAGAAGCTGTAACCACCTTATTCAATATGTCACGACTGCTGACTTCAATCTCAACTATGGTTCCACAGTCTACACGTCGCCGAAGGAATACGGAGTCACGGTAAATCTTGGCGCAAGACTAAACAATTTCAGTAACGACGAAATTGCACGTTTGATGTTTGGACAAGATATCTTTCCCTGGCTTCCAGACAAGATGAAAGACAGCATACTCCAGTATTTCTACTCGTTCAAACAGGAAAACGAGGACTCCGCCACAACTAGACAACTGTTTAAATTCAGAAACATTATTGATGAATCGCTAAGTAAGTGGCAGTCTGAAAGCCCCGGGCTTGAATACTATGACATGAAGACATTTCTCCAAATCAGGGACGAACGCACGCACAGGCTAACAAAGTTCTACACTTTGGAAGCAAATGAGAGAGACGTATTCATGCTATGTGAGAATGTCCAAACGTTGGAGATGCTACATAAAACTCTTCCCCATTTGAGCAGAGAACTCATAAAAGAGAAACTCGATCTCTTCATGAAACACGAACTAGTATATGGAGACGAGGATGAGAAATACATAAACTTGGCCACAAGAGCACATTGAAAACTAAATAGAGATCTGACAGGATTTTTCTGCGTGTAATCATTTCTCGGTACGCATCTTCTTCTTGCTCGTTTCCTTCAGTTTTTCTCCTACTAATCTCTCTTTGGCTTCGCTTCTGACTATCTCCTCAATTTCTCTGAATGGTTTGTTGGTTTCACGTGATATGTTCCTAATGTCTTCATACTCCGGTTTTAAGTTAATTATCTCCCCGCTCCTTGTTTTAGCGATCTTGATTCTCACTGTCCTGATCGAGTTGTTAATTGGCACCTCAATTGGTACTACTTCTCGCGAAACGGTATACCTCTCAACAGGGTAGCGGCGGACACCCAGTGAACCTGTCTCATCAATAACAATTCGAGAAATCCTCTGAACATCACTCTCATCAACTATAACCTTGAGAATCTGGCCCGGCCGACTCTTCTTCATCATCACGGGAATAACGGAGACATCTCTAACACCTTCATCAAGCAAACGGTCCATTAGGAAACCGATACTCTCACCACTAACGTCATCGAGATTCGTCTCCAAAACGTAGACCCTATTGGTCAGAAGCCCATAATCTGTCGGGTTACCGAGAACTATTCGAAGCAAGTTAGGGACTTCGCCGAGATCCACTTTCCCGGCACCATAACCAACAGCAGTGGGCTTCATGTCAGGGTAAAACTTGCCAGCCCAATTCACCATGTTCATGAGCAAGGAGGCTCCTGTGGGCGTAGCCAATTCCGCTTCAACCGGGCCACCGATCATGGGGAAAGAGAACTGACGAAATATCTCAAGCGTGACTGGTCCAGGAGACTGAAACACACCATGAGAGAATTTGAACAGTCCTCCGCCAACAGCAACAGGCGTGGAATACACACTCGTGTCTCCGAAAATGCCCACGTCATCCAGCGCTGTAGCTACGCCAACTATATCAGCGACAGTGTCCGTTGAACCAAGCTCACCAAGTTCAACATCATTTGAACCAGATTTGCCATGTACCTTATGTTCGGCCTCAAGCAGGGTATCGATGGCTCCAAGGGCAAACTTCCTAGCCTGCTCAGATAGCTTTGAGTCGCTTACGGTTTCGCTTACTGCCGATCTAAGTTGAGAGGTAGTTCTCCCCATTACTTCCTTAATGGAGTCCTCTTCGATGTCGATGTTGACTTGTTTAGCCTTGATCTCCCCTCTCATTGTGTCGGAGACTCTGACTTTTATCCCCTTACACCACTTAACGTGGTTCTTGATGGACTCAATTGCACTCACCACTTTCTGTTCGCTTGCTCCGACTCCAAGTAGTGCTCCAAGGATCATGTCGCCAGAGATCCCGGAAAGCTGGCAATCTATGACCATGATACGGCGCCGTGATTTCACCATGCCAAACCCTGTCCTTCTTGAACATGCGTCATCTTAATAATGCGATGTTAAACATAGAGTTAAATGGTTTTATAAAAGATGTAGCCTGACAAATAGAAGCACGAGATCGGACGTGAACTTAGCATGAGGGACATCTTGGAAAAGCTCGCCAAAGGGAAAATCTCCATTGACGAGGCTGAGAAGTTCTTGAAACTATTCTTGATCCAAGAAGTAGGCAACATGGCTAAGCTGGATGTCGGCAGAGAGCACAGAAGAGGCATACCAGAAATAATCCTCGCCGAAGGAAAAACCCCTGGCGATGCAGTCGAGATAGCCTCAAAACTTGTAGAAAGCTCCGGGAGAGCCATACTCAGCAGAATCAACGATGATCACATCAAAGCTGTTCAAAAGAAGTTCCAATGTGACCAGTCTAAAGCCGTAAGTATTCACGAGAGGGCTAGGATCGCAGTCATACGGAGTCGCGACTTTCATATGGACAAGTCTCGCGGAAAGGTGGGTATCTTAGCTGCGGGAACATCCGACATTTCTGTTGCAGAAGAGGCTAGAGTCATAGCGGAAGAAATGGGTTGTGAAACTGTCACAGCCTACGATGTGGGAGTAGCAGGAATCCACAGACTCTTCCCAGCTCTGAAAGAGGCGATCGAGAAGGACATCGACGTAGTTGTGGTGGTGGCGGGGAGGGAAGGAGCTTTGCCCTCTGTTGTCGCTGGTCTCGTAGACATCCCAATAATAGGAGTACCTACATCAATGGGTTACGGTATCGGAGAGAAGGGTATGAGTGCTCTGACAGCGATGCTTCAAGCCTGCGCTCTAGGCATAGCGGTGGTCAACATAGATGGAGGAGTCGCTGCAGGAAGCGTGGCAGCCTTAATAGCCAACCGGATAGCTAAGAAAGCAGAGAGCGAGTCCCACTGAACGATTCTCCTAGGTAGTCACGGTGAGCGAAGACTTGAGGCATTCCTCGCGATGCTTGTTTTCACAGTCTTCTCCAGACTTCTCTTGGCGCCTTCATCTTCTGCCTAACTATCACATTGACACTCAAGTCTGTGAGTAACTGTCGAGCATTTCTTGCTTCTGCTTCAACCTCCGGCATGGCTTCAGTTTTAGCCCAGTACTCAACATCCTTCATTTCTTTCAAAATATGCAACAAATGGTTCCTTAGGATCGCGCATCCTTCACAGTTGCTTTTGAGCTTCTCTTTTGCTTCCTCAGCAGTCCTGAGATTATTCATTATTGCTTGAGACAGATTCCACTTCTCAGCTCGTTTGTATCCCGCGCAGTCGGCACATAGATCCCACTCCTCGTCCCAACACTTGTCACAAATTACTCTCTTACACCGAACGCAGAAGGTCTCACCCTTGTTGAGATTGCATATTCCACATTCTTGAGTGTCCCCAATAGTCGACAAGACTAGCCACCTTTTTCAATAAAGGCTTAAATGAGATGACTTCACTAGTAGATGATCACTTTTATTTAACCTATCTAGGAAGACATGAATCTGTATTAATGGAGAAACAAAGGAGGAGTCCCGTTTTGACAAGCGTCTATAAAGCTATTGAAGGTGTGGTAGGTTCGAAATATGTTTCTGAAGACGATTTCGTTAGGCAGACTTATGGGCGGAGCTTAGATGCTGCTTTACCCGAGCGTTGGCCTGATGTTGTTGTGCGCCCCGGATCAGCGGACGAAGTTTCCCAAATTCTTCAGATAGCCAACAGACACAAGATTCCAGTTGTTCCACGCGGAGGAGCATGTGACCTCTCAGGGGGATCGAAGCCCATCGAGGGAGGTGGAATAGTAATAGACCTAACTCGAATGAACAAGATACTTGACATCGATATGAATACTCTAACAGTGACAGCGCAATCGGGAATTACTTGGGCTCAGCTCAACAGCGTTCTTTTTGAAAAGGGTTACTATACTGGAAACCTTGGTCCAGGCAGCGGCATGTCCGCATCAATAGGTGGTGGGCTTTGTCACCACAGTGTTGGAGGCGGAGGAGGCGCGAAGTATGGAACCTGTACTCAACACGTTGTGGCGCTTCAAGTTGTTCTTCCTCAAGGCGACATTGTGCAGACAGGTTCGAACTCAAGCGTCTACGTGAAAGAGCCTTTCTGCAGATACGGACTAGGACCAGACCTCTGCTCAATGTTCTTGGGCGACCAAGGAATACTCGGAGTAAAGACGGAAGCAACCCTAGAAATATTCCCGAAACCACCTTACCACGCCGCAAAAACCTTCACGCTAAAAGAACCGTCAGATGTGAAGGCGGCGAAGATTTGGTTAGCTTGGAGAAAAAGAGGCGACCTTGGCATATATGACTCTCAGTACTGGCCCCTGATCGCTGTTCAGGGCTTCACAGGAGGTCTAGTTCCTCAAGTCAATTTCCCTATTGTTCCTGCATGGAAGGGACTCAACAAAGCTATCTTCTTCTATACAATGGAAGGGGAAACCCAAGAAGAGCTAGAATCGAAACAGAAGATCGTGGACAAGATAGTGACTGAAAACGGCGGAGAAGCACTTGGAGACACGGTTGAAAAAGGCAATTGGGCAAAATGGCACTACGAAGAAAACGGACACTGGCAGAACTGGCACTCATTATGGGGCTGCATAGGACCCGGTAGCATGGCGTGTTCCACGGAGCATCATATCGCGATACACAGGTTCCCGGAGATCAACAAGAAACTAGGGGAGTGGGAAATCAAGAACATGGACAAATTGACGAAGGCAGGGCCTGCTATACAAGGATTGGCAACTGCGATACTCTGCGGCCACACAACGGTGGAAATGGATTGTGGGCTGGTTGCCTGGCAAGATGAAGATAAGAGGCAACTGAACTACGAGTTGTGGGTTGACCAAATCAAGATGCTGGCTAAAGAGGGCATAGTCCCGTACATGATGGGGGAAGCAGTAAGTAGAGCATTCGTCGCTGCAGGAGCATACGCAGGACCATACTATGATTTCCTTCGATCAATAAAGAACCGCTTGGATCCAAACAGGATCCTGAGTCCAGGAAAATTCTACCTCTAATAGCGTAGGAGGATGTTGAAACATGTCAAAACAAACAATAACGGCTCCATTTACAAACCTGAGAAAACTTCAGCAGATGGTTGCATCTTGTTCACGAATTGGGGACTGTAGGCAAATGGTCAAACCTGCCGTAGGTAGATACGATGTATGTCCAGTCAAGGATTACTTGGGTGGATTTGAGCCCTATGTGGCCCGAGGAAAGCTCAGAATGGCCGACGGCCTATTGAGAGGATCTCTTGGAGTGAGTGAAGGACTGGCTAGAGCATTCTACGAGTGCACACTGTGCGGTAGTTGCAAAGAGGCATGTCACAAGTCAGGAACCACATGCATAGAGCTCCCAATAAGTCGCTGGATAGATCACGTCAAAGTGTTTGAAGCTATCAGAGCGGACTTAGTTGAGGCAGGATTCGGACCGATGCCAAGGCACAACGAGATATACGGATCAATCGAGAAAGAACACAACCCATACTTTGAGAGACACGCAGATAGAGGAAAGTGGATACCAGAGGGCAGTGAGCTACCCGCGAAAGGCGGACTAGTTCTGTTCGCTGGTTGCACAGAGCCTTACAGACAACCAGAACTACTCACATCGTTTCTGAGGATACTCGACGCCGCCCAAGCAAAAGTTGCGGTAGCTAATCCAAACGAATGGTGCTGTGGTTCGGTTGCTATCAGAACAGGAAACAAAACATTAGCTGAAAGCCTAGCGAAGCACAACATTGAAGCACTGCAGAAAGCCGGAGCCAAGGACGTCTTGGTCCACTGTTCGGGCTGCTACAGAACGCTAAAGAATGACTACCCTGAAATCGTCGGAAAACTACCATTCAGCGTGATCCACGCAGCCGAGTATATCAGAGAACTAATCAAGGACGAGAAAATCAGCTTCAAAGAACCAGAGGAAGAAGTGAAAGTTACGTACCACGATCCGTGCCATCTAGGCAGACAGGCTGGGGTCTACGAGGCTCCAAGAGAAGTCCTGAAGGCAATACCAGGCGTGCAACTTGTTGAGATGAGAAGAATAAGGGAGAACGCATGGTGCTGTGGTGCGGGCGGAGGAGTGAAATCAGCCTTCGCTGACCTGGCCGTGAGCGTCGGAATGGACCGCCTAGCTGAGGCGGAGGCGACTAAGGCAAAGTTCGTAGTATCAGCATGTCCGTTCTGCAGAGGCAACTTCATTGATGCGGCGAAGGCGAAGAAAGCAAGGATCCAAGTAAAGGACGTTGTCGAACTAGTAGCTGACGCAATAGCATAAGAAACAAACCATGGTGCACAAGCACCTATACACTATTTCTTTGGAAACACTCGTTGCAGTCCAAACTAGGTTCAAGCAGGTATCTTCCTACGATCAACTGAAGAGACGATCTCTTCTCAACTCGTTGGTCGTTGTTAATTTCTTCTTCATGTGTAGGATAGCAACATTTATAGTTTAAGCACTTCACAATGGGTTCATCAATGATTCTTGGAAACTCCGCGAATGACTGGGTGTTGATTGAACTTGGCTTCCACTAGCAGGAAGATGTTCTCAACCAAAGATGGACTTCTCAAGCTGTCTCTCGAAAATGTCTGGAATCTAAAGTTGCATGAGCAAGTCTTGCCTGAATTCATATGGAACCTCAAAAAGTCTCTTCTGGAAGACAAGACTGTTAAGGACCCTGTCATGGTCGACGAACGGACCCTCGTTGTGTTGGACGGCATGCACAGGGTCGTTGCATTGAGGGAACTTGGCTACTCGTACATTCCCTGTTGCCTGATCGACTACATGCTTCCGTTGATAAAGCTGGGTGCATGGTACCGCGTTATAACAGGAGGCATGTCGATCACCGATATCGTGAAACTGACTCGGGCGTCCTTCAAGGACTTGAAACTAACCAACGTGAATACTGATGACGTCGATAAGATGGTCAAAGAGGGACAAGGAATCAGTGCATTCAACTCTTCAGACTCAGCATGCCTCATGACGACTGGAAGGAAGTTGAACCACAAAGAAGAGTACGATCTAATTCATAAGGTAGAGGAAAGACTTCGGGCAAGGAATCTCAAGATAAGCTATCAAACCGAGTCCGACGCAAGGGAAATCATACATCATGACAATTCCGCGACTTCCATGATAGTGCCCACCCTCACCAAAGAAGACGTGATTTATTTCTCATCGAAGGGTGAAGTCTTCGCACCGAAAGCGACTAGGCACATTTTTCCCACGCGTATACTTAGGGTAAATGCCCCCCTCGAATTACTCGAAGGCGAGAAGTTGAAGTTGGATCAGGCGAACGAGAAACTTCAAGTCTCCCTCTCTAACAGAAAACTAGTGAACCTGCCCGGTGGACAGATTATTGATGGCCGCAGATATCAGGAGCCACTTTACGTATTCGAAAACTGAAGAAACGATGTTTTCACCTTTACCTCTTTAGGGCGAAACCAAGATTCTTCCAAATTCCTTCAAAGCATGCGACTTTTGACAACGCCCGTTTGTTTCTTAGGGATTCATGCGACCCGCATTACTTCTCCTGCCTATGTTGTCCAGCTTCTTCACTTCTGACATGAGTTCCTGGTCAGCTGGATGTATGTTCGTGATAACCTCTTCTACGCTTCTTGCGAGCCTGGAATCTTTCGGTCCTTCCACAAAGCAGCGTGCCAGTATTTCCATGAAAGCCTTGTTGACGTTCTCTGTCGTCCTTGCAGAGGTTTCAAGATAGCTACCTATTCCTATGTCTGAGGCTAGTCTTCTTGCTTCCTCGAGTTTGACCACGCGCTTCTCTTGCAGATCTGCTTTGTTTCCTAGAAGCGTCATGGGTATCGGGTAGGGTATCCTCTTTCTGACTTCACCCAACCATTCTCCGACGTTGTTGAATGTTACTCTCCTGGTCAGGTCGAAGACTATTAGTGCCGCTGATGCTCCCGAGAAGAAGTAGTCGTTTACAGTGTCGTGTATACTTTCCCCTCTGACATCAAATATCAGGAGATAAGCGGTCTGTTTATTGAACTGATAGATCCTAGTGATCACATCGGCGCCGACCGTCGCAATGTATTCAGGTCTGAAAAACATCCCAGTTTGGGCTCGGATCAGCGAGGTCTTGCCGACACGAGAGTCTCCAATGAGTATGAGCTTGTACGTTCTACTTTGACCCCTGTTTTTCTCGCTAATTGATTGGCACGCTCCCTTTGCGAGTTTCTCAGCATTCGATTGTCAATGGAGATTCTTGGTTGTCTTAACTACTGAGGCAGAGAACCCCAAAATGAGATTGTGACAGTCGTTACTTATTACTATTTACTCTTTCTCGTAATTCGACGTGCCATGGTTTGGAATATTCTCAAAGGGCGAAACAATAAATAATGGTTACCGAAGTACAGTAAAGAACGTCTCACCGTCTACGGTAGTGGAGGTTCGTAGGGGAAATGGCGAGTATTTACATAACTAGGAAACTACCTGAGCAAGCCCTAGTACTGCTTCGAAAGAAGAATATTGAATTTCACTTTAACCCAAGGGATGCGCCACCGAGCGTGAGTTCTCTCAAGCGAGAAATCTCAAGTGTTGATGGGCTAGTGTGCCTACTCACAGAGAAAATCACGTCCACAGTGATAGACGCGGGCAAAGATCTGAGAGTAATCAGCAATGTTGCAGTCGGATTCGACAACATCGACGTGAAGAAAGCAACTGAAAAAGGGATATACGTGACGAATACTCCAGGTGTCCTAACAGAGACGACAGCCGACCTAGCTTGGGCTTTATTAATGGCAGTGGCTAGGAGAATTGCCGAAGCTGACAGCTATCTCAGATCTGGCAAATGGAAGATTCAGTGGAATCTCATGTTCATGACAGGAACCGATGTCTATGGCAAGACCTTGGGCATAATGGGCTTAGGCAGGATTGGTCAAGCCATAGCTCGGAGAGCCAAGGGATTCAACATGGAGATACTTTACTACGACGAGGAGAGGAACCCAAAACTAGAATCCGAACTTGGAGTCAAGTACGCTGATGTGGATACTGTTTTCAGGGAATCTGATTTCGTGACTGTTCATGTTCCACTAACTGAGAAGACACGCGACTTTGTTGGAGAGAAGCAATTGAACTTAATGAAGAAGACAGCAATTCTGGTGAATACATCTCGTGGCCCCGTGGTCGACGAGAACGCACTCTACAAAGCATTGAAAGAAGGGAGGATTGCCGGAGCTGGACTCGACGTATATCAAAAGGAACCGATCGAAATGTCCAACCCTCTCATCAAACTAAACAACACAGTGTTACTTCCGCACATTGGATCAGCCAGCGTGGAAACTAGGACCAAGATGGCTGTGATGGCTATTGAGAACGCCATAGCAGCACTGGAAGGAAAAGTCCCCCCCAACCTTGCGAATCCAGAAGTGCTCAAAATCAGACCTCCAACATCCAAATAAGCAACAACCAACACAAGAAGAGAATTGAATTGAAGGTGAGGAGTAAATGTCATTAACATACTCTATTGGTAGCTATGCTTTCAAAGTTGAGGATTTTTTTCCGAAGGATCTGTTTGACAAGATTACAGACATAAGAGTTGGTGGTGTTGGCACAGCACTTCAGAGGGTTGCGAAGAGAGCGAAAGCGAAAATTGGGAGAGGCAGCATCGTGTTGGAGGAAGCTAGGAAACGAATGAGAAGACCCTCTCTCACCAAGGATGGCAAGCTTACAATATTAGCAGCCGACCACCCAGCGAGAATGGTCACCCAAGTTGGTGACGACCCAGTGGCTATGGGGAACAGATACGAACTCCTCGGAAGAATACTGCGAGTCATAACGGATGAGGAGTTTGACGGAGTGATGAGCACTCCCGACATAATCGACGAATTGTTCATAGTCAACCACTTGGTCAAAGAGGCTGGAGGAAAGAGCTTCCTAGACAATAAAGTCATACTTGGATGCATGAATCGAGGAGGCCTAAGCGGTACTGTATTCGAGATGGATGACATGATGACTGCTTACACCTCTGAAGGCGTCAAGGAAATGAGACTCGACGGAGCGAAAATAATGTTCCGGCTCGAAACCACCGAAAAGGAAAGCGGCCTCACGATAAGCTACTGTGCTAGGGTCATTAACGAGCTCAACAAACTCGGTATCCCGGTCTTTGTGGAAACGTTGCCAGTGAAGAAAGAGGCTGGGAAATACAAGACAGTGAAAGACGTTACCCCTCTAATACAGGTGATCGGGGTTGCAAGCGGATTAGGCTACTCTTCGATGAACACATGGCTCAAGATACCATACTGCGAAGACTTCGGCCGGGTCGCCAAAGCAACAACATGCCCAATTCTCCTTCTTGGGGGAGAGGCAACGGGCAGCCCAATTGACATATTGAAGCAGTTCGTAGAAGGAATGAAAGCAGGTAAGAATGTTAGAGGTGCGCTTGTTGGAAGAAACGTTACCTACCCAGGAAGAGACGATCCACTTGCTGTCGCTTCAGCCGTATATCGCATTGTTCACAAAGGTTATACTGCGCAAGAGGCATCTGACCACATCAACAATACTAGAGGAAAAAACATCGATATCCTCAGTAAAACACTATGATGCATCTAAGAAGTCAGCTTTTGACAAGATGACACGAAAGGTGGCTGTATGTAAAACATGGCTGAGAAACTCTCTGGTAATCTGATTGTGGGACAGTCTGGTGGTCCCACCGCTGTAATCAATAGCAGCCTCGAAGGCGTTATTGAGGAGGCTAGACGACACCCCGAGATCAAGGGAATCTATGGGATGCTAAACGGCGTAGAAGGGGTATTAAGCGAGAACATGATTGACTTGAGAAAACAACCAGCTTCAACCATCAAGGGGCTTTCCTCAACCCCTTCGGCTGCCCTAGGGTCATGCAGACACAAGTTGTCACCAGACGACTACACGAAGATACTGAACGTGTTGAGAGCCCACAATATACATTACTTCTTCTACATCGGCGGGAACGACTCAATGGACACAAGCCACAAGATTTCACAGATGGCTGGAAAGGAAAATTATGATCTCTGGGTAATTGGTATTCCCAAGACAATAGACAATGACCTGGAGGTTACCGATCACTCCCCTGGCTATGGGAGTGTTGCACGATGGGTTGCGGTTTCGACAATGGAAGCAGGATTGGACACTGCAGCCATAGGGATAGTCGACAAAGTTAAGGTAATCGAGGTCATGGGGCGTGACACAGGTTGGATTACTGCAGCCACAACTCTTGGAAAGAGATCTGAGGACGATCCACCTCACCTGATCTATGTGCCAGAAGTCCCACTCAACCATGACAAGTTCATTGAGGACGTCAAGAAGGTTTACGACCGACTTGGGTTTTGTGTCGTCACCGTTTGTGAGGGTCTAAAAGATGAGAGCGGTAGTCCGTTGGTTGAGTCTAAGAGAGCAATTGACACAGATGCATTCGGCCACAAACAGCTAGGAGGGGTAGCAGACTATCTCTGCCAATATGTGGCAAGCAAGTTGAATATAAAAGCAAGGTTTGACAAACCGGGCACAATTCAACGTGTATCAATGGTACTGGCTTCAAAGGTGGACCTAAAGGAAGCATACACCGTCGGACGGGTAGCCGTCAAGCAGGCAACCATGGGAGAAACTGACAGGATGGTGACACTGGTCAGGGCACCAGGTAAGGCATACCGCTGTACGACTGGGTTGGTTGCGCTCGAAAAGGTTGCGAGTGCCACAAAAGCAATGCCGAGGAACTTCATCAACAAGGAAGGAAACGGGATGACAGAGGAGTACCGAAGATACGCTATGCCACTGATAGGTGACCCACTCCCAGAATACGTTAAGCTTAAGAAGGTTCTCGTCCCCAAGAAGCTGAGAACCTGAAAATCCAATGATCCTCTACTGTAGCATCTCTTGAGGAAAGAGGTGTGATTATGACTTCAAGGCTAAAGCGTCTCTTGAAACCAAAAGTGGCGGCGGTACTTGGCATGATCGGCCCATTGATCGCTTTTATCTGCATTGTCGCAGCCATCGCCGTCTCACCTTGGTTCACTTGGGCAGGTAATGCATTAAGTGACTTGGGGGATACTGTGTTGCATCCAGCTTCTGCACCAATCTTCAACACTGGACTCATCGTTGCTGGAATAGTTACAGTATTTTTTGGACTTGGAGTTTTGATGAAATTCAAGGCAAATGTTACAGCAATGGTAGCCTCAGTAATACTCTTGGCAGCTGACACAACCCTTATCTGCGTGGGTCTTTTTCCTGAGACTATGCCGCCGTGGCACTTCATATTCTCAGTAACACTCTTCGTGTCAATTGCTCTATCTCTACTTTTATTCGGAATTGCCTTTGTTATCGAGAAGTCTACGAGGGTGCTCGGTGTATTATCCTTGATACTAGGCATTGTCGCTGCCTCACCATGGATACTTATGTCATGGGAGCATGCCGCAATCCCTGAGATAATCTCGGTGGTCGCAGTCTACGCGTGGATTCTCATAATGTGTTTTGTGCTCATAACTGGCAAAGAGGTCAAGTCGAAGAAGTGACGGAGGTCATTGGAAGCGAAGTCGTTAGGCTATCCGGTAGCGCAGATACTATATTGTGAAAATAGCTGTCTTCACAAGAAGACCTATCGCTATGAAAACAAGTTGAAATCACAATCATCAAATACGTGATCGGCAAAAGAGTTGGGTTCTAGTCTATGTAGACCTAGGGTTTCACCGTCCTCGTCTCCCTCGCGAGTTCATCGGGAGCACTTCATCGGACTTCACCCCCGTCAGGGTGAACCCACCTCAAGGACATCACAGCCACAAAGATCAGGAACTTAGCCCCACCGTCACAGGGAGAGAA
>Ga0315309_1000091_pt1 | contig 51016 bp, 43 predicted proteins | sample TDP4_MG_FD_203080 | JGI IMG/M metagenome (GOLD analysis project Ga0315309, IMG submission 203080) | Freshwater sediment microbial communities from Lake Towuti, South Sulawesi, Indonesia - TDP4 | ecosystem: Environmental > Aquatic > Freshwater > Lake > Sediment | place: Indonesia: South Sulawesi... | reverse complement strand
CGCAGCCAAGTTCTCTTGTCCACTATTTCTTAATTCATTGGCCTTCTTGGAGATGATCAAACGTATGTCGATTCCTTTTGAGAGTCGAATGCCTGTGTTGTCTGAGTTTCTTTGCGACTTCCACGAGGTCTTTCTTCCATTCATTCTTATATATGAGAACTCTAAAATCATTAAGTGATACCTTCACAGCTCACCTTTCTATTTGGCGGAGGATTCCATAGGGAGGCAAATCAAGTTTGGAGTCACCCGACTCTCATCCCTCACATGCGTTGCTGGACGATTCAAGTCACATTGCGAAAGTTGATGTCTCCGGCATGAGGCAGATAATACTGAGCTACCCAGAGTCATGCCTTGAGGCGTACGAGTTGGCGGAAGACTCGGAGGTACCCAAGCGCATTTCGCCGAAACCAAGAAACATTGTTTTCTTGGGCATGGGAGGATCGTCTGTTGGAGCGAATTTGATTAGAGCATGGGCTCTCGAGCGCTCAAACATCCCAATAGTGCTTTGCCAAGATTATCACTTGCCTAGCTTTGTGGATAAGAACTCCTTCGTTGTAGCCGTAAGCTATTCCGGAGATACAGAGGAGACCTTGACTGCTTTCGTTGAAGCCGTAGAGAGAGGTTGTACCGTCGTGTCGGTCGCCTCCGGAGGGAGACTAAGGGAATTCTCTGACAAATTGAATGTACCATGCGTTCAACTTGTTCCAGGGCTACCGCCCAGAGGAGCTCTGCCATATCTTTTCATGCCACTTCTATCGCTCATACAGAGAGTCGGGATAAAGGTAGAATCCGAAGACACAGCCGAATTGATAGAGAAGCTTAGAGAAATGAGAAATGAACTAAGACCCGAGAACACTTTTGAAAAGAACAAAGCGAAACAGATAGCGTTCGAGTTGATTGGCTTCACACCCATTATCTATGGATGGGGAATGTACGCGCCAGTCGCTCAGAGAATGAAGACTCAACTCAATGAAAACTCAAAGATTCCCGCGTTCTGGTCAATACTACCAGAAGCCGATCACAACGATGTCGTGGGTTGGGATGGGGATAGGGAAACCTCGAAGAAGTTCTGCGCTCTACTGATAAGAGACCCTCAAGAACCAGAAGAGATCTGGAACAGAATAGAATCCACCGAGAAAATAGTTTTGAAAAACAGCATCGGTAAGATCATCCACATTCAGGCAACCGGTGAAAGCGCCCTAGCAAGAATGTTCTCAGTACTGTACTTGGGGGATTTTGTGAGCCTCTATAGTGCAGTACTCAGAGGAGTCGATCCTACCCCGGTGAAGGTAATCGAAAGACTGAAAAATGAAATGGCAAGCAACCTGAACGTGGCTGGCTTGCTCGAGAACAAGGTAAGGAAGTTAGGAAGGAGTACTCGAGAAGAATGATGCCCAAGAAAGACATCTGGAACATTTTTTTGGTCTGATACTTGACTGTTCCTAGCTTTTTCAAGTTGGATACCTTAGACCGGACCTTGGACCACTAGTTTCTTTGGTTTGCAGGGCCCAAACAAGATTCTTAGAGTTGTGATCTAGACCATAGTTGTAGGTTCTGTCAACGGTTATTACCCCCATATCAAGCCCTCGTTGCCTCTTGTTCACCAGCTCGATACAGCGCTTAGCTGCCCCATAGGCAGTCAACCCCTCTCTCATGTATTCGCATCCTATCCTTGCTAGGCACAATCTGACCGCGGCTTCGCCGATTCCGGTACACGAAACTGCTCCCGCCTCGTTATCAGCGTAGTTTCCTGCGCCTATGACGGGAGTATCTCCTATCCTGCCGGGAAGCTTGAGCATTAGGCCTCCAGTCGATGTAGCCGCAGCAAGGTCTCCGTTGGAGTCGATGGCCACTGCGCCGACGGTCTCAACTAAATCGGGAAATCGTCTAATGAGGTCTATTGTTTTCGGTAGATACTTTATTTCCCCTCTCTCGAACTTTTTTCTTGACTCCTTCCACATCTTGAGTCGTTCGGGAGTTCTTGGATCACGCAACTCCAGCCCAGATTCCTCGGCGATTTTTTCAGCGGAGGCGCCAATTATGAGCACATGGTCTGTCTTCTCCATGATGAGCCTAGCGAGCGAAACTGGATAACGAACGTTTGAGATTAACCCGACGGCGCCTGAGTCCAATGTTCTGCCATCTGATATCGATGCGTCCATCTCAACAGTGCCTTTCATCGTTAAGGCGGAACCTGTTCCTGCATTGAAGTTGGGGTCGTCCTCCATCATTTTTACACATTCTTCGACGGCATCCAATGCACTCCCGCGCGACTTCAATATTGAAGAGCCTGCAATGACAGCTTTTCTCACTCCTTTCTCCACGATTTCTGCTTTCTCTGACCTGACTTCTCCTGCTCCCCCGTGAGCCACAATCACATAATTTCCTGCTGGCATCCCACACCACCCGATTTTCTAAAACACGACCAGATGATGAATTGGATGTAACACGTTCTTTCTTTTAACCTTTTGATACAGGAAAGGACATGGTGGTAATGCAATGTCAGCATTCTCCCTTCATTTATGAGTTTCCTGACTGATATCCAAGAAATCAAACACAACTGGAGAAGAGAAAACTTGTTTAAACATCTAAGCTCGATCAAAATTGCGCTCTACGTGAAGATACTCGAAGTAATATATGTCCTCCCAGACTAGTATGGAGTGTAGGTGCCTGGCTATGGCAAGAGTAGTCATATTGCTCAGGGATAGGTGCAAAGCGAAAGATTGTGGCACACCTTGCATCAAGTACTGTCCTAGAGTCAGAGCAGGAGATGAAACCATCAAGATCGCGCCAGGGGAGGAATTCCCGTATATTGCTGAAAACCTCTGCTCTGGGGAAGGCATCTGTGTCAAGAAGTGCCCATTCGGAGCGCTCAGAATAGTCAATACACCTGAGGCTGTGGAGAGAGAGTTAGCCCATCGTTACGGACCTAATATGTTTGAACTCTATCGATTACCAATCCCCCGCCCTGGTAAAGTCACTGGACTGGTTGGTCCTAACGGAGCAGGAAAGACCACGGCGTTGAAAATTCTTGCTGGCGAGCTAAAACTAAACTTGGGGAGATACGATAATCCACCTAGGTTGTCAGAGATAATAAGGTTTTATCGTGGCTCAGAATTGCAGGCGTATTTTGAGAAAATGGAAGCGAAGAAGCTGAGAGTCGTTCACAAACCGCAATACATAACCAAGTTACCAAATGTGGTGAAGGGCGAAGTCAAGGGACTCCTTGAGAAGGTGGATGAAAGGGGCGTTTCCAAGGAGCTAATGAAGGACCTTGAGTTAACAGGCATTGTGGGCAGAGATGTGAGTGTTTTATCAGGAGGAGAGCTCCAGAGAGTGGCCGTCGCAGCCACCATGGAAAGAGACGCTGACGTATATCTTTTCGATGAGCCCAGTAGTTATCTCGATGTGAAGGAGCGCATAGCTGTAGCTAAATCCATTCAGAACATGGCAACGCTAGGCAAGACGGTTGTGGCTGTCGAACATGATCTTGCGATGCTCGATCTTCTATCAGACTATGTTTGCATATTCTACGGAGAGCCGGGAGCCTTTGGTGTGGTCTCCCACCCTTATGGAGTGCGTGAGGGGATCAATGCTTATCTTGATGGGTTCATCACGGATGAAAACGTTAGGTTCAGAATGGAGTCCGTAAGGTTTGATGTCCGCCCAGCTCCAGCCGCGGTAATCAAGACTGAGGATATCATACTGAAATTTGAGCCTATGACTAAGAAACTAGGAGACTTTACCCTTTCTGTAAACGCGGGGGAGATTGGAAAAGGAGAAACAATAGGAATCTTAGGGCCTAATGGCATAGGCAAAACGACCTTTGTGAAGCTACTTGGAGGGGCGATAGAACCGGATAACGGAACCGCTCCAGCCTCGAAGATTAAAGTTTCCTACAAGCCTCAATATCTGAGCGCAGACTTTGAGGGGACTGTACTGGAATTATTGAAGAGTGTAGCTGGTAAGAACTTCACGGCTGGAGCATATGATTCAGAGATAATCCAACCGCTCGAACTCAGACCTTTACTTGATAGATTCGTAAAGGAACTATCTGGTGGAGAGATACAGAAAGTAGCTATTGCAGTCTGCCTTTCAAAAGAAGCCGATCTGTATCTTCTCGATGAACCGAGCGCTTACATCGACGCTGAGTCAAGACTCACGGTAGCGAAAATGATTCGGAGAACCGTAGAGAAGCGAGGGGTAGCTGCGTTCGTAGTGGAACACGATATCATGATTATAGACTGGATAAGCGATCGCCTAATGGTTTTCACGGGAGAACCCAGCAAAAGAGGCGAGGCGTTGAGTCCATCGGATCTTAGAACAGGGATGAATACTTTTCTCCGTAAGCTTGCGGTCACATACAGACGAGACATTCATTCAGGTAGACCGAGGGTAAATAAGGAGAACTCACGTCTCGACGCCGAGCAAAAAGCAAAGGGCGAATACTACTACGTGGCCTAGCTGGTAGTCGCACTACTCGGAAAGTGATCCTCCAGCTTGATTGTGACTACTTCCACTTGTTCTCTCTGGCTGCTATCTATTCTGAAAGCTCACTAAGGGACTTACCGTTTTCATTCACATATTGGCAGTATTTCGCGGCTAGAAAACGATATATAATACGTGAATCTATCGACTAAAACGAGAACGGAGACACCTGAGGAGAGAAATGTTTTGAGTGGGAAAACGACCATATCTGTAATCAAGGCGGATATAGGCTCTCTAGCTGGACACCATATTGTCCATGAAGAATGCCTAAAATTAGCCTCAGAAGCCATGAAGAATGCTAAGAACAGTGGGCTGATTGTCGACTACTACGTTACGCATTGCGGCGACGACCTTGAGTTGATTATGGGGCATAAGAAGGGAGAGAACAGTTCTGAGATTCATGGACTCGCTTGGAACACATTCAAACAAGCAGCCGACGTAGCGAAGAAACTCAAGCTCTATGCAGCTGGCCAAGACATGCTCAAGGACACGTTCTCAGGCAACGTTAAGGGAATGGGTCCCGGTGTTGCTGAACTGGAGTTTGAAGAGAGGGTTAGTGAACCGATTGTAGCGTTTCTTGCTGACAAGACCGCTCCTGGGGCATTCAACCTTCCATTCTTCAGGATATTCGCTGATCCATTCTGTACGGCGGGCTTGATAATCGACCCCGCATTGCATGGAGGATTCAAGTTTGAAGTGATGGATGTAAAGGAGAACAAGGTAATCACCCTCAAAACCCCAGAGGAGAACTATGACTTGCTGGCCCTGATCGGCACGACTGGACGCTACATAATCAAGAATATTTACAGGTCCAGTGATGATCTCTTGGCTGCAGCGGTGAGTACGACGCGATTGTCCCTTATTGCAGGGAAATATGTTGGAAAGGATGACCCAGTTGCTCTTGTCAGGGCGCAACACGGTCTACCCGCAGTAGGAGAAATCCTCGAACCCTTCGCGTTCCCCCACTTAGTCACAGGGTGGATGCGAGGAAGCCATTACGGGCCCATCATGCCAGTTGGTCTAAAAGACGCTAAATGTACGAGATTTGATGGACCGCCCCGCATAGTAGCGTTAGGTTTTCAAGTGAGAGATGCACAATTGATCGGTCCTGCGGATCTCTTCGATGACCCCGCATTCGACAGAGCGAGATCGATAGCGAATGAGATAGCGGATTACATGAAGAGACATGGACCATTTGAACCAGGTAGACTTGAAATGGAAGAAGTCGAATACACAGGTATTCAGAAGGTTCTACAAGACCTTAAGCCAAAGTTCAAGCCAGCTAGCTGAGAAGAGTCCTGTCGATAACCTTAAAGTTGTCGACCACCATTCATATATAGCTATAGATCCAAAACGATCCTACTACGGTATCATGTACAGGGGGAACTGGCTACAAATGAGTCCATTAAAGAAAGGCAAGAAGAAGGGAAAGAAGAAAGAAGAAGAATTGGAAAAGGTAGAGGAAAAGGTGGAAGTAGCTCCGAAGGAAGTTGAACCGATTACATGGTTTAGTGAGTTAACCAGTTTGGGTGATGTTCGGACCGATATACCTCTATTGCCTGATGTTGATATTCAGTTCCAAATCAGTAATAGTTTAGTGAGGTTTGTGAAGAAAGGGCTTGAAAAACCCGTTCTGAGTGAAGAAAGGAGCCTTAGGCCCGACGCTGTGATAATGATTTCTGACAAAGCTTGGAGAGAGCTAGTCAAGACGCAGGGTCTCGATGAGTTCGTGAACTTATATCGAAAATATTCTCGGAATCCCTCACCAGAGGAATTCATAAGGGTCAACATCAGTCAGCAAAAGCTACTTTCTGACAGGGGAATACTGCGATCCAAACTGTTCAAAGCACTTCTACTAAGCTAAGCAGCCATCTCTGACTGCCATGCAGCCTCCCCCTTTTTGGGATTATCTAGGCAATGCGAGGTTAATGGTCTTGAAAACTCTTGAAAGACCACTCATCATTCTTAATTTTAAATGCTATCATGAAGCGATGGGTTCGAATGCTGTTAGGCTTGCAAGGATTGCTGAAAAAGTCGCTGAGGATATGAGCCTAACGATCGTCGTCGCTCCTACATTCGTAGACATTCAGAGGATTGTTTCAGAGGTTTCCATACCCGTTTTCTCCCAGCATGTTGACCCAGTGAATATGGGTAGCTTCACTGGATTCACTCCTCCTGAAGCGGTGAAGGAGATCGGAGCGGTCGGTACGCTAATTAATCACTCTGAAAGGAGGCTTCTTCTGGCTGATATTGACGCTTCCGTCTCTAGGGCCAAGGAGGTAGGTCTACACACTTGTATCTGTACCAACAATTCCTCCGTAAGCGCAGCTGCTGCCAGCCTAGAACCGACGATGATAGCTGTTGAACCGCCTGAGTTGATTGGTTCCGGCAGATCCGTTTCGAAAACCAAGCCTGAAGTTGTCACGAGCACGGTGAAATCAATCCGCAGGGTCAATGATAAGGTCATGATACTGTGCGGGGCAGGGATAGCGACCGGCGAAGATGTTCGCGCCGCAATCAGACTTGGAACAGAAGGTGTCCTCTTGGCTTCAGCCTTTACGAAGGCTGTTGACCCAGAAAAGGTCTTACGTGATCTCGCTAATGGCGTAAAGAACCCGTAGGAAAAGAGAAATAAGCCGTAACTGATTATTCGGGTAACAAACGTCTTTTTCTGAAAGTTCATGAGTTGTTTTGTGGGAGACTCTAGTTGAAAGTCAAACCAGTGTGCGCTGCGTGCCTCTTGCACCGAGGGATTAGAGAAATAGAGCTTGCAACTTCAAACCCTGAGGTTAGGATGCGGACCATCAAGAAGTTGCTTCGATTTCTCTCCCAGAATTTCTCAGAATACGCGGTCTCAGCAACACTCGGAACTAACAGAGACCGCATAATAAGACATGAAACAGGCTGCTCTGACCCGTACAAGGAGAAGAAAATTCTCTCCAACAACTTAGCGCTAGGATTACTCCCAAAGTTGAGGAACACCCTAGAAAATGAACGGGAAGCGTACAAGAGGTTCAGGAAAGCATGCCTTGCAGCCATAGTCGGCAACTCTATAGAATTTGACATACTCGAACATGACCAAGAGTTGGAAGACTTTCCACAACTCTTTGTTAGGGCTGAGGAACAATTGGAGATAGATCAGATCCAAGAGATCTACTCAAAAGTCAAGAATTCAAAGAAGATTCTTTATCTTGCCGATAATGCCGGGGAGATCGTGATAGATTCCCTCTTTGTCGAAGAAATCAGAAAAGTTGGACCTAGTGTTGTAGTGGCCGTCAAGTCCGGTCCCGTGCTGAACGATGCCACCATGAACGATGCTTTAATAGCCAAGATCCCGGAAGTAGCAGATAAGGTGATTACGACAGGTACGGATTCCGTCGGTCTAATTCTTTCAGAGTCGTCCGAGGAACTAAAGGGGCAATTCTCAGAGTCTGATCTAGTTATCTCAAAGGGGATGGGGAGCTATGAAACCATAAACGAAGAGAGGATAGCAGATGGAAAGTGCATCGCTTTCCTTCTCAGAGCGAAGTGCAGTGCAGTAGCGGATGACCTAGGTGTTAAAAAGGGCTCTAATGTAGCAAAACTCAGTTGTTGGAAATAGAAAAGAGAATAGGTCCAGAAAACGGGTCCCTTGGAATCAGGCGGGCGCATGCTCTTCCGGTGGTGGACCGGCCGCTAGTCTTCTCTTGGTCCTCCTTTCGATGAGTATTATCGTCAGTATGGGAATGGCTACGGAGATGAGCAGTATGGCAAATACTAGTGCGACGGGTACTTCCGTTTGCTGAATGATCCACACGCACGCTGACCCCATGGTGTAAGCTCCATCCGAGTCAACAAGTAGAAGTATTAAGAAGAACGGTCTATTTATCAAGCTCAGCTTTCCGTTATTATCTGCATAGTTGACATAGCCGGATGACGGTATCGTCAGAGTTCCATGAAAGGTTGAGGTTACACTATTGAATGTTAGGTTTGATATGATGAGTTCTGCACTGGTGAAACCAGGTATCCTGAAGAGACTATAATCAAGCAGGATTGCCCATGCTCTCATGTCTCTTGGGTTGTCCTCGGCGTCGGACCCATTGACTACTATTGATACCGTCTCACCAGTTCTAATCGCGAGGAAATTTTCCCAGCTTTGTCCCACATCCTTAAGCGGCTGATTATTAATGGTTGAGGTCACGTTGTCTATGGTTGGATCTATGCTGGCAACCATGATCGTGCCTACTTCATTTGAAAGCGACATGTGACCAGTATTATTCGCTGAAACCCAGAAGAAGTAGATGTCAGTGCTATTGTTTAGCGTTGGACGGTATTGTGCTCGGTAGGTGTGGGTTACTCCATCTATGAGCTCCGCTTCTATCGAGATATATGTGATGGGCTTGTCGTTGGATAGATATAAATCAGGGTATCGTGTCAAGTAAACGGTCACATTTGAGCCCGAGTCGACACCTGATGCTTTGATAGTTATGTTCACGTAGTCGCCAAATCGAGATATGATTGGTGTGCCGCTTGGAAGGTAGCCCTTGAAATATGTAGGTAGAAGGTAAGGGATTGAGGGATCATGGTAGGTCTCAAGGCTTATATTCAGGATCTCGGGCGCGGCGTTGACCACCTCAAGATTGAATTCTCTCAGGATCGCATTCCCACCCGAGTTAGCCCTGACACTGAGTGCGTAGAACCCTTGAGACTGAAAGATGAGTGACGTGTTGTAATGGATTCCATTCGTGCTGTTGATTAGGTGAACTGGTATAGATGAGCCGTTGTTAGCTGTGCAATTCACGGTCCAGCCTAGTAAGTTGCCGCTAGTTCTGTTAACGACCACTAGTCCGATCTGGAATGCTTCGCCGCCCTTGAGCCGCGTTTTAGGCGCTACAACTTCGACAGATGTGTTTCCGCCTCTAAGTAGCCAGTTGACCATGTTGTCGGCTAGCTTCGCGTTTCCTGGATTAGACTTGTCGAGCAGGTAATCGTCCGTTGCGAAAAGCATGCTTCCTGAAACAAGAACCCTCCCTGTTGTGGGTGAGTCGTATGCAGCTAGAACTGGATGATCGCTCCACCTTGCAGGCGCAAATGCCAATGGTGTTGCTACCGAGGCATTGACTGAGAGGCTTGAGCCGTAACCAAAGAGGTAGCTACCAACGCCAGTCGTAACGGGGTGAGACATCAGATTGGTCACGTTAATTAGTGACGTGATGATGCCTCCAGTGACCAGGTCAGTGTAGTTTGCTAGGAAGTCTTTGCTGCAACTGATGCCGTACTTGGCTGTGATGCCGTTAACTGCCTCAGCTACAATACCTGGGTAATAGTTACCTAGAACAAGTAGTGAACCGTTTTTCGCGATAAACTTATGGATTGCATTGACCTCCTCTACACTGAACATTATTCGTGGGTCCAAAAGCACTAGAATGTCATACTGACTGATCCCGGTGTAGGTTATTGGGCTATCACTTTCAGAGACACTATAGGATTGGTTTGTTAATCTTGATGCAAGTTTATACAAACAAGATTTGGTTGAGAAGGTCGATTCGGTGTGGAAGAGGTCAAAGTATAGGCGGCCTCTTGGGCTTTCAACAGTAAAACTCACTGAAACATTTTCGCCAGCGATTAGTCGAGATGAACTTGTGTTCATGAGTCCTATCTGACCTACATATTTGCCGAGAGTAGCATTGACAGGTATCGAGATGTTTATGTCGATAGGAGTGAGGCCAACTATATCGGTAAATGTGGAGTTGCGCAATTTGATGAATCTGGTAGCGTTACCACTATATACAACGGTTAGATTTGCTTTGAACGCAGTCAAGAGTGATAGATTCATTCCAATTGAATCACCTAGAAACCCTACAAAATATGGGGGGTTGATGAGAGTCTTCGGGTATAGGCTGAGAATAGGGTAGTGAAGTCTACTCCCGAACTGCTTCAGATAGGTAAATGCTGATCCGACATTGATTATCCCCGAACCATAGGTGTTGACGTCGGTTCCTATGCTATTGTTGGCCGTATGCATCAGTGCGATTCGAATTGTTGTAGCTATCTCTAGCTTAGACTCGTCTGGAACCACCGATCTCCTAAGTTGCGTCAGATTGCTCAGAAGCAAAGCAGCGGCGCCTGAAACCAAAGGAGCGGATGCACTCGTCCCTCCTAATGAAACGTAGTTCCCTGACGAGTAATTTAGGCGCTCAGCATAGTATGCGACAGCCGAACCTGTAGCTAGTGTCGATACTATGTCAACACCTGGCGCAAGCACATCCGGGTACGCTCGACCATCAAGGGTGGGTCCTCTACTACTGAATGATGCTATTGCGCTGATCCCATTTGATGCTCCGACGGATATGGCGAGCCTAGCTGCCGCCGGAGAACCCCCAGTTGAGTAGTATGGTCCACCATTTCCTGCTGAGACCACCACGACAACTCCGCTCCTCACCGCGTTATCAACAGCAAGGCTTATGGGATCATCTGGATCAGCGGCTCCCCCTCCAATTGACAGGTTTATCACATCACAGCTTTGATCTACAGCCCATTCTATTGCCTTGATTATCCCCGAAGTGAATCCCCTGCCGTACATGTCGATGCACTTAGCGCTTATCAGTTTGACTCCCGGGGCGACGCCTTCGTATGCACTTAGTACCACTCCTCCACCCGCGATTATTCCAGCTACGTAGGTTCCATGCCCGAAGTAATCATCGGATGATTCGTCATCGAGGTAGTCATAAAGCGTGTCAACAAATGATTCGTTCTTGACAACCTTGCCAGCCAGATCTTGATGGCTCCAATCGATGCCGCTGTCCACCACTGCCACCGTGACGCCAGAGCCATTGGTTATATCACGTACTTGTGTTATGTTGATCGCTTGAATCCAGGCTGAGGGAGAAGACATTGAGCTTATCGGGCTCAGCGTTTCGTTTATGGGACCTACGCTGAATTCCTTGTTCAAGTATACTCCCTGAATCTTAGTGATCGAGAAGAGTCCACTAATTTTGTTTAGAGACCCTTCAATCAGGACAGCCGGTATTATCTTGAATCTTGTAATGAGCCTGAAACTGGGATCTGCTTTGACAATTTCTTCAATCAGCCCCATCTCACTTTCGTGCTTAAAGACGACAATTACCTTTGCATTGCCGTTTCTCTGACCGTCTATTAGTTCTTTGAGTTCAGGGTCAATCTTAGGGAGAGACGTTTCAAAACCACTCGTAAGCTTAGAATATCCTTCGCCTGAGCTTACGAGGGCCGGGGTCACTACCATGTATGGGCTGACGAGGATCACAAGTAAGATAGCAATTGTGACTATTCGAGCAGAATACTGGAGATCGCTTCCACATTTCAAGTTGTTCTCCCCGAGTCTCAGTAATTGAATTACGTTGGTTGATACAATTCGTCAAAGGACCTAATTAAGAGTTTCGTGTCAAGAATCGAATGGGGCAAGAAGGAAAGTGATAGTTGAATAATGAGCCTTACATATCAAGTGACATTTGAACGTTTCTGAGAGCCTTCGTTGATGGGCTGTACTCTTAGATCGTGTCAACTGGGAGTTTATTCAATATTTCCTTGCCCTCATCCGTGACCAGTATCGTTTCCCCCATTCTTAGTCCCCCAACTTGACGGATGGAAGACTCAACTTTCACACATATGACCATGCCAGGCTTGATTAGGCGTATTTCGTCCTCGAATATCCTTGGGTACTCATACAGTTCTAGCCCTATTCCGTACCCTGAAATATCTACCGTATTCTCTCCGACTGACAATGTTCTTAGGAAATGCTTGACTGAACTAACGATCTCACTGGATGTAGTGCCAGGCGTGATCTGTTCTATTGTTTTCAAGAGAGTCTTCTTAGATAACTCGAAGAACTTCTTAAGCTTCTCTTCTGGTTTCCCAGTATATATTGTTCTGGCAACATCTGAGCAGTACTCATTATGGATCGTTGAGACATTTATCACGACAAGTTCGTCTGCGTCTATCCTTTTTTGCTTGGCTGAGGCCAATTTTTGACCGCTTCTTTGTCCTGAGGCGATCACGCTATCGAATGCCGTCCTCTTGGATCCGGCTTTCCTCATGGTGCGTTCAACTTCGGCAGCAACTTCAAGCTCGGTTATTCCGGGTTGAATCAACTCGATGGCTGTTCGGATCCCTCTCTCGCCAATCTCAAGTGAATCACGGAGCATCTCTGTCTCCTCGTAATCCTTTACGGATCGAGTTTCAAGGAGAATCCCGGAAACATCCTTGAATCCCGTTTTATCAAGTCGTCTGCGTAGCATCTCAAATGTACTGACTGTAACATGAGAGAACTCCATTCCAATTGTGGAAGCGGAGAGATTGCGGTCCTGGATTAGGCTTTGAACTTCAGTCATAAAACTCTCAGACCTAGGTGGTCTCTCGTCAGTATTCTTGCTCGAAGTTGAATACTGAGCATAAGACCTGACGTCCTTAACCCATGACAACCCCGCTGACCTCTCAAGTTCCAATGCGGGGAGAATCATGCACGGTTCACCGCTGCGCGGTACGAGAAGTGCAACCAGTAGTTGCTCTGCCATAGGCGGGAATCCCGAGATGTAAAACACGTTTCGAGGGTTCATGAGTAGTAATGCATCGAGCTCCTCTCGTTCCATGACTTTGCGCAGCTTATCTACCCTGTTGGAGAACTCGCGGATCATGGGTAACATCCACCCTCGGGGACCTCTATGCTAGAAGAACTCATGGCGTTCAAAAGCTTTATGGAAATGTTCAGCCATAAATGATAACAGCGTTCTTCTTGCTGGGCATGGTTATGGCTATATGTTGCACCGCGAAGGGCCGTTTACTACGGGGCGCTAATCCCAGGAGGGATGACTGCAAATGAGCGAACTAATTACAGTGACTCTGAGAATTCCTAAGGAGCTACTGAAAGAGATTGAAGGGAAAGTTGAACCCAGGTATAGGTCGGAGTACATAAGACAAGCCATAATTGATAAACTCAAACAAGAATCTTCTCCGAAGTCAATGGAACGCCAACCAGACGAGATAGTTGAACTCAGAAGCAGAATGTCTGCTATAGAGGAAGCTCTTAAGAGACTTAGTCCTCGAAGCCTGGAGACCCGGATCCCAGCTTTGCTTGAGATTATCGCTTCAGATGAGGAGGATAGGCAAATAATCAAATACATACTCGAAAATAAGAGTGCCACCACGAAGGAATTAGAGAAGGTAGTAGCCCTTAGAAGAAGAATGATCCTTGAGCGAATCAAAGCAATCGAGGATAGGCACAAGGAGAAGTTCGGGAAATCGTTCCTCAAGTTCCAGAGAGGCAAAAGAAATGGGAAGCGACAAGCGTGGTGGCTAGCTGAACAATAACCAAGAGTATAAAGCGAAATAGCGTCACACGTATGTCGTGGGCCCGTGGCCTAGTCAGGATAGGGCGTCGGCCTCCGAACATTGGGTGACAGCCGATGGTCGTGGGTTCAAATCCCTCCGGGCCCGCCAAAAATAAGCCATTCGACAATGTTGTATTGGAGCTTTTCTAGGTATCGATTTTACAGCGTTTATTTAAGCTACCACTGTTGGCAATAAGGTTTTATGGTTAGATATTTTACTTTAATGGAAGGGAACGGGAGTAATAGAAACCCGTAGAAATTCAGCGACCCAGTCTAATCATTGTGTTAGGGTCGGGATTTTGATGAGGCTTCTGTGCAGGTGTGTGAGTTGTTGTCGGAGCTGAGTCAAGAAGCTAAACACATACTGGAGCGAGCAATCTCCAAGATGGGGATCTCGACTGACTTTCCTATAGAGGAAACATTCGAAAAGCCACCGGACCCCAAGCTCGGTGACCTCGCATCAACAATTGCATTAAGGGTTGCAAAGCGACTCAAATTGAAGCCTATTGAGATAGCTCACAAGATCAGTGAAAACACCCAGATTTCAAGCGAAGCGTTGGTTGAACGAATCGAGGTTCAAGCGCCTGGTTACCTGAATTTCTTCGCCAGAACTGCAAGTCTGGTGAAGAGAACCGTCGAACAAGTAATGAAGTCTAAAGGCAAGTATGGATGGAACAACTCTGGGAAGGGAAGGAAGGTCCTTGTAGAGCATACCTCGATTAACCCTACTAAGCCTTTACATATCGGTCACTTGAGGAACGCTGTGATAGGAGACATCATATCAAGGATCTATGCCGCATGTGGTTGGAATGTTGAAGTGGAGAACTTGATCGACGATATGGGCAGGCAAGTTGCCGTACTGGTTTGGGGGTTCAACAATAATACTCATTTGGAGGTCCCCAGAGACAACGACATGAAGCTTGACTTATGGTACGGGCTCGTCTATTCCAAAGCAGACTCAAAACTGGCAGAGAAGCCCGACCTCGAAAATGAAATTGAGGAAATAATGCGAACGATGCACGACGGGAATCACGAGATATCAAGATTTGCAAGATTATTGTCGGAAAAATGCTTAGAGTCGAACCTTGAGACCACATCGAGAGTGGGTATATTCTTTGATTTGCTCGTCTGGGAGAGTGACATAGGCCAGGCTCGCGTGTGGAATGAAGCTTTCGAGAAGCTAAGGAATACACCGGAACATTTCGGGGTTGAGAGTGAGGGAAAAAACAAAGGTTGCTTCGTTGCTAAGCTGGGTCACTTAGAGGAATTCAAAGAGTTGAAAAGTACTGACAAAGTCATTGTCCGATCGACTGGCGTCCCAACCTACATCGCTAGCGACATTGCGTACCAGATGTGGAAGTTTGGCCTATTGAAGACGGATATGAAGTACAGGATCCATCATGTTCAACCCGATGGAAAGGTGCTGTGGACTACTTTCCCCATTCTAGGAGGAGAAAAGCGAGGGAAATTTGCACATGCCGATAGGGTCATAAATGTGATAGGATATGAACAAAAGTATCTTCAGCAGATTGTGCGCCTGTGTCTGAAGTTACTCGGGCATGAAGACCAGTTCAATAACTCCATCCATTTATCGTACAAGCATGTTGAGATCGAAGGAGGAAGATTTTCTGGAAGATCAGGGAATTGGTTTGGCTTCCACGCGGATGCCGTAGTCAACAGAACGACACTGCAGGCATACGAACAGGTAAGCAGGAACTATCCAAGTCTTCCTGAACTGAAGAAGAGAGAAATAAGTGAAATGATAGGAGTCGGAGCTGTGAGGTATTGGTTGGCGAAATTCAACCTTGACCAGACGATAATATTTGACTACGATAAGGTGACTGACTTCAACGGGGAGACTGGACCATATATTCAGTATGCCACTGTCAGGGCAAGTAGTATCTTGGAGAAAGCTGGTGGAGAAAAGGCAGTTAATCTAGCTAGACTTGATCTCGGAGCACTTTCAGAGGAGTCGGAAGTTGATTTGGTCAAGGAGATAGCCGCGTTCCCGGAAATAGTAATAAGATGCGCGGAGGGCTACCTACCCAATCTTCTGACAAGTTACACATATGGCTTGGCAGTGAAATTCAACAAATTCTACGAAAAGCGACCCGTCCTTAACGCGCCCGATAAAGAGAAGGAGGCGCGTCTCGCACTTGTGTTAGCAGCTAGACAGACACTCCTTAATGCTCTCAGTCTACTCGGAATGCAGGTGCCAGAGCAAATGTAGAAAAAGGTAAATCAATACAAGCTCCCATCCAGATGAACTGTCTGAGAAATCAACTAGTCCACGAGAAATGAGACTGAGAACCATCGGACTGCTTCCTTGAAACGATATGAGAATGCGGTGGGCCCGTGGCCTAGTCAGGATAGGGCGCCGGCCTTCGAACATTCACCTTGGAGGATAGCCGGGGGTCGTGGGTTCAAATCCCTCCGGGCCCGCCACTTTATCATCGATTACACAGTGTAATAACTGTGATTCGGTTAATCACCTTCTGTAATCTTTCACGCTTTGTCTCCAATCGTTTTGAAAAAGAGATAAATACGATGAGAAAGAAACGGGGAGTCTGAGGGAGGCTGCTCTTGTTCTCTATTCTGAGTTTCTTGTGGAGGTATTCTTGACATGCCCCGCTTGTCTAAGCAACTGGCCAAGATCAAGACGTCGGCTATCCGTCGAACAGCAGCATGGCTAGCATTAGCCAAGGACAGGAAGGACATCATAAGTTTCGGGGGAGGCGCTCCAAGTCTTCCACCACCCACCGAACTCGTTGACAAGCTGAAGGAAGCTCTGAATGATCCTTGGAGAGCTGTCTCTTACGGGGGAACAAGAGGTTCACTGGATTTACGTGAGGCGATAGTCAGGGACTTAGAAAAGTATGGGAAAGTTAAGCTTGAGAGCTCTGACAATGTTCTGGTGACTCATGGGGGGACTGAGGGGATCTTCGCGGCGATGGGAGCTCTTCTCGACCCTGGCGACGAAGTGGTACTTGCTGATCCAACTTACCTCGGCTATCCCGAAGTTCTAAAGATCATGAACGCCAAAGAAGTCACGTTACCAGCATACGTCGACGAGGGATTCCAGCCAGATATTGAGGTATTGAAGAAGAAGATTAGTAAACGAACCAAAGCTCTTATCCTGCTTTCTCCCGATAATCCTACTGGTCGCGTAGTCAAGCATGAGATTGCCAAAGCGATCGTTGACCTTGCATGCGAACACGATTTCTGGATTGTCTGTGACGATGCCTACAAACATACGGTTTTCGAAGGAAGCCACTGCTGGGTCAGCACACTGCCGGGCGCAGAGGAACGCACAATCACGATCTGCAGTTTCTCAAAAGAAGCATCCATACCAGGACTAAGACTGGGCTACACGTATGGTCCCATTGGAGCCATTGACGGCATGGAGAAGTACGCGCAGTACTTGTCGCTTTGCCCAGAGACGCTCGCCCAAATTGCAGTAGCCGCCTACTTGAATGATCCAGAAGCTAAAGATAGGTATCTTACCGAGAAAATCATTCCAACCTACAAAGAAAGATGCGATGCGATGTGGATGTTCCTAAAGGAATACTTACCCAAGGTCAAGATCACAAAACCACAAGGTGCATTCTACTACTTCGTAGACTTCGGGAACTACCTAAAGGAGCTAGGGCTGAACGAAGAAGAGTTTGCTGATGAGCTGAGATTGAAGAAGAACGTTATAGTGATCGCGGGGGACGTGTTCGGCAAGAACGGTAGGAACCATGAGCGCGTGACATTCGTATCGGAACCAAAATATAGGATCGAGCAAGGCATTAAAAGGATAAGTGATTACATAGAGGAGAAAATGGGAAAGAGCGTCTGACAACCCTACAAGGAGAGTAAGCCCAAGTTTCATTGCCTAACTTGAATCAGTAACAAGATCAGGGGGCCTAGTTTGTGATTTCTTCCTTTTACCGCATTTGTGACTGCAGAGAGTTGCTGCAGGTCCTCATCAACTCTTCCAACATTGACATCTCGATACACTGCAATTGTGTGGATAGTCTCTTCTCGAACTAGGAACTGTATTATGATCGGGTCCAGGAAGTAGTCGCGTTTCCATGGGTTATTGGGAGTCACCACTATCCTTCTGCTTTCGGGAGTTGACTCCGCTTTTGCTTTGGCCCAGGTTATTTGATCGATAGTCTCCAAGAACCCTTGATCGTTTCTTCCCTCAAAGTGCCGTAGAGCTCTACCGAGTCTGCCCATGTTCTCAGGAGCATTCAAGTGCGATGAACTATCTCCCGTCTGTTGTTCTTTGGTTGGGTACACCTTAAGACAAACGGAGAGTGGCACGCTGTGATCATCGATCCTATAGGAGTATTCTTCGATAACTCCCCGCACAACGTTGGAACACTTTTCTCCATCCTTCACGGCACGCAATACTGGGCCAAATAGCGTTGACGTGTTCTCCACAGGTCTTGAATTAGATGCAGAATAGGAAGACTGGAATCGTTCCTTGATCTCGTCGAGCGCTGTCTCATATACGTGTGCTGAACCACTTATGGTCAATATGTCGCCTCGGGCAGACGCGCCACCGAAATGAGCGGCGACCTCGGTCATAAAGACAGCGTAGCTACCCGAAACATCCTCGGACCATGCTCTGGCAATATCAGTGCTTCGAATGTACTCTATGAGGTTTATCTTGTTCTTTACCCTCTGAAACATCACTATGTTGATGCAAGGTGGATCCGGACTTATTGAGTCTACGACCGGGTTCCAGAACTGCGCAAAAGCTGTGTGTTCACCCTTCTTCAAAGTTTCAACGATGTATTGGATTTGATTAAATCCAAATCGTTTTTGCATACACCAGCCGTAGGTGTAGGTATGCTCACCTTTCTCGGAGGATGCATATTGGGGCCAGTACTGCTCTTCGATTACTTGGGGAGATAAGCCGATGTAGTTCTGCGGGATAACGCTTCCAGTTCTCCAGTCGGTTATGTGGGCAATCCCACAGACACACTCTAGAGTTCTCTGCCTCTTTCTCTCAGTGTACACCGTCTTCCCATTCTCAAGAATCTTGTTTATGATTGAACGCCAGCCCATGTCGACGTTTCTGCTACGTGTTAAGAATGGACCGCACATCTGCATTACCTTCCGTCTACAATCTTTGGATCGATACCAGAAGCTCAAGGATTAGCGAATTGATCCCTCTTCATTGAATAGATCGTAGTATGGATGTGGTTGGCGTGGTAGGACCCCAAGAATCTTGAGTGACTCGTCTGCAACAGTGACCTCGGCTCCAGCGACGAATGGGAAAATTCTCTCCGCATTTTTGATGGGACCATAGAGATTTATGTCGATTCCAAAGAGAGTTGGCAGAGTATAATCGAAGTCGAAATTGATGTTGTTGGGGTTTTTTAGGTTTGAATGAAGGTTATGAATACCTATAGCTGTTGGAAGACCGAGCTGATTCTTCAGGATCCACGCGCGTTCAAGTGCGCCGAGTCCTCCACCCCCAAGTTTTGGTACACCTGGGTCAATGATCGGCTTCTCTACGACCTTGCTGAAGAAGCCCAACACCTCTTTCACCTTGTTGACTGATTCCTCAGCTGACTCCTCATAAGATAAGCATATGACGTACTTTGCTCCCCCAATCTCCTCGAGTCTTTCTCGTTCTTCACTGTTGACCGCAATTATTGAGTTGTAAATTGCTCTGTCTTCAACGCCGATGTCCTTTGCAAGCCTGATGCCATGAACTCGGATATCCATCGAGCTGGAATCTATGACGATAGGTGAATCAGTATGATCGACTACGAATAGCAAGTATCTCTCCATTGCCTCAGGCGTTTGACCGACTATATGAACCATGACCGGGATCTTGTAACGCAGTGAGAGTTCATCCTGCTTGTGGATGAGCTCAGCAGCAACCCTCTTGTCAAAGGTTCCGGTTTTTGCATCAGTGACAGTCCTATCTTTGACATAGAAGATTGTTCCAGCCATTATTGTTGGGTATTCTCCTCTTTGCCCTCCTACTTTTACCCCGCATAAGTCATATACAAAAAGGTTGCAGCCAATGTAGGTGTACATGGAACCAAGGGCGCTCCGGTTCCTTATCTCATCCTTGTTTATTTTCTGGATGTAAGCGGAAACAGCTTTCTTCCAATCGTGGGCTACCCTATGTTGAGGCGGATAGATTGGCTCCATTTGAAATGGACCCAACTTTGCATCTGCTGAAAGTTCATCGATTCTTGATCCGATTGCTTCAACCGAACCTACATCAGCCATATCCACAACCGAAACTATTTGGTGTTGGAAACGTTCAACGTACTTCGATGGGTCGTCTCCCCTAAAATATGTGGGGAGCAATGTGGGAATGGTTCCCTTGCTGCCAATAATCGCGCGTTTTTCGTCTATTCCATGTGAATGGAGTGCCATGATTGTCTGTCCAGGCTCGTGGCCCTTCACGCGCTCGCCACAGACAATGATGAACCGTATATTGGGGTTGGATACAATGTTTTGAACTATCTTGGCTAAGCCCTCGTTCTCTGTCTCACAGAATCCCGCTATCGCCACCTTGCTCCTCTTAAACTCCACGATCCGTTTTGGCAGATCATATGATCCGCAAGTCATTACAGCGATGACCGCTTTCGGGTTACCGACAATGTAGTCACCGGATAGAGGGGGCCACTTCAGTTCCTCTCTTGAAATTTGAGCATACTTATCTCTCATAACTCGATTCATTCCCCGACGAGAGCATGAAAGATGATTTGGGAAAGTCCAAGTTTGCAGTAATTAACTACTATTAGCGACAGATATCTTTATCACGATAACAGTTAACAGTAAAAAAGATATAGATATATACGTACTTCTCATAGCTTAACGTCTGGTTGTGCTAGGGACGAAGACATCCATTGAGGATGCTCGTCCACTTGAGAGCAAGAAGAGATTGAGGGACTGAAAAATGCCCAGTACTAGAAAAATGAATAGGGTTGCAAGGGAACTAAGAAGCTTGAGGCATAGAGGTAATCCTCACTTGTCCAACCATAAAGCACGGCAGAGGAAACTGCGTCTGCTTAGGGAATACAGGCGACTCAAGGCTTTGGAGTCGATGCCCGTACCAACAAAAGCTCAAAGTAGAAAAGCCTGATTTGTAAACTTCTTCTTGGTTAGATTTCTATCATGAGAGTTCAGAGGTCGTCTTAGGGTTTTCGGCTATTCTCCTGCTTGGAAGGTTGATTGCTCGTTCGTACTCGTATACGGCTCTTGAGGCAACCACCCATGATTCCAACATCGATCTGTCTATCGAGATCCTTTCATCTGCCAGTTTTATGGTCTCCTCCGATGGATGCTCGTGGGGAAATCCTCCAATCATTATTGTAGGCTTGCTTTTCTTGGATAACTCTCGCATGGTTGCTTCGATGGTGGCCGGTTTCCCAAGTCTTGTGAAGAGGACCACTCTTGTGGGTTCTAGACGTTTCAGTAAGTTGCCCAGAGTTTCCTTAGTAACCTTCAGGAATGGCTTGTTAGATAATGGGGGTACCTTGCCAGTCTCAAACAGCTGGCTCATGAGGCCTGTGAATCTGTTGTACACCCTCGGGAGACGTGTGGATGAGTCAACTTCTATGACGCAGTCGTCCCTTGTGTGGACGTAGATCTGCATCAGATTCTCCTTGCAAAGAGGCGACCCTAGAACCGAAAGGAGAGTCATGTGAATTATGTCTGGGCGCCCCCTTTTCCTATGGTCGGGGAGACCGTACATTAGGTTATGATGAATTGAAACATCCAGAAGCATGCTACTTGGTTTTGTGCCTCTTCTCTTTGCTTGCCTGATAATGATTGGGTTAGAGCGGAGGTCTTGTGGCATCACTTCTAAAGCCGATTCAACTAGAATGAGAACAATCAAGTTGTGGCCTCCTCTCCGCTCTAGTCAGCATCCCTCAAAGTGAATTCGATTTTGGCAAAACCTCTTCAAACGTATGCCTATAAGGTGAAAACCAATTATTTAAGTTAGGGCTTGCCTGTGTCTTACTAGTTGTCAGTTTTTCAAGTGTGAGGTCACGTCCCTATGCATTCGACTTTGAGTCAGCTTCAACATAGACCATAACTTTGATTTCTCTTCAGCGGTACAAATTCACCAAATATGGCAGATTTGGAGTGCCGAAAAAGATGAGGAAAAGGGGCAGGCAAAGGTTCTCCATAAGGACTAGACTTCTCTTCAAAGGCATAGCTAGGGAGCGGATCAGACGTTTACTCTCGCTGGCGGATGGGTGCCTTTACACTAATCCTGAGCTAGCCCGAGAATATGTCTCTTTGGCCATCCGAATTGGGATGAGGTGCAAGGTCAGACTCCCAGCAGACTGGAAGTGGAGGATATGCAAGGGTTGCAGGACTCTGTTGTCACCAGGTTTCAATTGTATTGTTAGGATCAGACCGAAACGTCAGCGCCACATCGTGATTCGTTGCCTAAACTGCGGTAGAATATCGCGGAGAGACATTAGATGAGATGCCGTCAACTCCAGCGACACCCGAAGACTCATACGGCAGATTTATAAATTAGTCACAATATTCCCTTCCTTAAACTTTCAGTCTGCATCCTCAATGAAGGTCATTGAAGCATACAACAATCTCACCGACAAGCAAAAAGATGATATTTGCTCACGAGCAGAAAAGTTCAGGTGATGATCAAGTGTCGACGGTCTACCTTGTGCCAACTGACAAATTCATAAAAACTCTCACAGATGAGTTGAAGAAGGATTATTCAAATACCATTCGACCTCAACCTTGGGCAGCCTTTGTCAAGACAGGAGTTAATAGGTCAAGACCCCCCACTCAATCTGACTGGTGGTACACTCGTTGTGCTTCCATATTGAGAAAACTCTATGTTCGGGGCTCAATCGGGGTATCGCGTTTGAGGGCTAAATACGGGGGCTCCCAACACGCAGCCGCCTTCCCCGACCATGCCAAGAAAGGGAGCGGATCAATAGTAAGGAAAATATTCCAACAACTCGAGGGAGCTGGTCTCGTTGGGAAGAGCGAGTCAAAAGGAAGGATCCTTACTGCCAAGGGAGTTTCACTGCTTGACAAAGTGGCTCACAGAGTGAGATTATCTTTACAGAAAGACGAAATCCCAGGCTTACGAAAATATTAGGTGTGCTAGTCATCCGGCAAGAGTGACACTGTTAATCAAAATAGTCAGCTAGAAAGAGTCTATGAGATCTCTATTGTGCATTCTGAAAACTGAAGAAGTTTTTTATAAGCAACAGGACTCTAAGTAGGTTGTGATAAGGATCAACTGTTCATGAGACAATTCATCTTTTCTCTCACGCCTTGATTTGCGGAGGATGGCTTGTTTGGTCGAAGAAGACGAAGAAATCGACGAGTTAAAGAGGAAGAGGCTGCTTCAGCTCCAGCAACAGATCGCAGATGCGCGGAAACAAGAGGAAGCGCGCAAGGAGTTTGAAGCCCAAAAACAAGCCGCACTGAGACAAATCCTTACTGATGAAGCCAGGAGTCGTCTAACAAACCTTAAGATGGTAAAGCCGGAGTTTGCGGAGCAACTGGAGATACAGCTGATCCAATTAGCCCAGTCTGGTAAGATAGCGATCCCACTAACAGACGATCAGATGAAGCAGATCCTAATTAAGCTGCAAGGCAAGAAAAGAGAATCGAAGATCTCATTCAAATGACAACATACAGTATTAACCAGCTAGAATGGGAAGGAGATAACATAGCAGAACAGAGAATTGAGAATTGAAGGTGGTCGTTTAGCATGGCGCGAAACAAACCGCTTGGAAAGAAACTGCGACTAGGACACGCATTGAAATCGAAAAAGTCGGTCCCAACGTGGATTTTCCCTCAGTAGACAATGCAATGATCTTGTTTCCATCTGAGGAGACCATCAAGTTGTCAAGACCGACAGGAAAGTCAGAACACACCCTGGAAGAAGAAACTGGCGTCAAGGAAGCGTTAAACCCTGAAGGAATGTGACAGACAATGGCAACTGAAAGAGGCACACGGAGTAAAAAAGGTGAAGCAGCAGGGGAAGAATTGAAAGCCAAGCCTGAGTCAGTCAAGGAAGAAGGACCTAAGCCTGCTGCTCCCTCACACTTGGAAGAGAGAACCTACACGGTTCCCTTGTCAAAAACTCGTTACACACCTTACTACAAAAGAACCCCAAGAGCAATACAGTTGATCAAGAATTTCTTTACACGACATATGAAAGCTGAAAAGGTCACAATTACGAAAGAACTGAATGAAGCTCTCTGGGAGAATGGGATTAGAAACCCCCCTAGAAGAGTCAAGATTCGCGCCACAAAGGATGATGAAGGAAATGTGACTCTGTATCCTGCTGAGTGAGAGCACCTTAGAACTTACCTTTTTAGCTGTTAGTCGAGTCATATTTTGCGCTGCCTTCTTCTATTGGCGGTGAAACCAGATTTGGCTATTGCTCGCGTTAACTTCTTGGGCAACCCAAACATTGGCGTGTACGCCCTATCGACCGACACGCATGCGTTGGTTCCTCCCGGCCTTCCAAAAAGGGTAAAGAGCGAAGTGGAGCGAACGCTTAGTGTTAAAATTGCTGAGGCGACAATCCTCCAGACTACACTCCTCGGTATCCTATTGGCTGGCAATACAAGCGCAATGATCGTGCCTTACCTCGCTTCGGACAAGGACGTAGAAGTTATACAGAGTTCTCTGGGAGTCAAAGTCTTCAGATTGGAAACGAATTTGACGGCCTTGGGTAACATAATACTTGCCAACGATCATGGCGCCGTAGTTCATCCAAAACTAAGAGAAAGTACTATGAAATCCATTCAATCAATTCTTGGAGTTAAAGTTGTTTCTGGTAGAGTTGCAGGATCGGGGCTCGTAGGTTCGTCGGCCGTGGCTACAAATAAGGGGGCTTTGGTCTCTTCACGTGCAACCGAGGAGGAACTTGACTGGCTCGCAAATGCCTTGGATGTCCCCACTAGTATAGGTACCATTAATCGAGGGGTCGCCTTTGTCAAGTCAGGCCTTATAGCAAACTCGAATGGAGCCATAGCAGGGCAGAAGACGACTGGACCTGAGCTAGACAGGATAGAGGATGCTTTAGAGTTGATCTAAGAGAAGCACAAAAGTTTGATAAGACTTAATGGTGATTAAATTACTCACACGTTTGACCTCTAGTTAGTGAGACGTTACAACTCGAGGCAGTTCAAAGTGGAACACAATGGAGGAAGATAGGATGGAAGTGAAACAGTATCTGATTTCTGGATCTTTCTCGAAAAAGAATACGCATCAAGTCTTCTCAAACCAAGTCCGTGCCGTCAAAAAAGAGGATGCAGTTGAGAAGGTTGTTTCAGAAATCGGCGGGAGATTCAAAGTGAAGAGGGCAATGATCAAGATCGAGAAAGTGGAGGAAATCGAACCAAGACAATAGATAAGGAACATAGATGACATCACATTAACCTAGGAGAAGAATGAGAAGCACCTTTCTCCTAGGATTTGCGTCTTGTTAACCAGCTTGGAGGTCGTCTCATTTGTCTGACACGGAGTCTAAGTACAGTGAGTTATTGTCCGAACTGAGGTATCTTGAAGATCAATTGAATGACATGCAATCACGCATTCAGATAGTCTCAGCTCAAATACAGGAGCACATAGGTGCGGGCGTGACTATGAACAGCTTGAAAGAAGAACAAGGGCGTGATGCCCTTATTCCCATCGGCGCTCAGATCTTTGTTCGAGGCTCCATTGCAGATACCAGTAAAGTGTTCATAGGCCTCGGTGCTGGAATATCTGCTGAGAAAACTGTGGAGCAAGCCAGCGCTGATCTTGGGTCAAGAGTCGCGAGCATGCAGAAAATCCTTGCAGATCTCCGTAACGACTATTTGAAGCTTGCGGACAGGGTTAGCAAGCTGCGATCCCAGCTTGGGGAAGCTGCTCAGCAAATACTCGCCAAGGGGAAAGGAAGCAAATAAGGGAGAACTCCAGAAGATAGGATGCCTCGGATTGGCGCATTAAGCGCTCCACTAGGGATCAGAAGAAAAAAGGAGATCGATACTTGCGGCTTGTTTTGTAATGAGAATAACGGTTGTTCATTGTAACCACCAAGTCACCTTGGACTCAAGGTAGGTAGAGACCAATGTTCGACAAGTTGAAAGAAGCTCTGGCAAGATTCGCCTCTTCAATAGGCAAGAAGGAGCTAACAGAGAAGAGGCTCGATAGCTCTCTTCAGGAACTCGAGATCGTACTAGCTAGAAACGATGTCTCCTTCAAGGTCGCTGAGGCTATCTGCACGGATGTAAAGCGAAAACTACTTGGACACAAAGTAGGGCTTCGTGAAAATGTCAACAAAGTTGTTCTCAAGGCACTGAAGGACGCAGTTACCGAAGTTCTTGAGCAGGGTGAACAAGTCGACATCGTCAAACTTGCAGGAGACAAGAAAAAACAAGGTTCTCCCTTAGTCATAATGGCTGTCGGGATCAATGGAACCGGCAAGACAATGACTTTGGCTAAGCTCGCTCATATGTTCAAGAAAAAGGGTTTCTCATGCGTTTTGGCAGCTGCAGACACGTTTAGAGCTGGGAGCATAGAGCAGTTGGAGAAGCATGGCCAAGCCCTCGGTGTGAGAGTAATCAAGCACAAGTATGGAGCCGACGCTGCGGCAGTAGCGTGGGATGCGGTGGAACATGCTAGAGCACAACACGTGAATATTGTGCTTATTGACACCGCCGGGCGAATGCAGACTAATAAGAACCTGCTCGATGAGATGGAGAAGATTTACCGTGTTGTCAAACCAGATCTTGTCCTCTTCATCGGTGATGCTCTCGCTGGGAATGATGCAGTTGAGCAAGCCGAGAAGTTCAACGCTAAGGTTCCTCTCAACGGAACCATCTTAACGAAGGTTGATGCAGATGTCAAGGGTGGAGCCGCGATCTCGATATCGTACGTTACTAAGAGCCCAACGGTCTTTATTGGAGTGGGGCAGAAATATGAAGACATCGAACCATTCGAACTTGACTGGTTCATTGAGAAGGTCTTTGGAAGTGCTGCGAGTTAAGGGTCTGAGTTTGACAAGGATTCATTGGATCGAGGTTGGATTACTTCCCTTGGAGGGAGACTGAAAATATCGATCTCGCGAGGTTAAAGAAGAGTCGTTTCCATTGTTTGGAGAACAATATTCAGTGATAAAATAACAGACAGACTTAATTAAGGAGTAATTATTCCCTTTAATTGTTGCCAGCAAGAAGATGGGAGTTGCTTGAATTGAACATGAAAGGCAGACATTTAATAACAATGCAGGAATTCAGCAAGGAAGAGATCCATCTAATCCTAGATCAAGCTTCTGAATTCAAGCGAAGAAGATACGCTGGTGAGAACTGTACAGACATACTTCGAAACAGACCGGTCGCCATGATATTCGAGAAACCTTCGACTAGGACCAGAGTGAGTACTGAAGTCGCTATCACGGAGCTGGGCGGTAAGCCATTGTATCTAAGCTCGAATGAGATGCAACTTAGTAGAGGAGAAACTGTGGAGGATACGGCGAAAGTCCTTTGTAGATATGTGTACGGAATTGTTGCAAGACTAGCATCCCATGATACCATCGTTAAGCTTGCGGAGAATTCCACGATTCCAGTTATTAACGCCCTCACTCCGCTGTATCACCCGATGCAGATACTGTCTGACTTGATGACTATCAAGGAGAAGAAAGGTAAACTACAAGGGTTGAAACTTACATTCATTGGAGATGGGAACAACGTATGTCACTCTCTGCTGATTGGCTGTAGCAAGGTAGGCATGGACATCAGCGTCGCAACTCCTTCTGGATACGAGCCTAATGAAGACATCTGCAAGGTTGCCGAGGATCTTGCCAGAGCGAATGGATCGAGTGTCAGAGTCTCAATTGACCCCAAGGAAGCTATCGAAGGCGCTGATGCAGTATACACAGATGTCTTCATTTCAATGGGACAAGAAGCTGAGGCGCAGGAACGCTTGAGGGTTTTCCCTCCTTATCAGATCAACGAGAAGCTATTGTCGAAAGCGAGCGAAGGATACATATTCTTGCATTGCCTCCCAGCACATCGCGGACAAGAAGTCTCAGCAGAGGTAATCGACAACCCTGAACATTCTGCTGTTTGGGACCAAGCAGAGAACCGACTTCATATTGCCAAGAGCCTTCTTTCCCTCCTTATATAGGAAAGATAGTTTAAATAATGGAAATACGTATTATGCAATCTTCACAGTAGTGAAAAGAGACAAGCGAAAGCGAATAGTTAGCAGGAACAGATTCACCAAGTACTGAGAACAAGAAGGGTGATAACGCCAGAATGAACGTAAGAGGATTTGTTGAACAAGCCAGGCGTATACTAAAGCTAGCTAAGAAGCCTCAAAGAAAAGAAGTATGGATTACGACGAAAGTGTGTGCACTAGGAATCATACTTATAGGGGTTTTCGCATTTATAATCCATCTAGTCTTCATTGTCATAGGATTCCATCCATAAGAAATGGAACATAGTGGAATACTTTTTGATTGCCAGTTAACCTCACGATCAAGAAAGCATCATATCTTGAACATAAACCAGACTAAATCTAGAGTAGAGGAATCGATGCTTTATGTCAAGAAGAGGAGATGGCGAAACCGCGGTATATGTGGTGAGGACGACTATTGGACAAGAGACCAGTGTGGCTGCCCTAGTTGAGGCTCAAGCAAGGAACAAGAAGCTTGCCATAAAAGCGGTTCTTGTACCAGAAAATGTTAGAGGCTACGTATTTATAGAGGCAACTGAGCATCGATTTGTTGAGCAAGTCGTATCGGGCATTGCTCACATCAGAGGAGGAACAATAGGAAAAATAAGTGACAAGGAGCTTGACAGTTTTCTAGTTCCTAAGAAAACCACAGAAGGACTCTCACTAGGTGATATTGTTGAAATCACTGGAGGACCCTTCAAAGGTGAGAAAGCTCGCGTTGGGAAGATAGATGTTGAGAAGGAGGAAGTGGTCCTCGAACTACTAGAAACACCTAATCCAATACCCGTCAAGGTTAAAGCCGATTATGTGAGAATCGTAGAGAAAGTTCAACCCGCGGAAAAGAAGATCGAAGAAGGAGAAGAAGAAGAGGAAGAAGAAGGTTTCGAGTGAGTATATGCAGTTATCGCCGGCATAGACGTCCATCAGAATCGGTCAGGATTTTTCTCTTCAAAACTGGGAAGCGCGCGTCATGAAACAGCTCAAAAGTTGAACCTCTATCGAATTGAGGGAAAAGTTTTTTATTCTACTCGTATATTCAACTACATCTTTCATAGTATTCACAAATCATCTCATCATGCTCAATGTTCTCGTTAAAGAACTACGCCGACGAAGTGATGAAATATGGGTAAACAGGTTACTGTTAGCGCGTTGGTGGAAGGTGGAAAGGCTTCCGCAGGGCCTCCCATAGGACCGGCTTTGGGTCCTACTGGAGTCAACCTATATCAGGTAGTTCAGAAGATCAATGAAACCACGAAGGATTTTGCTGGTCTAAGGATCCCAGTAAAGATAGTTGTTGATACAGAGACGAAAGTCTTCCAAGTTGAAGTAGGGCTGCCTCCCACTTCCGCCCTTATACTACGAGAAGCCAAACAACCGAAGGGTAGTGGCAATCCAAAGGGACAGAAGGTAGCGGATCTGAGTTTTGACAAGATCATTAAAGTAGCCAACATAAAGAAGGATTCTCTCATGACCGGCGATACCAAGAAAGCAGTTAGGGCGGTGCTTGGCACCTGTGTTAGCACCGGAGTGACCGTTGATGGTAAAGACCCCAAGGAAGTCGAGAAAGAAGTTCTTGAGGGCAAGTATGATGAACAACTGTCAAGAGAAAGCTGATCAAAATCTTACTGAAACACCGAGTCGAGAGATAGGTTCTGCAATCGAGCAGAAGGCTATGGAAGCAATTTGTGTGTGGAGGGTTTGTTGGGCATGCCAATAGACGCTGAATCGATCAGTAAAGCGGTAAAGAAGGTCAGGGAATCGAAGAAGAAAAAGAAGTTCAAGCAGTCAATCGACTTGGCTATTAGTCTGAAGGACATCGACACAAGCAAGCCTGAATCCAAGATAAATCTCGAAGTCGTTCTGCCTCACCCTGGTCCAAAGCCCGTTAAGATCTGTGCGTTTGCTTACGGAGACACTGCTATAAGAGCAAAACAAGCAGGAGTCGACAGAGTTGTGGAACGTGACGAGATTGAGAAACTCGGAGCGGACAAGAAAATGGCGAAGAAACTTGCAAACGGCTATGATTTCTTCATAGCGCGCTCTGACTTAATGTCTCTGATTGGTAAGAATCTTGGACCTGTCCTTGGACCAAGAGGAAAAATGCCTGCACCAGTTTCTCCAACTGGTGACCTTAAGCCCATAATCGAGAGAACAAGGCGTCTCGCCAAGGTTAAAGTCAGCCGTCTCCCAACTGCTGGTGTGAGGGTCGGAACCGAGGACATGAAAGACGAAGAAATTGCGGATAACATCAGAACAGTAATTGAGGCTCTCACGGGCAAACTTGAAAGAGGAGAGAGAAACATAAAATCCATCTACTTGAAGACAACCATGGGGCCACCCGTCAAGTTATAGACTCGCAAAAATCAATGATGAAAAAAGAAGTTGACAAATGAGGAGGAATCGGTGGTATGTCAGTAACTTCGATGCATGCTAAGGTCTACCCCGAAAAGAAGGTTCGTCAGGTAGAAGAACTGAAAGAACTAGTGAGACAGTCAAGTGTAATTGGAATTGTCAAGATCAGCGGGATAGGCACTAGGCAGTTGCAGGGTATAAAGCGTAGCTTACACGGCAAGGCAGTAATTAGGGTTGTCAAAAATACGTTGGTGAAGAAAGCTATTGAAGAGGAAGGGGAGAAAAAGAAAGGCATTGACAAGGTTCTCTCATTACTCAAGGAACAAAACGCCTTTATATTCACAAACATGAGTCCGTTCAAACTCGGTATAGTGTTCTCCAAGAATAAGGTTAAAGCTCCAGCCAAAGCTGGGACCATCGCTACCAACGACGTCGTTGTTCCATCAGGAAATACGGGGTTCACACCTGGTCCCGTTATAAGTCAGTTGGGTGAAGTTGGTTTACCTACACGGGTGGAGTCTGGATCCATCTGGGTCACTAGGGATACCGTCGTAGCTAGGAAGGGTGATAAGATATCGCAAAACTTAGCCATCGTACTTTCGAGGCTAGGGATCTTGCCCTTTGAGGTTCAGCTTCGTTTGGCATGTGCTTATGAGAAGGGTGAGATAATATCTGGCGAGGTACTCGACATAGATGAGGCAAAGATACTCAATGACCTCCGCGAAGCACATCGATCGGCAATCAACTTGGCGGTCTTCGCGGGTCTAGTCAACTCAGAAACAGTGACGTTGTTGTTGGCGAAAGCAGAAATGGAGGCAAAAGCACTCCGGAATGCGATTGAAGGCAAAGAGCGATCTAGGAAGAAAGCCTAATGGTATGTTACTCACACTCTATAGGTTTCAAAAAGCTTTAAATAGAATTCCTTGAATCCTTCAAGGTCAAGTGAAGAATTCAGTTGATTAGTGAGTAGAAGGTGGAGAGTTCAAAATGGAAAGCGTGTACGCGTCGCTGCTCTTGCATAAGTCTGGGCAGAAGATCACTGAAGAGAACCTTGAGAAAGTTCTTCAAGCCGCAGGTGCAAAAGTCGACAAGGCTAAGATCAAGGCTACCTTAGCGGCTTTAGAGGGAATCAATATCGACGAAGCAGTGAAATCAGCGGCGATCACAACGGTTGTGGCGCCGGAAGTAGTGGGAGCGGCCAAGAAAGAGGAGAAAAAGAAGGAAGAAGAAAAGAAAGAAGAAGAAGCAGTTGCTGGTCTATCCGCTCTCTTCGGCTAGCAATGAAAATAGGGAGATCCAGTCGCTGACACATAGTATTTCAGAGCCCACTGGATCTTCGTCGTCTTGCCTTCTAAGAACCGACAATCGACTTTGTTTTGACAGTCGCTGGGTTCACTAGGTGCCTTCGATCAACTTGTATCCTTTTGCTTCTTTTTTGTTTCCTTCAACAACTTTGCAGAATCTACCGAGTTCTCGCTTGACGTCGACTTGATCAGTAGACGAGACTGCGTAGGCAAAGGTTGGACCCCTGACAATCAGAGCTCGGCCCTCCAATTCCTTCTTGACAATCCTACATGCAATCGTGGCAACTACTCTGAGATCGGTTATTGACGTGTTAACTCTCACTATGGTTCCCTTCGTTAACGATGCAGCATTCAAGACCTGAAGTGTAATCATCTCGCCCTGGATTTGGCTTAGAATCCTGTTCTGTTCTCTTTTCTCTTCAATGGTTTTGTCAACGGTTTTTACGACGGTGTCAAGCGATGAGCCTGTAAGCATGCTTATTGATCTGACTGCTTCATCAAGCTCCTGCATGTAATTGATAGCTGGAGTACCAGCTAAGAAGTTTAGCCTCACTACACCATCTTGAATGCGTTCCGTTGAGACGATCTTAATTAGCCCTATTTCCCCTGTATACGAGCAATGAGTTCCGCCGCACGCCTCCACATCAAAGTCCTGAACCTCAATTACTCTGATCTTCTTACCAGGAACGGCTCCACCTTGGTACAGGCGGAAGTCGTATTTTTTCTCGGCTTGATCCCTATCCATTACGGTCACGCGAACTGGTCTGTTCTCCATGACTATTATGTTAGCGAGAGACTCGATCTTCTTCTCCTCTTCAGTTGTCAGCGCTCTAAAATGTGTTATGTCTAGACGTGATCTCTTAGGGGTCTTCTCCGCACCGGCTTGCCACACGTGCGGCCCCAATACTTCTCTGGAAGAGGCATTTAAGAGGTGTGTGGCTGTATGGTGTCTCATCAGTGCTTGCCTCTTTTCCCAATCTATTATGCCTGTAACAGTTGCGCCTTCACTGAAGTTTGGTGGTTTGCTCAACTCATGTACTACGATGCTGCCATTCTTTGATACGTCCGTTACTCTTATCCCGTTGAGTGACCCTGTGTCGAACTCCTGTCCCCCTGATGTGGGGTAGAATAGCGTCTTGTCTAAGATGACGAATTTTTTGTCGACTATTCTGAGAACTTGTGCGCTGAATTCCTTCTCGTATGGTCGTTCATAATACAGTGGCGTCGTTTCAGGTATGTTAGTTACATTGGCTACAGAGGGAGTTGGAGCAATTCCCTGCGTTGCAGTCGGCACCTTACCTTGTGAGGAATGTTTCTCTTGTATCATTGTGGAGAAGTCTTCGGGTATTTGGACCTGGCAGCCATATCTTCGAGCGATTTCCTTGACTGCTTGTGGCGCCATACCGTGGGAGTCGTATAGTTCAACTAGACTAGCTGGGCTTACGTCTTTCTTGGATTTTATCAACCTCTCAACCAGTGCCTTGCCTTTCTCAAGATTCTGTTCGTATCTAGTCTTCTCCAACTTCAGAATTTCGAATAGTGAACCTGTGTCACGTAGTTCCGTGAACCATGATCCGAATTCATCAACGTGCCATTGGACAACGTCCTCGAGTTCAACGTTAAGCTTTTTCTCGTTAATTAGACTGAGAACTCTCCTTAGGATATATCGGAGGTTGTACTCCCCGCCAACATTGCTGGGTAGCGCTCCATCATGAATGGCCACTAGAAGTGTACGAGCATGTTCTGCCACGGAGTACAGGGCTCGGACGGAATTGACCTCTTTCTGCAGAGTCTCAATGTCGATCCCTGTGGTTGACGCCGCAGAACGCCACATCGTGTTAGCGTCCTCAACTTCAGTAACATCGAATCTTCCAGAGAAGAGCGAGAATCTCTGGAGAACCTTGGTGTCAGGCCTGATCCCTGTTTCCCGATATAGCTTGTCTACCACTTTGGGGAAAACAACATCGTAACTTGTCGGTGTACCGTTGCATAACCACGGGTACCTTTCGAGCCCTGTTCCGTGATCAATCACCTTTGTTGCCAGTTCTCTCGAGGTTCCATCGGGCAACTGTTCAAACTGCATGAAAACCTGGTTTCCAAGCTCCAAACCTCTTACGAAGTACTCTATGCTCGGGCCGAAGTTTCCTCCTCCTGCCCACACGTCTTCAACAAAGGTTATCTCTTCACCTGGAATTCCGAGCCCGGTTGTTAGACGCTCATAATTATAGCGAATGCACTCATCCTTGAAGTAGATGAATTTTCCGGGTTTATTGAACGCGTGTTGTCCAACCATAATGAAACCTGTGTAATGTCTACCAGTCAACCCAACATTGTCAACGTCGTTAAACCTCAAGCAAAACTGTGGAACTATGAGTGGGTTTGCCGGAGCATCAACCTCACCCGAAACTACGTGAGGTTGAAAATCGTATATTGATGCCTCAACGAAGTAAACGTCGTCTCTCCATCGGGCAACAACAGGATATCTATTAATCGCCGTGTGCCCGAACTTCGAGAACACTTTCACAAACTCGTCCCAACACTCTTTATACGATAACCTTTTACCAGTCGGTGGTGAGCCTATGAAACTGTATCCACCAACACATGTTGGGTCCCCGCACGTTTCCGTGTCGGGGCTCATAGCCCAATAGTTGTTACCACATCCAGGGCAGGTCTTTCTGATAAACCCTAATTCGTGTAAGGTTAGTGCGGGATAGAACTTATTGTAGTTCCTCGAAAACTCTTCTCTAAGCCGCTTCTTGAGCAGTTTGGTACTCATTTTCTTACCCCTACTTTAGGTAGCATGTTGAGACCCTTTTCTACAAGAACAGCAAATTCCGAACCTATCCCCTCGGGCAACAGTACCATTAAACCGGATATTGAATCTAAAGGAACATTTCAGCATTAACTGCTGAAGACGAGTTAATATAATTTGTTAGGAGGCTCAGGTCTAAACACGCTTTGATGAAGAAAAATAGCAAAGTTAAAAATCATTTCGGCTCTTATTTTAACGAAAGCCCTCACACCTCTGTTCCAGTTGTATGACTGAACCTGACTGGAGAGCCCTGATGAAAGGTAGAGACCATGATCATAACCAATTACTTGGTCGAAGCCATGAAGGATCTTCGTTACTTGTTATCAAGAGGCTATAACAGGGATGGAGCCGTCAGATTCGTCGGGGATAAGTACGGCGTTACATTGGGGGAGAGATACATTCTAATGCGATGCATCTTTGATGAAGCCGAAGTAGAGAACCGAAGAAGAAAACTTGTCTCAATTAGGGATCTCAACGGAGAAGTTGTGTCAATAGACGGATACAACCTTCTGATCACTGTCGAGAGCATCCTCGCTAAGAAGATGCTCGTACAATGCGACGATTCCATTTTCAGAGACATATCAGCGGTATTTGGAAAACACAAGATCACAGCAAGAACAATGCGAGCTCTGCGCATGATCCTCAAGAACCTCAAGGAAAACAACCCTAAGGAAGTCCACTTCTTCTATGACAAGCAAGTTAGCAAGAGCGGAGAACTTGCATCAATAACTCGCAGAATGACAAATGAATTCAAACTAAAAGGCTCAGCAACAACAGCATTAAAGTCCGATATTGCCACTGTCAAATCTGGGGGAATACTTGTGAGTGGTGACAGCGTCGTAATCCAGAAAGCCAAGAGAATCTTCGACCTAGCTGGGGAAATAGTAAGACAAACATCCTACAAGAACGTCGTCAAACTCTCAACACAAGGTCACTAAGAAAAAAGATTTTAATAACGAGACGTGAGTAATACTCACAGAACTCTGGAAGGGCCCGTGGCCTAGTCAGGATAGGGCGTCAGCCCTCTATGAACCACGCAGACAAGGAAAGCTGATGGTCGTGGGTTCAAATCCCACCGGGCCCGCCAAACCATGCCTCATCCCTTGTCTACGCATCTCCAATTTCTTGGAAGTGAGAACGGAAAGACTTCAGAGAGCAGGACCTACGCTAGACTCTAATCATGTCCTTGACCGCTTCATATGTTTCCCTAGATAGTATTGTACTTAGTTGATCGAAGCTCGTTATCGGGAGCCTCTTTAACAAGTCGGCAGTCTCCCTTCGAGATATTTTTGGCAAAGATCTGATTAGCCTCAGCGTGGCAGTGTTCAGGTTAAGAGGGAATGGAAGGCCAGTCACGGAGCGGTAACCATGATCGACGACTGTGAAGTCGAACCATGCATTGAGTGGAATATTGTCAGGTATCTCGATGAGTAGCGGATATGTTCCCATTTGCCTCGCAAGAGTAGATTTACCCTCATACGTCTCGGTTCTGACGCGCTTAAGAACAGTTCCCGTCGGAACTAATCGTCTAAGCATGGGCAGGTCTACCTCATTCCGCATCTTTTCCTTGTAGGCCGCGAATACTTCCTTGTTTTTCCTGATTACCTTGTTTCCGATTCCGCTCATTCTCGTGTCTGGGAAAGATATGACCTGTCTTATGTTTATCCTTCGAACAAGCAGATCTCGGTTCAGAACGTCTCTCATGAAGTCTAAGTTCAATTTGTAGGTTTCTCGTGTCTCACCTGCTAACCCATACAAGAAGTTGATGCCGGGGAGCAACTCTGGCAGACCGTTACTGCCTCTCATTGCACCTACCCTGTTGATTATCTGTATAGCCAGCAGTGACTGCTCGGGTTGAGCCTTAAGATTGTTCATCTTGATGACAACTGGATCGACGCTTTCAACTCCGAAGGCTGCAACATCACCAGGAGTGTGATACTGGACTATTATCTTGGCGATCTCCTCGCATTCTGCGGGATACCTTGCGATAACCCCGGGGTTGGCGTTGTCTATGTGCAGCGTTTCTATTTCAGGGCAGCCGGCTCTAATACCTCTAAAGAGCTTTCTCAACGCGCTCGGGTTAGGTTTAGGAAACTCGTCTTCCCCAACTCCAGTAGCCATGTAACTGAAAATGTCTGGTTGACGTCCTATCCTAAAATGTCTAACGCCAGCTTGATGGAGAGCCTTGACCTCCTCAATAATGTCATTAATAGGTCTGAAGTCTGGTAGACCGTACAATGGCTCGATGCAGAAAGAACATCCACCAGAAACAGATCTTGGACATCCGCGGTACGTCTCGATCTCGCAGATCAGAGTCTCATGATAGTTTGGATGCTGCTTAATGATCTCGGCTCCTTTCACCGCATACCGGCCAATCTCATGTCCCTCCGTTCTCTTCAGAGTTCGGTCAACGCGGCTTTCAACTAGCTTCTCCTTGATCAGCTGAGAGACGACTATTTCCACGTCTCCGCAAGCTATCACATCGAACAATGATGAAACCATCTTGTCAGCTTTCTCAGCAACTTTTCCTCCTTCTACACCACACCCGAATACTGCAGCAGGGCCGCCCAGAACCTTAACTGGCTTACCAATTAATCCTGCATAGTGGGTGATCTCCCGCAGATTCGCGGGAGTCCCACCGAGATACTTCCCGGGCACGGCTACACCAGCCAAGACAACCAGCAGGTCAACATCATTGAGCCTTGGCAGAACAGCTGAAGCATCTTGCCTCAACTGATCAATCGAGAAGTACCTTAGACCACTGTCAGGACTCGAATGAAGTACGGCACCCGCGACGTAGCGTGGATAAGGGGAGAGGTAAGGGGGCACGCCAAGGCATGCTGGCTCATCAACGTAGCAATCAAGGATAGCGACCTTCACATGGTATCAGCTCCGATGAGAGAACTTCCGCGTAGAACAACAACACTTGTACCATAACCGATAATCATCCTGCACGCCCCTATGTGAGACTCTACTGGACTATGATCTTGAACTGAGCTGGAGCGATCCGCTCCGACTTGCACTCTGGACAGTGACTGGGTTTCTTGGGCTTTTTCATTTTCCGGAAGGTGAAGCCGCAGGCTTTACAGGTCGGTGGAAACATAGCTAGGCATTCGCTGCCTTTGGATGCCGCGCGAACACTCTTGGCTATGTGCTGGAGATCCTCGTAGATTACACTTACACTCGTATCCTCGTTGAGTATCACTACTATATCTTCGGCACCTAGGGGAACCTTAGAGTCCTTCAGCAACTCCTTTATCCGCTCCCTCCTACTCGGCATCGTCACAGCGATCACAACCCAACATTAATTGAAGGATTCAGTTCTGTCACTTGAAATGCTCATAACCTCTAGGCTCTATTTCCATAGCTTCCCCTTTAGCGGTCCTTAGAGTTATCTTTCGGTTTCTTGTCGCTTCTCCAATTCTGTGGAGAGTCCCCCCAACTCTCTTCACAGTCTTCTCAGCCTCACTCCATAGGTTCCGCTTCACCGTGACCACAAGCTCATACTCTTCTCCGCCGTAAAGTGCTAGGTCAAATGGATTAAGGTTGTTGGTCTCAGCGAGTCTGGTCACTTCAGGCGGTATGGGGATTTGCTCAATGTGGAAACCGACTTTGCTTGCTCTTGAGAGCTCGTATACCGACCATGCTAGTCCGTCGGAACTGTCTATGGAAGACGATAGGCACCCTGACGCTGACAATGCAACGCCCTCACTAACCTTGGTTTTCGGTTCATAGACGGCTTTAACAAGTCGCTCCCTAGTTCGTTGATCAGACTTCTTTCCTTCGAGCAGAAGTTTGAGACCTGCGCCTGTCAAGCCGAATGAACCCGTCACAGCCAGTATGTCCCCCGGCGAAGCACCACTTCTCTTGACCAATTTTGATTCCTCTGCGAAACCAATCGCCATTCCAGAGACTACTAAGTCAGAAGCTTCACCAGTATCACCACCCATGACACAGGCGCCATATTGTTTTGCCTCAGACACGATACCCCGTATTATGTCAAGCGCTTCATCCACGCCAAACCTTCTCGGCAAACCTAATGAAACTAACATACCTTCGGGCCTGGCTCCTTTCGCAGCAAGGTCGCTGAAACACATAGTGACAACCTTTCTCCCAATCTGCTGATTCGACATCCCCGGAGGCACATCTGTAGCGGCAACCAACATATCCGCCTTAACGACGAGCGCTAACCCGTTGCCTAACGACAGAGCTGAAGCGTCGTCCCCAATCGGCAACGCCGCCTTCCGACAAGGAGACAATAACCTGAGTATCTTTTCAACTACTGTCCGTTCACCTACATCACTTACAGAGGAATGTGACGAATCGATTTTCAAGATCCTCTCCGCCCTTTACATAATACTATTCTACGCTTATCATACAAACAGGAATGACTTATTCAAGTAAGCTCCTCACTCACAAGTCAATCAAACTGGAATACTCGGACCCTTATTTAAGGTGTTCAGCCCATGTACAACTGACGGGAACCAACAAAGCAAGGCCTTACTTTAGAGCAGATGACCAAAAAGTAAAAAAGGCATATGCAAGAAGAATTATCAACGCAAAGTAGAGCTAACAAAGACAAGAATAAGTGCGGAGGTAGCCAAACAGTCTCATTCTGGCGAAAAGAACTGGGCGAAGCCTGGTCAAAGGCGCAGGAATGAGGATCGTGTTCCCTAAGAGGTTCTTGCTCTTCTTACAATGAGCACATTCCAAGTAGGCGATGGCAATCCTGAACCGCGGGTTCAAATTCGAGATCCCGCAACCCCCTCGCACTATCATTAGTGTGATTTATCATTGTTCGCCCTTCACGCCATTTGGGTGTGAAGAACTGCTATGAAGTTCTTTCCCTCTCATTTTTGTTGGTCTGGATTAATGGTGGTGACAACAAGTGGCTAGTAAAACGAGAGGTTCCTCCTATGAAACATAGAGATGGGTCCAGTTTTATCCTTATATAGGATGTGTCGTTGATCCCTATCTCGACTTAGTTCGGAGAGAGGCTAACGAACTGGTCGCAGAGTCCAATCAACGAAGATCAAGAGGAGAGAATAGTAACGTACCTGGGTCGAGCCAAGTTATGACCGAAGTTAATGATGCATCAGCGACCCAGCTAAACGAACTGTTGAGTTGAAATAAGAACTGCCGCCACTGGTAGTTTGCGTAGAAGGAAAGGGGTTCCTGAGGAAAAAATATGAATACTCACAGCAATAATGGTAAGGTTCCTGCGTTTACTAAAGAGTTGAAGGAATTGCTTGATGCTTTTAGAGTTGCGAGTTTATCTGGTCGCCTCCCCACACAAGCAACTATCCTCGGAATATGTAGGAGGAGCAGGAGCGGGTCGATAAGGAGAAGGAAACACCTGTCGAAGGTGATTAACGGGAATCCGAACCTCTTCTACCTAAAGCAAGGCGTAAACCAGCAAGGGAGGCGGTGCAACATCATCAACCTGAAGCCTGAAGGGTACAGGCTCTTAGACATGCTGGAGGCGAATAATGAGGTAATTCACCCCGTTTCGCTCGAAAGGAGGCAGAGGCACCCCGGCGCTCCCACCCAATACATATTGGAATCATACTACACGGATACAGCGGGTTGCAAGCGTCCGCTTACGATGCTCTTCCAGGGCAAACTACTGTTCCTTGAGCATGGGGTTAGAGCCGTTAACCCAGCCTATGGGACGGAAGTGATTGGGGAGATAAAGTGTATGTGGAAGCAATGTCGGGACGAGGTCCTAAACTTCCAAGACCCGCAGCCTGTTGCAACGCTACCACACATCAAACACCTAGTTAGACACGTAGTTTCAAGATTTAGGGTCGGCGACTCATTGTACGCATCGGATTTTCAGTTGGAATATGCATGCCTCCTCCAAATGAAGAAACTATTCCCAGGAACAAAAGAGACGGAAATACAGGTGGGGTACGACCGAGTTCACATACTGAGAGTCCCAATAACGAAACGTGAAGAAGTATACATCTGCAGCAAATGTAAGGAAACCTCATGCTACCACCTAAACCGCATCCACCATTAATTCAGTAATAAAAGCCATCAATCCTGTGTTCTTGTGATGCAGATATCGAACCTGGAGTGGCTGAGTTCTTATCTCATTCATTTTCAACAAGATATCTATGAATTGGATTTTGAGGGAAGCTTGCACTAGGAAGTCTTTTATGCATAGATAGTACATCATATTGATTAACGTTGCAGGCAATTGCTTGTAGCGTCTAGGACGCTTCTCACAGCGGTGAGAGGCTTCGATCCCATATGCTCTTCATGAAGGTGAAATATCCTTCATGACTAGGATACGTTCTTCATGATGGGTGAGATGCCCTTCATGACTAGGCGACGGAGTGAAATACCCCGTCTAGGTAAGGGCGAGATGCGTCCTTCTCTTCTAGCAACAGTTGGGGGTAGAATCCTTTATCTCCCCTCGGCGAGGGGGAGCAGTGATGCTATTGTTCTTCGATCGATTTGCATCTTACATGCCAACCAGTCAGCGAACGAGACAGATTGCATCTAGGCGATGGAACGATATTCACATGTAGCGGAAAAGTCCATGCTGCAAACAGTAAGAAAAGTATACGTCCTGGCTGTGCCAGCCCCACAGCAGTGCAACATGGTACACTAGCATTGCAACGTTCAGGTCAAGTGATAGGAGGCTGATAGGAGTTGTCCGATGAAAAATCGGCAAACCTTTCCCCTCTCCCCTAGATAGAACTCTCCTACTTACTCGTTAATAGTGAGAGTAGCCACGCAGGTAATTACATGTTTACCCTCGTCAGTACTAGCGACTCCTAGACAGCCTCCTCGAAAATGCATATGACTGGTGAGCGTTTCTGGTGTGCTTAGGTATCCAGTCTGCAAGAATTTCCCCGTGTACGTGTCGTGGTTGGTGGAGTATTATGTAGGTAGGGGGAGAGGAAGGGGCCGAGAAAATGATGAGAAAGAGGGGAAAAAGAAGCGGGGTAAAGAACCTTCGATGGAACAGTGGTACAAGCAATGGAAAACGCTGACGGTTCATCCAAACCTGCGGATTGACTACTTTGAGAAAATCGATGATAGACAAAAAGCGTATTGGCTCGGATTTCTTTTCGCAGATGGCTTTCTCGTAGCGACAAACCCGAGAACAGGTGCAGCACAAATAGGGATCAAGCTGAGTCGGAAGGATGAAGGGATAATCGACAAATTCTGCGAAAGCATCGGGCTTACAAAGACCAAGAAAACCTATGAAGCCACAGAAAGAAGTGAACGAGTGAGAATTCTATTTTGTTGCAAGAAAATGAGCGGCGACCTTAGGAAGCACGGATTAATGTTTCGAAAATCGAAAATCATTCAGTACCCGAAAACGTCTCTACATAGCAGAGAGCTAGAACTCGCCTTTCTGCTTGGTTACTATGATGGCGATGGAACACAGAATAGGACAATAGTCTCATCAGGCAGCAAAAGGTTCTTGGAGCAGGTCAAGGATAGATTTGGCTTATCGAACGAGGTTCTGGTAGATTCAAGCGATAGAGAGAGCAATGGCAGAAAGACAAGAGGAACGAAATATCTAGTGAGTCTAGGTCCGAAGTTGCTCAACGAGATGATGGATAGCTATGCTGACAGTATGCCCAGAAAACATCGACTGTTCTGTGACTCAGAGGAAGAAAGAGTACGTAGAACTGCTGAAACTTGTACGCCCGAAAAAGTTCGGAAAAGAAGAGAACTGCAAAGGGAATGGAGGAACATCAAAAGGGAAGAACTGGAGAAACTAGTACAGGAAATGCCATTGAAACAAATTGCCATCAAATACAATCTTTCATCGCAAGGCCATCATGTATCGAAGAAATGCAAGAAATTCAGTATTTCCACGCCACAAAAGGGTTACTGGGCAAGACGAGGATCTTTGGAAAGGAATTCAAAGGCAAAATAAAGGCAATAGATTCTACTTTGAAGAAAGAGAAGGAAACAACATACCCCTCTCTAACCACTTTTTTCTTTTTTTATTCTCTATCCATTAAAGATTCCTGAAAAGAAGGCTCCTTATCCCTAGGTCTGCAAGGACCTTCTATCTGCGGAATTTGCTAACGAGAATGGATAATCTGATAAGGGAAAATGGAAATGACCCAGGATCCACCCTGTCGCGCAACTAGTGGGCTATTCGGTTTTTCTTGTTCATCCCCTCACATTTCTTCACTCCTAGACTACTTTCTGTTACGGCTGTACCCACCCAGAAGGCTAAGCTGAACTGGAGTTCACCCGCCTCACCAGCCCCTCATCAGTAATCCGCTAGTCCACAAGGAGAAAGAAGCAGAAGCCAACATAGAATAGTATTGACCCACAAAGCATAAAATTGATATACACGAGAAGGACTACGAAAACACAAGTTAAGCGACAAGAATTAGCGCGGGGGTAGCCAAACAGTCTAACCGTAGTTAAGAAGGCTGGGCGAAGCCTGGTCAAAGGCGCAACCTTGGGAAAAGGCGCTAAGGAATGAGGGTCCTGTTCCGAAAGAGACCATGAGACGAGATTCTGTCTCCTCCGGGAAGGGATCATGTCCGCCCCACAATGACGTTAACCGTTGAGTAGGCAGCGGATGATACCGAATCGTGGGTTCAAATCCCTCCCCCCGCACCAGACTCTTCTGGATAACTCAATTCTCATCATATTGCTTTCTTGCGATGGTATCAGTCCAAGAGGAAGCCTGACGTACCTCGGAATAAGGCCGCGATTGAAAGCCATTGTCTAAGATAGATTACAAATCTCGCAGGTTAGCGAGCGAAGCTACTTGCCATTGCTCTCGGCGATCAGGTATAGCATCGTGATGTGGTTCGGACAACTTTTGTCTCCAACTCACGATTATCCTTGGTCTTTCTATGTAAGTCTCGCAACAGGCTGTGCACCGGAAAGAAAGGAAGCGTAGAAACCAACATGGTGAGAATACAATATGTAGGTCACTCATCGCTCCTCATCGAAACTAGCATGATGATTGTAATCGACCCATACTTGAGGGGAAAAGGCAGGGAAGGGTTATCAAGATACAATCCGAATGCAGCTCTATCCGTTAAAGATATTGAAGAAGCCGGCCTGGATGTGATCTTGCTTACTCATGGCCACGGCGATCACTTTGGACAAACATTTGAGCTGCTAGAAAGGACTGATGCAAAGCTAGTGGCGTCAAATGAAGTGTGTGAGTTTGTAGAGAAAAAATTTGATGAAAAAAGATTGTTGAGAATCGAACCCGACGAGAAAGTAAACATTGACAATCTCATTGTTTCCGCATTGGAAGCAAAGCATAAACATGGGATGGAAGGTTTTTTTGGAGATATACTCGGAGTGCTTGCCTACGGGAGATACACTCCTTGTGGCACAAACATGGGCTATCTGATTTCCGTGGAAGGGAAGAGAATACTCCATTCAGGTGACACATGCATTGTGAGAGGAGTGAACAATCCCGATATAGCATTCTTGAGTGTGGACGGTCTTAGGACAATGGATGATAAAGAAGCCATAGACGTAATTAGTAGGATCAAACCAACAATTGCTGTTCCCATTCATTATAGGTTTCTAAGGAGAGAAAAGCTAGTCGAGAAAGTTGAGCTAGTAATGAAACAAACAAAAGCCGAGACATTATTCAGAAAAATGGCATACGGTGAGATCATAGATTTCTGACCTTGCTTTAAGTGGTGTTCGATGCTCCGACGAATAATGAACCATCTTCCTATATGAAGAAGGAAGACAAGATATCACTTGCAGCTGTATTTTTCCTCTTTTCCCTTTCCTCCACATATTCACTGGGCGATCCGCGCTAACAATCGCTCTACCTCGAAACGGTTCATCCCTTCGATAGTTTAGCTAGATACTTAGTTTATGGCTTTTCCGATAGCACGGGTAACCAAGTACTCAATTCTACAAGCTGTAGCAAAATTAATGACAACGAATAACTGTTATTTGCTGACAGTATCTATTCATTAAGCAGTTTTATTCTCGCAGTTGTACCATATCGCTTGGCGCTCGTAGATGCGGATCCGAAGAATCTGAGGTGTCTAGCCGCTCAATGGGCTTCGAACTCAAGTGCAAGGATGTTGCTGGCAGAATAGGCAGGCTGACCACCAAGACTGGGCTAGTTGAAACACCCGTTCTTTTACCCGTAGTCAATCCCCTTGCTTCCTTCGGAATTCCTCCACCAGTCCTAGAGAAGGAATTTGGCTGTGAAGCCATAATCACAAACGCATATTTCTTATGGAAGAAGTGTAGGGAAGACGCTGTCAAGTCTGGTATTCACAAGTTACTCGACTTTTCAAAGAGCATTATGACTGATTCAGGAGCCTACCAACTACTGGTTTATGGTAATGTAGACATTTCGCCAAGTGAAGTCATAGCCTTTCAAGAGAATATCAAGAGTGACATTGCAGTTATCCTCGATGTTCCCACAGGGGGACGCGAGAAACGTGGAAGGGCAGCATTCACGGTCGAGGAGACAGTTCGGCGGGCACGTGAATGGGCTGAGACAAGAAGACAAAGCGGAACGCTGTGGGTTGGACCGGTTCAGGGTGGAACATACTCGGACCTTGTGGAACAATGCGCCAAGCAAGTGGGCAAGCTAGACTTCGACATTCATGCAATCGGTAGCCCTACACAGATTATGGAGACATACAGGTTCGACAAACTGGTTGACCTAATAGTGACAGCGAAAGTTAATCTGCCTATAGAGAGACCAACGCACTTATTCGGCGCCGGGCATCCCTCAATGTTTTCACTTGCCATAGCTTTGGGCTGCGACATGTTTGACTCCGCCTCATACATCTTGTACGCCAAGGATGACCGGTATATGACTACCTTTGGAACGCGAAGGCTCTATGAGCTAAGGGAGAAAATCTGTAGGTGCCCTGCATGTGAGAAGTTTACATTAGTGGAGATGATCAACCTACCGGACAAGGAACGGTTCAATGTCGTTGCTAGGCACAACCTATACCTGTGCTTGAATGAGATTCAAGTCATTAAGCAGGCAATCTATGAGGGGAGACTGTGGGAGCTTGTGGAAACTAGAGCTAGGATACATCCACAGCTGTTAGAGGGGTTGAAGAGGCTCAGAAGGTACCGTGGGTATCTCGAGAAGTATAGCCCTGCGGTTAAACCACACGCTATCTTCTATTGTGGTCCAGAGTCGCTTTTGAGACCAGAGGTAACAAGGCACCTCATGAAACTTGACTCAGTACCGGTTCCACATCCAGCTGAGTTACTTGTAATACTCCCAGAGCCACCTCAGAGACCATTTAGCAAAACAAAGGAACAGAGAAAGTATAGGAAGATCATACGGAGCATCATAGGTGGAGATCAGTTGAAGAAAATCCATGTATGCACAGTCTCTAAATTCTTTGGCTTGATCCCTATGGAACTCGATGAGACTTACCCGCTAGCTCAGCATGAGGTTCCGAGGACACCAGACATGGAATCCAAGAAGCTAATATCGCACACGATCAAGACTTACATCAAGAACCATACGTATAAAGCGGCAGTAATACACGTAGACCACAGAGTCCTACCAAAAAGTGCAGTCAAGAAGATCATAGACTTATGCGGACAACTCGGAGTGTATGCTGTCGCGACGCCCAGAGAACCAGTCGAACCTAGAAGCAAGCCAGCTTTGGAAGAACTTAAGGAAGCCTTACTCGAAGCCCGCAAAGCCACCTCATCATCATCTGAGAAGAAACCCAATTAAGAGAGGAACCGAGGAGGAGCCATAATGAAGCAACTCAAATTGGATCTCCACACACATACATGGTACTCACAGGATGGTATACATCCCCCGACACTTGTTCTCCAAGCGGCTGCCATAAAGGGATTGAGCGCTATCGCAATAACAGACCACAATACCGTCAAAGGACTGGAGCAAGCCAAGAAATTTCGCAGTAAGGTACTCATGATACCCGGGATCGAGGTGGATACAAAGGAAGGGCACCTAGTTGGACTTGGAGTTGACAATGAGATAAAGCCATGGCGGACTGCTACAGAAACTATTGAAACAATAAAGGATGCTGGAGGAATCGTAGTGGTTCCTCATCCATTTGATTTTCTCAGAAGAGGAATTGGACTAAGAGTGAAAGGATTGAAGATAGATGCCATCGAGGTCATGAACTCAAGAACCAACACGCCTTTATCAAATGCCTTGGCCGAGAGGTTAGCCAAGAATATGAATAGTCCGGTTACGGCAGGAAGCGATGCCCATATTGCCGAAGAAGTAGGAAGCTCTTATATTGTGATTAAAGATAAAGAGAACTTCAGTGCCGACACAATCCTCAAAACATTAACATCAACGGAGCACAACCAATCAAGGATCGTTGGAAAGATAACGCCGTTAAGAAGTAGAGTTAAGAAGATCGCGTTGCAGAGGCTAAAAAAGAAGTACTACTGAAGAAAGTGAGTTCCTACAGTCTTTGGAGTCCCAAGTCTACGTCTATATCCCTTTTCTTATGATTCAGGAAGCCGCTCCTTGAAAAGTTGAACTCGCTGACCTTAACGTCCTGTCTCTTTAATGCTTCAATCCTACTCGACGACTCGATCACGCTTTCCCCTACGTCGATTCCAAGCTCCTTCATCTCAGCAAGCTCATGGAAACCCGCTTGGAACCCAGTGAGATCAGCATCTGGCCCCAAAACAGAGTCGCCCTTGATTCCCGTGAGCAACAGTATTGTCCTGATCACACCAGACAGATTTGGAGACACCCTTGCACCCCAGATAACCTTGGAATTAGGCGCCATCTTTCGGTTAACAAGTTCAGCAACACGAGTCGCCTCAGACAAAGTCATATCAGGACCACCCGAGACATGAACCAATGCACCCGTAGCGCCATTAATCTCAATAGAAAGTAGCGGACTGCTCAACGCGTCATTGACAGACATCTCAGCCCTGTTCTCTCCTTCAGCCTCACCTATACCTATTATGGCGACCCCGCCAACACCCATGATCGACCTAATGTCAGCAAAGTCGAGGTTAATCAGCGATGGAAGTTTAATCGTCTCCGTTATGCCCTTAACCATCGTTGCAAGAACCTCATCAGCAACAGCAAACGCTTCCTCAAGCGGGTAGTCTGGCGCAATCTCTAACAACTTATTGTTATCTACTACAACAACTGTGTCAACGTGTTCTCTAAGCTTGCTAAGCCCTTCGAGAGCCCTCGCATTCCTAAGCTCACCCTCAACCTTGAAAGGCAACGTAATCACCCCGATCACGATAGCACCAAGTTGCTTTGCCAACTCTGCAACAATAGGCGCTCCCCCAGTCCCAGTTCCACCGCCCAACCCGCAAGTAACAAAAACCATGTCAGCGCCTTCAAGCGCCTGGGAAATAATTAGCCGACTCTCCTCCGCAGCGGCGGCACCCAACTCAGGGTCACCGCCAGCACCAAGACCTCGAGTTGTTTTTTCCCCAATCAGAATCTTCCTATGGGCAGGAACCGAATCCAAATGCTGCTTATCAGTATTCACAGCTATACACTCAGCGCCCTGGATACCAAGATGCATCATCCGCCTAACAGTATTATTCCCACCGCCACCAACACCAGCGATTACGATCACAGCTTTCCCGGGTTCCCGGATAGGCAAAATTCGCTCTTCCTTTGCGTGTTTGATGGCATTCTGAATCAAGGACTTCATCGGATCCCCAAGCCCTCCTAAACCAAAAGAATCTCTTCAACGAGCGCCCAGCTCGAGATTACCTTGTAGTGCTGACAACCACACCAGCCGAGCGCTCCCACAACTCGTTCTTCAACAAGTCTCTCACGGCGATCCTTATGGCTTCGGAACGGTTAGGGTAGATCCTAGACTTGATAAGTTCTTCAATGCCTTCTAAGAAGGCCTCAGGCAGATGTATCGTGACGAGTTTGAGACCCCTGCGCTCCATAGAATACTCACCCAAAGGTAGTACAGCGTGCTACCACGATATAACCCTAGGTGACATCGGGCAAGTCCAGAGAGATTACATTCTGCCAAATAACATATAAGGATAACTATTTCTACTGGTAATATTAACCCAAATTTGTCCCAAACTTGGAAAAAGAGACAAATTTGATGATAATACCGCAAATAGCGTCCTAATGGGACGCTATCTTGCCGCTCGGAGGCGTCATCGCCGTCCGAAGAGAGGTTAAGATTCCTAGAGTATTACTCAAATGTTTTCGCGTTAGTACTAGTTTGTAAGGGATATAATAGCTACCCGCCAGAGATTGGGGGTAGTATTGCTATTGTGTCTCCGTCTTTGATTCTGGTCTTCAGGTTTTCGAGGTTTCTTATGCTCTGTCCGTTGACCATTACGGATACTTGAGATCTTAGGGCCTTCCGGTTTTCTGTATCGAAAACGTACTCTTTGAAGTTCTTTCCATACTCGTTTGAGAGTTTGTCAAGGACCTCGAGCACAGTCTCTTCTTTCTTTCTTAGTTGTAGCTTCACTTCTCTTTTTCCAGTTATCTCTTGGAGGGCTGCGAAGAATTTGATCGTAATCCCTGCCATTCAGTTCACCAGTTTTTCAATGGTTCATGGGGTCTGTGCCTTGATATACCTATGCGCGGTTCTGCTTTTTTCTTTTATTCAGCATCCGCCAAGTTAAGCATAGTGTCTTGGGGTGGGATGCTTTGACTTCGTCGAGTCTTGTTCTTGTTGTGTTTATGGGTGCTTGGTGTAGTATCTGTGGTGAATCGTGAGCTTCTTTAATTATTTCTTGTATGGTTTCTGTGAAGTTGTCTAGGTCTTCCTTTGTCGCTGTTTCTGTGGGTTCTATCATGAGCGCTTCTTCTACTATTGATGGGAAGTATATTGTTGGTGCGTGGATTCCTCGGTCTAATAGGGCTTTTGCTACATCTTGTGTTGTGACTCCTGTTTCCTGTTTGAGTTTTGCTCCGCTGAAAATTGATTCATGCTTTCTCGGCTTTTCCTCGAGGGATGGTTTCAAGGGGTAGTACTTGGACAGCTTGGATGCTAGGTAGTTGCTGTTTAGTACGGCTATATCTGCTGCTGTTTTGAGGCCTTCTGCACCCATCGTGAGTATATATGCGAATGCCCTGACGAGCACGGCGAAGTTCCCGTAGAATCCCTTGACTTTTCCTATTGTGTGGGGGCGGTTGTAATCGAGGTAGTAGTTTTTCCCGTTGAACTCTACTGTTGGGATTGGAAGGAACTGTTCAAGTTGTTTGATGACTCCAACTGGTCCTGCTCCGGGTCCTCCTCCGCCGTGTGGGGTTGAGAAGGTTTTGTGCAAGTTGATGTGGACTATGTCGAATCCCATGTCGCCTGGTCGTATGTGCCCTATGATGGCGTTTAGGTTTGCACCATCGTAATATGCTAGTCCTCCGGCATCATGTACGATTTTCACGATGTCCTTAATGTCTTCCTCGAACAGTCCAAGAGTGTTGGGGTTTGTCAGCATTAACCCTGCTGTTTTCGTTGACGTGGCTTGTCTTAGTGCTTCTACGTCCATGCATCCTTTTTCGTTGGAAGGGATTGTTACTACATTGAAACCGCCCATGGCAGCGCTTGCCGGGTTTGAGCCATGAGCTGTGTCAGGTATTATTATGTCGGTTCTTTTTTCGAGTTCTCCTTTTTGCTTGTGGTATGCTCTGATTATTTGTATCCCTGTGAATTCTCCGTTTGCTCCTGCTGCTGGCTGGAGTGTTCCTCGATACATCCCAGTTATCTCAGCCAGCCATTTCTCTAACTTGTACATGAGTTCAAGGGCACCTTGGACTGTACTCACATCTTGGTAAGGATGGAGTTCCTCGATCTTTTCTAAACTAGCTAACAATTCGTTGATCTTTGGGTTGTACTTCATTGTACACGAGCCCAGTGGATAGAATCCGCAGTCGACCCCATAGTTCATTTGAGACAAGCGGATGAAGTGCCGTACAACCTCTACTTCCGATAGCTGAGGTATCGCTGGCGTTACCTTCCTTCGCATCGTGGATGCTATGAGCCTACTACACTGACCTACGATCTTTCTCATCTCTTCGCTGATTTCAGGTAGTCTAAAGCCAGTTCTTTCTTCTTCGCCGAGTTCGAAGATTAGAGGTTCATTCCATTTAGCCTGTCTGAACATGCTAGGTTTTGTCGTCGTATTGATCACCAACATACACTCCTTCCTTATCGCCCCTTGGCGACTATTTCCTTTGACGAAAAGACGAGCTTGTCCATGTCGTCCTTGCAGTGGATCTCGGTTACGCAGAACAGCGCCGTGTTTCCTAACTCTGGAAACTCACTGTCCACTGCATGCCCTCCATGCACTCCCCTTGCCAACAGCTTTTCATTGAATTCATGAATGGTTTCATGTGCTTGATCTGTGTTCAAAGTGAATTCTTTGAAGTGTGAGGATTCGAATACGGGAACCTTTAGACCCTTAACATCGCCGAGTTTCTTGATCACATAGTTCGTGTGGGTAAGAATTATCTCGCCAAGTTCTTTCAGGCCTTTTGCGCCCAGAAGGGAGCAGTAAGCTGAGGCTGCTAGTGCGCAAAGAGCTTCGTTACTCGTGATGTTTGATGTCGCTTTCTCTCTCCTTATGTGTTGCTCTCT
>Ga0315309_1000090_pt1 | contig 51016 bp, 54 predicted proteins | sample TDP4_MG_FD_203080 | JGI IMG/M metagenome (GOLD analysis project Ga0315309, IMG submission 203080) | Freshwater sediment microbial communities from Lake Towuti, South Sulawesi, Indonesia - TDP4 | ecosystem: Environmental > Aquatic > Freshwater > Lake > Sediment | place: Indonesia: South Sulawesi... | reverse complement strand
AGGCATCTGCTGAGTTGAAGACGGTTTCTGCCTCAGATCCAAATATCAACAAAGAACGTCGAAGAGTCTGAGGGTCGCGGCCAATTTCTCTGCAATAGTCATCAAGAAGCCTGTTTCGCCGACGAGTGTCCTCTAACATCTTGTTTTGCGATGTATGCCATTCACCTGGAACGGAGTTCCATGTATCGGCATATCACGCCGCGATCTTTAGCACAAGTGGTCCCACTTCCCCAATCGTGATCGGGGGGGACGCGGCTGCTGGATGGGACGGGGTATCATCACCGCGTCCTTAAATTGATAATATTCCCCTTTATAGGTTGTGACTCTATTGCGAAGGCACAGGTCAACGATTTTTACCACTTCGTGAAATCGGGTTACCCGTTCTTGGGGCGGCCAGTTTTCAATTCCGATCATTGAATAGACAGGGTCCCAAGAAACTCCTGTGCCGAGCCCGAATTCCAGCCGCCCGTTCGAGATGTGGTCGACTGTGAGTGCCTGACGTGCCAACACAGCCGGATTACGAAGCGGAATTGAAGAAACCAACGTGCCAACTCTGATGCGATTTGTCAGGCTGGCTAGGGCTGCTAGAAGTGTCCAGCCCTCGAACCAAGGAGAGTTTGGTTCATAAGGATCAGCAAAGTGATCTGGGACCCACACACTGTCAAATCCCAGCGATTCAATGAATTGTTAGCGTTCAACCTCTTTCTTCCACGGGCGATTCTGAACTGTGATGATTCCGAATCTAAGCTCTTGGTTCATATGTGTTTCACAAGTCTTTCATGAGTATGGCATTGATTATGAGCTTTTCTGAGGAGAAATACGGGATATCTCCGCTTTTAGTATATAAGAGACTATTCACCGAACATGAACGAAGAATGGCAATAAGTGAAAAGAACTATTCACTGATGAATCGCAAAAATAAAAAGGGGAAATGAGTGCGCTAGTCGAGGAGGATTCGTTCCATTTCTTCTGCTTCAGCGTCTTCTGCTAGTGGTATGCCGGTAACCTTGTTGGCGCGTTCGGTCAATGCCATGAGTTCTTTGCGGCTGATCAGGTTGAGTTTCCACTTGCGTGAGCCTGCGAGTAGTTGTTTTAATCCGACGCCTATGCGTTCTTGTAGGTATGTGTACAAGCCTACGGCTTCCCATGGTATCTCTTTGGCTCGTTCGCCGAACTGTTTCTGCAGGTCTGGGGCTGCGATGAAGAACTTGTCGGGTGTGGTGCCGAATCTGTCGGCGAATGTGCGCGCCAATCGTCCATCTTTAGCAAGCTGTGCGAAGTAGGAGGACTTCATGACGGCTGTTAATGGTGAACGTGCCATTAGCACTGCTTTGACCATGGGTCCGTCGCCGTAGTTGCTCATTGCGATGGCTTTGTAGATTTGGGTTTCGCTGATGAATCCGCCTGCCATGACTAGGTCGGGTACGAATTTGCCTTTCTTCTTTAGGATGTTGGCGCACTTCAACACTTGTGCTTCCAAGTAGACTGTGGGTGTGCTCATTTCGTCCATCATGGGCACTGGGCTCATGCCTGTTCCGCCTCCTGCGCCGTCGAAGGTGACTGCTTCAACTTTGGCGTCTGAGGCCATTTTCATGGTCCAAGCCACGGCTGATGGTCTGTAGGCGCCTGTTTTGAGGATGATGTGTTTTGCTCCTTGTTTTCTTAGCCAGTCGATGTCTTCGCTGAATGTTTTTGGGTTTGGCATGCCGACGCGGCTGTGGCGTTCGAAGGTTTTGAAGACGCCTTCTTTGAAGGCTTCTTGGACGGCTTTGTCTTCTGGGTCTGGAATGACGATGTAGCCTCTTTTTTTCAGTGTGATTGCTTTGTCTAGGTCGCGTATGCGGACTTCGCCGCCTATGGCTTTGGCTCCTTGTCCCCATTTGCGTTCAATGATGTTGACGTCTAGCTTGGATATGGCGTATACGTCGATGCCGAGTCTTTGGTCTTCGACGTTGGTTTGTACGACTACGTCGCCGTGTTTTCCGTCCCAGAATTTTCGGAAGGTGTCAATTCTTCGCTTCAGTTCCTTGCTGTATGTGACTTTGCCGTTTTCGATTTTGGATTCCATGTCCATGCCGCACACGTTTTCGCCGATTGTTATTATTGCTCCTGCCAACGCTGCGCCTATGGATAGGCCTTCCCAGTTGACTCTGGCTACTTCGGTTGAGCCGAAGGCTCCGGTTAGGATTGGAACCTTTAGTGGTATGCCTGCTACTTTGGTTGAGACGTCGGCGTTTTCGAATAGGGCTATGTCGCTGTTTGGTTCGATGCCTTCTGCGCCGAAGAGTGAAGCGTGTATGTTGAAGTCGCTCCAGTCTAGGCGGAAGTCTTTGAGGGCTCCGGCTGTGCTGGCGCCGAATTGGACGGGTTCTGGGTAGAGGGCTTCTCTTCCTCGGAAGGCGCTGAGGCTGATTTCGCAGAGGATGGGGCAGTCTCTGATGCAGATTGGGCACATGCCGCTGGTGGGTGATACGTCTTTTACTCTTGTTGTGGTTCCGCAGGTTGATTTGCCGTTTAGGTATGCGCTGTTTTTGGTTACTCTTTCGCTCATTTACGGTTCTCACCTTTACGTTTGTAAACCTAGAATACTGAGGGTTACCTCACCACACTTTTAAAGATTACGTAGACCTTTGGATACGGAAGTTTTCTCCTTGAATTGTTTATGAAACTCTACAGTTACGATTAATTGAGCGCCAGTGGACTCGGAGATGATGCCGCGCTTAATGTTCGGTGTTGGAAAAGCTTTTATCGTGAATTGTCCGGTAACTCGTCTCTTAAGGTGTTATTGAATGACTTTGGAGTCGAGTAAGAATTTGGGTGGAGTAGGCGCCCTGTTGATGGTGATTGGTTCTTTGGGTTTCTTGGGAGCTTACACGGGCATTCTTAGCTTGATCGGGTTGATACTTGTGTTGGTTGCTTTGAACGGTTTGGCTAACTATTACAATGAGAGGGGGATATTCAATTACGCCCTTTATGGAATCCTCAGTGCCATAGTTGGAGCAGTAGTCACCGGGGCTATTGCCTTTTGGGCTTTGTTGGATTTCCTGTCTGACATAGGTCTTAGCCTCGCCAAATTAACCGATCCGACTGCGATTTCACAGATCGATTGGCGAAGCATTGTGACGCTTGAGGCTATTGGACCTTTCATCGCTGCTTTGGTTCTTGCCTTGGTTGTGCTGTTTGTGTTCGTTGTTGTGTCAGCGTTTTTCATTAGGAGGTCGTTGAACTTGACATCTGCTAGGACTGGTGTGGGCATGTTCAGCACTGCTGGGTTGATACTGCTGATTGGGGCTTTCCTAACAATCATTATCATTGGCTTCTTGCTGATTTGGGTTGCTGTGATACTGCTGATCGTTGCGTTCTTCTCGATCAGGGCGCAGCCTGCTGCAGCACCACTGCCGCCAGCACCGCCGGCGCAAGAAGTGTGACCAGAGAGAAGTTAGTTTCTCTCCCTCTTTTCTTTGTGCCTTTTATCTGTGTGTTTTCGCAGGGAGATGAGGGCATGTTGTCAGGTTTTGAGTTGAGTTGCTATTTTCTTTCCGAAGTCTATGGCTTTTGGGAGCTCGCCTTCTGTGATTGGTCCTTTCGCTTCATCGACTCTTATTGACAGTCCGGGGGTCATTAGTTTTAGGGCTGGGGCCTTTTCGCGTAGTTTGTTCTCCATTTTCTTCGCAGCTTTTTCGAAGTCTCTTCCCATGTACGTGTCGAAAACAGCGGCTCCTTTCGCCTTCAGTTTAAGTTTGTCGAGGTCATCGATGAACCTTGTGATTGTTCTTGATGGGTTCCCCATGTGATTTGGTGCGCCTATCAGGATTGCGTCGGCTTCTTGCATCTTTTTGAGGTTGACTTGTTTGACATCGGCGATGTCTATTTCAAGTCCTTTTTGTTCCTTAATTCCCTCTGCGATTTTCTCGGCGACGAGTTTTGTGTTGCCATACTTTGTGTCGTAAACTATGTAGACTCTTGCCAAGAATCACACATCCCGTTAAGTCTCTTGTTATTACTCGTTCGAAGCATTAATTACGTTTTTTGCTTTTCCCCAGTGCGCATGTTGAAGGCATAAAGAAGGTTTATAAGTTTTGGTACCATTTGGTATCAATGTGAAGTGGGTATGACTCAGTATCAGAAGGTTTTGGAACGTGAGACGCTTCAGTTAGCTGTGAGGCTGTCTAAGGCGGATTATGCCATGGTTCAGAAGCTTGTTAGGGCTGGGCTGTACCGAAGCTCGGCGGATTTCCTCAGAGAAGCCGTGCGCGACAAGCTGGAGAGTTTGGAAGTTGTCAGCGTTCGAGATGTGGATTCCCACAAGGCCGAGAGGATGATTGAGGATTACTTGGTTAAGCATCCTGGTCCGAGCTTCGCCAGTGAGGTTGCTGATGCACTTGGGTTGGAGTACAGCATTACGTTCAAGACTGTTCACAAGCTTTTGGAGGAAGGTCGCGTAAGGAAGGCGAAGGCATGACAATATTATCTGATGAAGGTGATGGCATAGTTGGCAAACGCATTGTCTACGTTGCTCGTAAGGTTTCTGGACCGAGACTGGTCATGAAGGGTGGGAGGCATCGGGGACTGGAAGGAGTCTTGTACGACGCGGAAGCATATATCGACATAGCCATACAAAAATAACCACACATTACAAACCAAACTATTGAAGATGACTAAATCAGAATGTTTTAAGTGTCTTGTTTGCAGTAGATTTCAAGCATTTCTGTTAGGTGGGCTGAAAGATGGTTGAACAGGTCTATCTGGATACGAATGTCTATTGCAGACCGTTTGATGATCAAAGCGTTAGGCGCATTCGAATCGAGTCAAGAGCGTTTCTTGAAATTGCTGAGATTGCTTTGCGTGGTGAAATTGAGATTGTGAGTTCTGATTACGTGAAGTTTGAGATTGAGCAGATTTTGGATTCTTTGAAGAGGAAGGATGTCAGAGGCTTTGAGAGAACCTTAAGTTCAAAAAGCGTTAGCGCTAGTAGGCGGCTTATTGCTGTAGCCAGAGAGTTTTCCTCTAAGTGCGGTCTTAACTCGTTGGATGCTCTGCATGTGTCGGCTGCCTGCTTAGTCAAGGCGGGCTTCTTTTTGACTTGCGATGACGAGATTTTGCGGAGCAGGGTCTGTGTTGAGAGGCTTGCCGTTGGAAAGAGGTATAGGTTAAAAGTGAGGAATCCATTTGGTTATTTACGCGAAAGAAGGGGTGTTAAAAGGTGACTACGCAGCGAACTGTGACGGTTGAGGTGCCCTTTGAAGCGCTTGTTAAGGAGTTGGGAGCTAAGAGGGCGATCAGGTTCATTAGTGAAATTAGAAGACGCTATGGAGACTCTGTTGTCGAGCTGAGGAAAGCCACGGAGAAACTTACGGTTGAACAGGTTGAAGCCGAAATCAAGGCGCTGAAGAAAGAAGGAAAGATATAATACCATAGCAAGAGACTGGAGCTTTTGTTGTGGGTTACTTTTTCACTCTGTGAAAAAGACTGTTTGCTGTTATCACCTTTTATCCTGTGAGGCGTGAGCCGTATGGCGTATAAGGTCAAGTATGACGCGGAAGCAGATGTTCTCACTGTTGTGGTTGCGGAGAAGGGAAAGCTTGCGTATGCCGAGGAAGTGGGCGATATAATAGTTCATTTTGATGAGAATGGAAAACCGCTTTTCATGGAAATCCTCAACGCAAGCAAGATCATACCCTTAATGGTTCAAGGCTTAGCCAAAAAAGAAGTAACAATAACCTAACGCGTAAGAAAAGATTTTTTATGTGATGACATTGTCAGTAAACGCGTTGTCTATGTTGCTCGTAAGGTTTCTGGACCGAGACTGGTCATGAAGGGTGGGAGGCATCGGGGACTGGAAGGAGTCTTGTACGACGCAGAAGCATACATCGACATAGCCATACAAAAATAACCATGTGGATTTGCCGTTAAGATAAGCGCTGTTGCGGGTTATTCTTTGACTCATTTCACTTTCTCTCCTTCACATTTGAAAACCAATTAAATCTTCAACTCCTCCACAACTCTCTTTTTCTGTTTTGGAATCTTGTTCACTTAATCGATTGTGTAGCAAGTAGCGTCCTATACTTACTATTTGGACGTTAGGATAATGAAGTTTATTTTGTCTTCAAGATTTGATGAAAGACGGATCGTACTTTCGTAAGGAGCAAGCATGGGGTTTCCTAAATCAAAGGGAATGGCCTTAAGATCCGTATGGGAAAGATGAAGTGAATAGATTACCTTCTTGCCAAAACCCATAAGCAGTCCTATTTCAATCATTACATTTGGATTTAGACTTCCTATCTCTGCAATCCCAAAGTCACAAAACCAACAAAGTTGACAGATTTTGCAGATTCCCTGTCCAATGAATCTTTCTTCTCTTGCCAACAAAGCTTTAACTTTCCTTCTACCTATTTTCTTAGGTTTGTATTTCTGGCTGAAAACATTGCCTCCCTCTATTGTCGCTTTTATCGCGGCTTCGGTATCATTGAAAGCCTCGGAAGATGGTAGCGCGACAAAAACATAAGGCTTCAATGAAACTCGTTGTTTTGCAACTGCCTCTTCCAATCCACATTGCCCTCCATGCATCGGACATTGAGGAGGAAGAGGAACTTTCATGGTTCTCCCTCAGTATCTGAAAAGAGGAATAGAGCCAATCTTCTTAAGAGTCATCTTTTTGATGGTATCTATGTTATTCTTGATTGCGAACTTAAACAGCTCTCTGCAATATTTTATTGTGTCTCTTGTATTTCCTTGTGTAAGCTTTATTACCTCATCAAGAACGTCAGTTTCAAACTCTGGTCCGTGAGTGATGGACCACATTTTATACCGGTGTTCAATCAGCTCTTTGATGTGCCTGGGTTCCAAAATCTGTGGTTCAAATGTGAAATCTTTTATGTTTTTCACCTTAAGGGCTTCTTCTAACATGGGATAGATTCTGCTCCTACAGCAGAGGAGAAAGCCCAAGTTGTCTATGGCATTCTGTGAAATTATTTCATGCAGCTGCTTTAAGGCTAGTGGAGGTTCGAACCCAGGCACTTCTTTAGCGAAGAAGATATATGGTAAAGCATTCTCAAGTTCGTCCAGGATTAGCAAAAGTCCGCGGTATTTTTGGTTCTTCCAGAGATTTGTTATTTCCTCGATAACATGTAATAATTCTCTAGTAGTAGATGGTGCGGTCCTTCTAAGTTCGCGAATTGCCGCGGCTAGATTTCCAGGATAAAGACTCTCTTGAGTTAGTTCTTGGAAAATCCCAGACACTAGGTCGTAGTTAACAGGGCAGTCTAGGTAAAGTACCTTAATTTTATGTCTTGCCATAATAGGGGAGTAAATGTACTTAGCAGCATGCGTTTTGCCTACTCCTGCCTGCCCAATCACTATCTGAAAGAAGTTGGGCAGACCTTCATAGATTGATCTGCATAGTGAAAGTGCTGCTCTTTCTAGTAGTTCTTGATCGACAAAGAAAACTTCCTTTTCATAAGGTTCTGTGAATACAAACGGGTTTATTGCAGCCTGAGTTTTTGTCTTAGTAGACTCAATTATGTCAACGCCGTATCTGAAAAGTGTTGAGTAACAATCATTCAATTCATATTCTATAGGCTTGAATTTCTCTAAGATTTCGTCCAGACCGGTCACATCTCTCTCAAGCGTCGCCAATTCTGGCAAGTAAACCCTTCTTTCAATAGCATCCAAGTATTGATTTATCCTTACTTCCTCCTCGCTGAACTTTCGCCTAAAAATCGCGATGTTTCTAGTTTCTCTGTTCTTAATTCTCTGTAGTGGATCGCTTATTTCATCGAAAGCTTTCCCCACCATACTTGGATCAAAAGGTGATTTCGTTATCAAAAGTCCATCTATTTTTCTAGCATGTTCTTGGCTTAGCAGAATTAGCTCTTGGATCTGGCTAATCTTCTCTTTTAAGGAACGAGAGACGCTGTTCACAACTATTCTTCTCTGATGGATTTCCTGAAGTACGCTCGTGATTCTTTCATCAAGATTCTCATCTGTCCTGAAACAGAAAATCTCATTTTTCTCAATTCCATAGTTTTCAGGAGCTTCAAACAACATTCTCCTCATTCTTTGTGGTTGGGGCTCGGTCAACTCACGGTAAAGTTTCTGATAGTCCTTGCGATCGGTATGAATGAACACAAAGGTTGCGATACAATTAAAGAACTTGGAAGTGCGATGCAAGTCTGAATTGATGAATGGTCCCAGTGGAAGCCCTCTCGGATATTCCAGCTTCTTCTTTCGGTCAATGATTGTTGTTCCGAAACAATATTCTCCTTCAGCAATTCTGTCCAACAGCTCAGGTACTCTCATACGCGGCCGCACTCTGAATGTGTGTACCCTTTCTATAGTTCTGGTAGGAATGTCTCTTATTGCATAGCCATTCTTTTCAAATATCGTGCCTATTCTTTTTAGCAAAACATGAGTTTCGACAATTTTGACTGGTTTTACTCTGGCGCTAACTTTTCTATAGAATTCATCGAGTTGGCTTTTTAGATCCATTGAGACTCTAGGTGTTAATGAGTAGACAACTGGTTTGGTGTCTGTCTTTGAAACGTAACCTTGGTTAATAAGACTCCCAAGCGCTCGGTAAACAGTTCCCCGGGATAACCTTGTTCCTTCCAGTATGTCGCCGACCATGGAATTGTCATGCTCAAACAAGAAGGAGATTACCATCGCTTCAGGTTTCGAATAGCCTATAGCGATGAATGCTCTTTCGATAGACATAATGATCAAGAATCTGTATAATTATACATATATAAAAGTGTTGCGTCTATTTATACATACTCTTGTCTCAAACACACGAGCGTTGCGACGTGCCATGAACTTTAAGTCTTGTTATTTTACACAAGAAAGCCCTGTTATATCAACCAAAGTGCGTGGACAAAGTCCTAAGCAAACACAGCCATGACGGCATGATAGACCTAGTGGACATGGCCTACGACATCTTCCTCACAAGCCTAAACCAACAAAACAAAAAGCTTACATGATACTTTGAAACCACAGAATCGAATATGCCAAACCTGACTTTCTATATCGTTGATGTCTTTGCAGAAGAGAAGTACGCGGGCAATCAACTGGCAGTTGTTAGAGATGCGAAACAACTCTCCTCCGATGAGATGCAGAAGATTGCCAAGGAAATGCACTTTTCAGAAACATCCTTCATCCTGTCAGACAAGAAGCGACGGGGCGGATACGATGTCCGCATCTTCACACCAGAAACAGAACTGCCCTTCGCAGGTCACCCGACGCTGGGAACAGCCTACATAATACAACAAGAAATCATCAAAAAACCAGTCAACAAAATAATCCTAAACCTAAAGGTCGGACAAATCCCAGTCACACCCACATACATTCAAGGGCAACCAGACATCCTATGGATGAAACAGAAACAGCCAACCTTCGGACAAACCTTCAACGCCAACACAATCGCACCAATTCTAAACCTCAACACAGCAGACATAGAAACCGCATTTCCCATCCAAGAAGTATCGACAGGCGTCCCAGCCATCATCGTGCCACTCAAAACCCTGAGCGCCGTAAAACGAGCCAGAATAAGCAAAGACCAATATAACCAGCTAATCGAAAACATAGAAGCCAAAGGCATACTCATCTTCAGCCCCGAAACATACAAACGAGAAAACCACCTCAACGTCAGATTCTTCGCCGACTACTACGGCGTACCAGAAGACCCAGCCACAGGAAGCGCCAACGGCTGCCTAGCAGCATACCTAATCAAACAAAAATACTTCGCACAAAACCAAATCAACATCCGAGTCGAACAAGGCTACGAAATAGGAAGACCCTCACTACTCCGACTCAAAGCCAGACAGAACAAACAGGGAAGAATAGACGTAAACGTCGGCGGAAAAACCATACTAATAGCCAAAGGACAACTAGTCTAATGATAGAAACTCACTTCTCGCCACCAAACTATTTGACAAAAAATAAGCTAAACTTTTTTTATCGGCTTCATGTAACCTTCATTAGAAACCAACACAGATTGTCGGTGACTCCGTCTTGATAAGAGATTTTGAGCCTAAAGACGCTGACGCCATCGTTGAAATCCTGAAGATGAACAACCAATATGGCTTTCCCGAAGTGGACGGTCCAGAAGCCATGCTCAGGGTCAAAGCATGCAGCGCCGCCATATTCCTCGTGTACGAAACGCACGGGAAGGTTCTGGGGTCCATAAGGGGCAACTACGACGGCTCAAGAGCAATAATCCATGAACTCTCAGTCCATCCTCTCCACCAAAGACAAGGCATAGGAACCGCCCTCGTCAAAGAAATAGTGAGAAGGTTCCAAGAAAGAGGAGCTCCCACAGTCTCAGCAACAGTCCTCGAGGAAAGCCTCGGATTCTGGCAAAAAACAGGATTCAAAAAAACAAGAGCCTTCCTCGCAGGCAACTGGTAAACATCACCCCTAACAGCATAGAAAGTGTGCCAGACCCAACACAAACACATCCCAAAACAACAACCAAGCCCAAAACACAAACAGAACAGACCTGAGTTAAACCCAGAAAACTCCTTCACAAACTCATATACTAACGGTACCTAGCCAACTGGGTGTTGATGACACTAGAGTGTATTTGTTATCACCAAGCACAAAGAAAGCAGACAAACAAACAGTCTGCGCTTGCGTGTTCAAGTTCAACTGTCCAAGCTTGCCCAGCACAGCATGCTTGATGATGTCACTAGCTCAGTCTGACGACTACGCCCGCACAGCCCGTCAGCCTGCACCATAGCACCAACATAGAAGTAGTAGTCAACGTACACGCGGCGCGGACAACTACTTCTAAACCAACTCCCAAGAAGACATCATTAACCCGCCCCCAACATTCAAGAAGTTGTTGTAACAAAGCACTACACTAGTCAACAACAACGCCACACAGCCCTTCAGCCGCAGACACACCCGCAACAATGGTAGAAGAAGGCTAAAGGGAAAAGTTGCCTTCCTCTTCTGAAAATCAACCTCCACACACCACAATACACACAGCCACCCTTGACGTCACGTTTAGCAACATTCATAACTCCACGCTAACCATGTTGCAACTCCACGCAAAACAACATAGAAAGTGCGCCAAACCAAAGCCAAACCCAACCCAAAAAACAAACCCAAACAAAATCACAACCCAAAACACAAACAGACCACCACCCCTACCCAACCAAAAAAAAATTTCCACACACTAGATACTAGTAGACTACCTAAACACTCAACCCAAAACCAACAAACCTCAAAGAATCAGCTACGTCTTCTTAAGATAACCCTCCCTAGGACGATAAATCGTACCCTCCTTCTCCAACTGGGTCAACAGTTTCTCAGCCTCCTGAGCATCCATATCACGCTCTTTCGTCAACTTATCAATCAAAGCCGTCTTCTCCACCATACCCGTCTCCTTCTCCATCTCAATTATCGTACCCAAAATTATCTGCAACCTATCACGCATGCTCTTCGGCTTACCAGAATAGATCAAGTCGATGTCCGTCTTACCCGTAGCCACGTCAACGCCAACCTCGCCAAGCGACTTCCTCATTATCGTTATCGCAGCTTCAGCGTCTTCAACCAGAATCTCCTTCCTAAGCGCCACTCGAGCTCGAGCCTCTGACAGCCGCACCAGAGATTCGAGTTGACGGGCAGTTATAGCTATCGGTGATTCTCCGCTTTCGCCACTGGCTGAACGCATTTCCAAGTAGAAATCTTTCAACCGTTGTAAAGCCTGTTCAGTCAATTGTGGCTTGACATTCTTGGCATAGCTAATGTACTTGCGCAAGAGTGTTGCCGGTATCGGCGACTCCACTGGAGCCAAACCGCGTCTGTGGATGTCGAGTATGTGCTCTGACATCATTGTGTCCGCCTCTTTCTCAGGCTGATCCCTTATGACGAAAATGAGGTCAAATCTCGACAGGATGGTAACTGGCAAAGTGATGTTCTCCGCAACGGTTCTGTACGGCTCGTACCTGCCCAGGGCTGGGTTGGCAGCGGCGAGTAGGGATGTGCGAGCGTTTAATGTAGCCACTATACCGCCTTTGGCTACTGAAACCGTTTGCTGTTCCATGGCTTCGTGGATGGCTACACGGTCTTCAGGTCTCATCTTGTCGATTTCGTCTATGCAAGCTACTCCCTTGTCGGCTAGCACGAGGGCGCCTGCTTCGAGGGTCATGCCGCCGCCTCTTTCTCTGAGCACAGCTGCGGTTAAGCCTGCGGCTGTTGTTCCACGACCAGACGTGTATAGGCCGCGTGGTGCTATTCTGGCTACGTATTGGAGTAGCTGCGACTTGGCTGTGCCCGGGTCTCCTACCAGCAGGATGTTCATGTCGCCTCGTATGGTGATGTCTGGAAGCTGTTTCATGACGCCGCCGAAGAGCAGGTACATTATGGCTTCTTTAAGGTGTTCGTAGCCGTAGATGGAGGGCGCGATAGAGCGGACAACGCTCCGGTGCACCCACGGGTCGCGTGCGATGTCCAAGATTCTCTTCTCGTCTTCAGGCTCAGTGATCAGGGTTTCAGGTTCTTTGCTTCTCACGTCTATGTGATTGGCGTCTAAGTGGAGGCGGAAGACTCGGCGTTTTCCCACTCCAGGTAGGGTGGGGGCTATTGCCCTGACGATGCCCACAGTCGCTATGTGGTCGCCCGGTCTGGCCAAGTCTACTAGGTCTCTTCCGGCTAATTCGATGTTTAGCCAGCGCGGCAGCTGTCCAGGTGGGAGGTCTTCGGGTCTTTCTTGTATGCGGATTCGTTGGACATCGATGAACGTGGACTCTTCTTGGAGGAAGTCGAATGGTCCCTTGCTTCGGCAGGCGGGGTCGCCGCAGGCGAAGGGTGGTCGCAGGAATGGTGTTGTCTGGTCTATGTATTGAATGTTTTCGCATCGTCGGCATTTGAAGGCGGCTCGCATGACCATTGGGTTGACTGGTGTGGCCCTGACGATTATTCCTTCGGCCATGACTAATCTGCCTATGTGGGCTGAGCCTAAGGTTCGCAAGGGTGTGGTTTCTGGTAGGCCTCTGAATCTGACGGTGACGGCTTCTATTTCTGCGGCGTATTCTGGCTCTTCGATTTGAAGCTGAGCGTATGCGGCTCGGTTTGCGTGTGTCATGTATTCGTCTGGTTTTTCAACCAGTGTCTCGGCGAAGGCTGAGTCTGCTGCGAGCAAGTCGTCGAAGTTTGTGGTTATGGATGTTTTGCCTTCAACTGCCATCTGGGACAGTGCTTTTCGGTATTTGTCTAGTTTTAGGAAGTCTTGGAATCGTGACTGCGGGTCGGCTGTGACCGTTTCTTCGGTCATGGTTCGTCTGCTCCCTTTAGTATTTTGGTTTTCCACTCATTTATAATTGTGAACAGCCGGTCGTAGAGGATGCGTTCTTCTTTGGCTAGGTCTTTTAGGGTTTGGTTGGTTTGTTCAGGTGAGGAGGCTAGGGAGACGATTTTGCGTAGGCGGACGTTGACGATGTCGTGTGCTACGCCGTGTGCCTTGCGGTATTCGGCCATTCTGTCGGGGTTGTTGTTTGCTGCTCTTTTCTGGTTGGATAGGAAGCGTCTTAGGCGGGGGTAGAAGTCTTCCTCTAGGTGGGAGACCTGTCTGGTTTGCTGGACTTTTTCTTTCCAGAGGATTTTGTCTAGTTTTTTGATGTCGAGGAGTTCTTCTTCTCGGAATCTGGCGATTCCTGCTCGGTCTAGTTCGTTGGCTATCCAGTATGGGAGTTCGTATTCTTTTTCTTCTTCGAATGGTCCGATTTTTAGGCCTACGAGTTGGATTTCTGGGGAGTTGCGGTTAACGACTATTCTGACTGGTGAGTTTTCGAAGATGAAGTCTGCGTCTTGTATGGGTGATTGTGTTTTTACGGTGGTCAATTGTGGTCTGGTTTCTCCTTTCTCAGGAGAAAAGGGCTGGGTAGAAGATGAGGGTGGTTTCTAGATTTAAAGTTAGTAGTGGAAATGGAGGTGGGGGGCTTTTGGTCGTGAAATTGCGTCTTTTTTCGTGTTTTTTCTTGTTTTCTGTACTTTGTGTTGTTTAGTGTTGTTTGTTGGGATGAGTGGGCTTAGTATGTGTGCTGGAAATTTTTTTTGGTTAGGGCTCAGGTCTGTTCTGTTTGTGTTTTGGGTTGTGATTTTGTTTGGGTTTGTTTTTTGGGTTGGGTTTGGCTTTGGTTTGGCGCACTTTCTATGTTGTTTTGCGTGGAGTTGCAACATGGTTAGCGTGGAGTTGTGAATGTTGCTGAACGTGATGTCAAGGATGGTTGTGTCTGTTGTGGTGTGTGGAGGTTGATTTTCAGAAGAGGAAGGCAACTTTTCCCTTTAGCCTTTTTCTACCATTGTTGCGGGTGTGTCTGCGGCTGAAGGGCTGTGTGGGGTTGTTGTTGACTAGCGTAGTGCTTTGTTACAACAACTTCTTGAATGTTGGAGGCGGGTTAATGATGTTTTCTTGGGAGTTGGTTTAGAAGTAGTTGTCCGCGCCGCGTGTTTGTTGACTACTACTTCTATGTTGGTGCTGCGATGCGGGTTGAGGCTTGGACAGTTGTAGTTGAACACGCAAGCGCAGACTGTTTGTCCCGTTTTGTGTGTGTTGACCATGAATAGCGCCTTAATTAGGCATATATGCCCTCAGGCTTTTTCTTTTCTACGGCTTTTTCTTTTTCTATAGGTTCAAGTTCTGTCTCTGGAATTTTTCCATATGCTTTCTCATGTTGCTCAATCATTTCACTTAATGCTTTTGCAAGACCCTTGGCACTTTTAGGATGAATTAAAAACTCAAAGATAGGTATGGTTCTATCTGGAACAACAAGCCCAAGTTCAACATAAAACGCTTCATATCCTCGACTAACTTTAAAAGTATTGACCCATTGTGGTGTTTTATGTTCACTCATGTTTTATTCACTTCACAATTCTCATTAGTCTTTTGATTCTGCTATAACTTTTCCACATTTCTAACTTTTCTTTAATGGGAAACTTTTCAGCTCAGTTGGACCTAGGAAAAGCTTCTGCTCTATTTCGAATTCATTCCTTTCAAAAGAAACTATGTTAACTTGAAAGAAGCGAAGAACGTATCCTTCTCTAATAATGTTGTTGTAGCTTCTCTTTTGATGTGGTGGAAGATTCGATTTCCCTGATTTGACCTCGATAACTTCTACCTCTCCATCAACTACCGATAGACGTTCATTCATGTTATGCTCTGGGCTAAGGAACCTATTATTCTCACCGAAGTTCCATGAACCGCCATTTTTATAACTATCTAATCCAAATTCTACAAGTCCATCCCTTAATATCTTGAACCTTCCAGTTTCTTTCCATTTGACTAAGAAGCCATCAGGAATGTTCTTCAATAGTTTAGTCAGTTTCTCAAAGTTTTTTAAAAATCTTGAAATTGGAAATAAATTGTTTGCAATAAAAAATTTTGCTTCGCGCTTTTCAAATAAGTCGAGAAGGTCTCCTTTATGGTCTTTAATTGGTTGATAAAACCATCCACGAGTATAGATTGCATCACTCCAACCTTCTTTCTTAAGTCTTGAAATCACTTTCTCTTGAATGTAAAGTTCTACTACTCTTTCAGTAATTCGAGCTTTCCAATTGTTTAATTCTTTAGAATGAAGAGAATACTTCAATTATTATTCCTCTTTAAGCTTGAAGTAGATAGAAATTATCTCTTATTTATTTTGATTAGTTCTTTTGGTTCTGCTATAATCTTACCGCACTTCTTACATTTTGAGGTTTCTAATAGTTCATATATAGGCATCAGATTCTCTCATAGTCCTCTGTTCTTTGGTCAGACCAGCTCATTTCCACATTTTGGGCATTTCCAACTTGTGTGAAGGGCACACATGAAACAATAATTGGTTCCACACTTAGGGCAGTGATGATTCAACCACTTAATGCTGGTCTTACAGTTCTTGCACGGTTCTCCTAAGTGCTCTAAACCCATAAAATCACCTATCACCACTTATTATTTGAGTTTTAGCTTGCATTAACGATTATGGAGAAATCTTCTATCTTTTCCTGATTCTAATCAATACATTAGGTTCTGCTATTCTCATTTTACAAGTTGTTGTATTTTCCACATTTAGGACAATGAAAATGCTTCATAGAAGACTCAGAGTCATAGCCAGAATCTACAACGTCTTTCTTAGGTATAATGTAGCCACAATACCAACATTGATAATAGTCTTTCTTCCTGAACAAACTCCTAAGAAACCTCATGCTTTCACTCCATTACTTGAGTAGTCTTTATGTTTTCCTCAAAGCGGAGTAAAGGCAGGGAAAGCATGGGTAAGCCAAGGTGAGACAAGATTGGTGAGGACAAGATAGGACAAGGGAAGTAAATAACAAAGTGTTAGGAGAACTCTTATTTTTTGCTTTTCTTATTAGAAGTTGAACCTCATAGACTAGTGAAGCCTAGCCAAGGGTAAGTTAGCCAAAATTGGAAAGGGTGAGATTACGTAGGGTAAGGAAAGGCAAGTTGGCACATATAATAGTCTTGAGACTGTATTTTATGTTTTCCTCAGAGTTGAGGGGAGGCTAGTTATGGCAAGATTGGGGCATGTAAGTTGAGATGATGCCAGTACAGATAATGAGTATTGTTAAGATGGTTGTTATATTTCTGCTTTCCGACCGCACATGTAAACCTCAAAGGAAAGTGAGAGGATAGACAAGGAAAGCCTATGCAAGGGCATGGGAGGAAAGGATAGTATGATAAAGGAAAGCCTAGTGAAGTAAAGCTAACACTTTGTTCTGTAATCCCCAATCGTATATAAATTTGGTGTTTGTTCTGATTGCATTTATGTTTTCCTCAGAGGAATAGACAAAAGAAGACAAGATTAGGATAGTGAAGACAGGATGAGACAGGCAAACAATCCCATTGACATTGAACACCTATTTCTGCTTTTCTTATTTAACAGTTTAACCTCAGAGAAGAGACAAGGGAAGGCAAGGAGATAACAGACTAGGGAACTTGGGATTAGGACAGAGAGGTAAAGGACAGCCTAGATAAGTAAAGAATGGTTAACAGTCATTATAATGGGTTAATTAAACTAATATTCTTTCCTCAGAGGGGTAGTAGAGCAAGGATCAGTATAACGAGGCGAAGAATAGGATGGCTAGGGTAAGATGAGACAAGTTGACGGAATAAACTAGTTTCTAGATGCTATTAATGTTTTCCTCGGAGGGGAGACAAGACAAGTATGGGAAAAGGAAGGTTGGCTAAGGTAGGCAAAAGGTAAGAAAGGGAAGACAAGCTAACAATAGGAAGTGAACAAAACGCCTATTTGTGTCTTTCCCACTCAGCATTGAGCCTCAGAGTCAAGACGAGTTCAGCTTGGGGAGGTCAGGCGAAGCTAGGAAAGGATAACTTAGGAGAGGCACGGGGAAGAAAAGGCAAGTTAAGCTCAGTATAGTCAAGTTGACTGAGCTAGAGATGAGTGAACTTGCTTTTATTTTTAACTCTTCAATCTTTCGACACTTGTGATTTCTATTCTTCCTCTTCTTTTTGGTCCACATCCTAATCTTTGCATAGTTGCTAATGTGTGAAGGATGACTTCTTCTGGAACATCTCCTTCAACAATCAAATTGACTTCAAACTGAGCCTTGCTAATAAAATCATAGTATTCGGTGGTTCCAACTCTCGGTATCAGATAACCTTTAGGTTGGTTCAAAGAGTTACTAACTTCCTTTCCCAATTCTACCATTTCAGGCTGAATAAACACTCCATCCACAACCTTTGACTTCAACCCATAGTATCTGCTTGTTCTCTTTCTCCATTCATCACCAAACTTCAATTTGGCTGCTGTCCTCAGCATGCCTTTTAAGTATCCTCTGTCTCCACCAAGAGGAGCAACTAACTGACCTTTTTCATTTCTTGGAAACGTTCTAACTTCAACTTCTTTTGCCCTTTGAACAGTTGTTCTCTTCTTTTCAGATTCCTTTTCTCGTTTCTCAGTCTCTTCTGTGTCCATGTGGCTGTAAACAACAGAAGTTAGTGTCTGCATTCTAGTTGCATATTGCCCATGAAGGTCATAGACAAAACCTTTCACCTTGTAAATGCACTTGGCTTCTTTTTCAACTTCCCTCAACTTACCTGTCAGATCTTCGCTCATGATTTCACTTTCCAAAGCATACTAGATTCCATTCTGGATTTAAAGTGTTTTTCTACTTCTTTTTCAGGTAATACGAACATCTTGGGTGGAAGATTCATTTTCACTCTTCCAAAGTCTTTTTCATGTCTTTTCCAAAGTCCATCATCAATTATGGCTATGACGGATTCAACTATGTCTTTATTGTAGATTAGGCATAGTCCTCCAACATCAAACGGAACTCTTTCCTTGCTGTTTATAAAATCCATAACAATGAAGTTTTTGTCAATTCTAGTGATGATATCTGGAACATAGAAAGGAGACTTCACACAATTAAGAGGAAGAACAGGAAGGTCAAGGTCAACTAGTATCTTCTTAATCCTCTCAACCTTTCTATTATGACTATCAAGCTCCTTACTTTCCAACATATTTTGACCTCATCCTAGCATTCTAGCGAAAGGCTTGGTTAAATTTTTGGTTTCTATCTAAGATTCGGATTGGCATTGCCTATTTTCATGGTTAAGAGAGAAGTCTTTGAATGGATGGGAACTGGATAGAAGAGCGTTGAGCTTAGGAGAGGGTTGAGCAAGAATAGGTGAATAATGCAGTCTTTCAACGTGGACAGAACATTTCTAAGAGGAATCATTCTCAAGAAAAAAGGGATACTGTTAACTTATTTGTCATTGAATACGCATTCAGGCAGACTATTCCTTTTATTTTGATTCGAAGGTAGCTTTGAGAAAGTCTTGTTTTGTAAGTTTGTGTTTCTCTGGGCAGACTTGAATTAGTCCTTTACTTGTGTTCACACCTTCTTCATCGACATACTCCAATCTTACTATCGCTCCTGATGGCTCTGCGGCTTGAATTGCTGGAATCAAATCTCCATCTCCACTTACAAGAACTATCTTTCTTACAACCTCTGACCAAGCGAGAGAAACAAGCCGTACAGATAGCTTGACATCGACTAATTTCTGGACAGGTACGTAAAAATCGGTTTTGCAATTGTAGCACCGTGTAAATTTCGGTCTTACATAACCAATTTCAACTGCTATCCTTTCATAGTATTTTAGGGCATCAAAATAGGTTTGCTTGTTACGCCGAAGTTCCAATTGTCTCTCTGTCGGATTTTCACGAGGAACAAATGGTAATGCATCAAAGATATACGTCATATGATGTTCTTCATTCTGACGTAGGAGCATTAGCGGAAACTTACGTGGATCAAGCCTACCTACTTTAAAAAGGTCTGCACAGTGTTGTACATACATATTGTCTATTAGAATAGCTGTCTTTTCCAATGACATGATATCACTTCAATAATAATTCCCGTTATCATACTTCTCGATAACGGGTGTGTTAATAACTACAAAAGAAAAGCGCTCATAGTATATTTAAGCTTTATGAAAGAAAGTTCTACATATAAACACTAAAACTATGATTGTAACAAATAAGTTAACAGAATCAGAAGAAGGCAAGAAAATATGAGGTAGGAAGTTAAGAGTGCTCAACCCGTCTTGAATCCTAGGAAGAATGCCCGTCCGAAGGCGCCTGCAAAAGGCAGGTACATTTTAAGCTGCTTTGTGGTAATGTTAAAGCTGAAATAGGCTTCTGCTAAAAGAAGAAATAGCTTACAGAAGGGTGCTGTTTGAAGGTCAGCGAACTACCAATACCAGACGCAGCCAAACAAGCTGTCATGGCTTCTGGAATAAGCCAGCTCTATCCACCCCAAGAAGAAGCCGTAAAAGCAGGAGCCCTACAAGGCAAAAACCTAGTGCTGGCAAGCCCCACCGCCTCAGGCAAAACCCTTGTCGCCGAACTGTGCGCCCTCAAACACACACTTGAGAAAGACGGCAAAGTCTTGTATCTAACGCCTCTAAGGGCTTTAGCCAATGAAAAATTCGAGGAGTTCAAGAAATATTCCACTATCAAGAAAACGAGTGGAAGACGCATAAGTGTAGGCATAAGCACGGGAGACTACGACAGCAGCGACCCGTGGCTTGAACGTTACGATGTCATAATAACAACCAACGAAAAAGCAGATTCTCTGTTGAGGCATAGAGCCAAATGGATGGATGAAATCAGCCTCGTCGTCGCCGATGAAGTTCACCTGCTAAACGACAGTGAGCGAGGACCAACCCTAGAAGTGGTCTTAGCCCGCCTCATGCAGATAAACCCAGACGCACAGCTGCTAGCCCTAAGCGCCACCGTGAAAAACGCTCAAGAAGCAGCTGAATGGCTCAAAGCCGACTCAATCACAACCGAATGGCGCCCAGTCACGTTAAAGGAAGGCGTGCTCAACCAGAACGAAATCCAATTCAAAGACGGCGGCGCCATCAAAATCGAGAAACACACAGCTAACCCAGCCATAAACCTAGCAATGCACACGATTAAGACAGGTGGACAGGCGCTCATCTTTGCAGCAACCAGAAAAAACTCTGTTGGATTAGCCCGCAAAGCATCAACCGAAGTAGACGCATTGTTGTCAAAACCCTTGAAACGTACTCTACAACGCCTAGCAGAGGAAATCCTAGCGGCAGGCGAGCGAACCAGAATAAGCGAGCTATTAGCCGAGTTGGCTGGGAAGGGAACAGCCTTCCATCACGCTGGACTAGGAGGCACTCACAGACGCCTGATAGAAAACGCGTTCAGAGAGGGCAGAATCAAGGTCTTAACCGCCACGCCAACCCTCGCCTTCGGAGTCAACCTTCCCGCACGCATGGTCATCATACACGACTACCGCCGCTACGAACCAGGCTACGGGTATTATCCCATAACCGTGCTGGAATACAAGCAGATGGCGGGCAGAGCTGGCAGACCACGATACGACAAGACAGGCGAAGCCATACTCATCTCAAAAACCGAGGACGAACGCGACTACCTCATGGAAAACTACGTTTTAGCCCAGCCCGAACGCATCTGGTCAAAACTAGCTGTGGAACGCATCCTGCGCGGACACGTCCTAGCCACCATAGCCTCCGACTTCGCCCACACAGAACAGGGCATCTACGATTTCTTCGGCAAAACCTTCTACGCGTTTCAGTACGACCCCAAAGCCATAAAAGCTGTTATCATCAAGATTCTGAAGTTTCTCTACGATGAGAAAATGATTGAGGTCAGCGGCGAGAACGTTTACGCCACGAGGCTTGGCCGCCGCGTGAGCGAGTTGTACATCGACCCAGTTTCAGGCGTTATGATAAGAGATGCATTTAAAGCGCGTCCACAACTTTTAACGGACCTCAGCTATTTCCAGATGATTGCGCACACCCCGGATATGTTTCCAAGGCTACGACCCTACTCGTCGGAGATAGATGAGTTGGCGTTGTTTGTCGACCAGCACCGAAGCGAGTTCATGTTTCCAGTGCCCGAACAGTGGGAAGACCACATCGCCTACGAGGAGTTCTTAACTGAAGCAAAGACAGCGTGGGTGCTGCAGGCTTGGATAGAAGAAATAACTGAGGATCAAATGATTGAACGATTCAGGGTGCAGCCAGGTGACCTATACCGAACTATCGAGTCGGCCCGTTGGCTCCTCCACGCCTCACACGAACTTGCACGCTTGTTCACCGTCGGTAAGAATGTTTTGTCGGGTTTAGACACGGTAACGGAGCGCATCGAAAAGGGCGTGAAAGCCGAACTGCTGCCTCTAGTACGCTTAGAGGGCATTGGCAGAGTGAGAGCACGCATACTACACAACGCAGGCTTAAAGACACTTGACGATCTGAAGAAAGCGCCGATGGAACAGTTAACTGCTCTACCACTAATCGGACCCAAACTCGCCAAGAAAATAAAGGACCAAGTAGGCGGCTTCATAAAGGCTGAAGAATGGAAAAAACTCAAAAAAGGAGAAGAATGGCAACAACGAGCAATAACCGAATATTAAACATCTCGTATTCCAGAAGATAGAATTTTAATGACTTCTTCAGCCACGCTGGTAGCTAATCTTCTCAGTGTCTCGCTGCTACTGGCTGCTAGATGTGGTGAGAGAATAACGTTGTTGAGCTTGATTAATGGGGAGTCCGAACTAAGAGGCTCAGACTCGAAGACATCTAAGGCGGCTCCAACCACTTTTCCAGAGACTAAAGCTCCATACATTGCTTTCTCGTCTATAACTGCCCCTCGCGAGGTGTTCACAACGTATACGCCAGTTTTCATGGTCTTGAATTCTTTATGAGAAATCATGTGATAGGTTTCGGGGGTTAATGGAACATGTATCGATATAATGTCGGACGTTTTCAAAAGCCGATTAAACGAGGCATATTCAACCCCAAGCTGCTTTTCAAGCTCAGGATTCCTGACCCGCTGATGGTAAATTAATTTCACGCTAAATGCTCCAAGTCTCTTGGCTACTGCGCTTCCTATTCTTCCAAGCCCTATGATTCCAACCATTTTACCTGTTAAATCAACGCCAACCAAGTCGCTGTACTTCCTATTCCATTCTGCACTTCTAACAGCAGCGTTAGCCATGGGTATCTTTCGCAGTAGAGAGAGCATCAATCCAATAGTGAATTCGGCAACGGCATCTGTTAACTCTGCTGGCGCCTCAACTATTTGTATGCCCCTTTTTTGAGCAAAGTTGACGTCTATGTGGTCTACGCCGACTCCGTGAACCCCGATCACTTTGAGTTTCTTAGCTGCCTCTAATACCTTCAGAGGGATTTTTACGAAGCCACGGGTGACAAACGCGTCAGCGTTCTTGGAAACTCTTAGAAGGTCTTTCCATGTAGAATTCGGAGGAAGTTGAATAACCTTCCCGTATTTTTCAAGCATTTTTATCCCATCCAAATGGATAGGCTCAACCACAACTATGGTGTAACTTTTTCTCAACGAAACCACCCTTTTTTCTTCAATAAACGTTTAGAATGATATATGTATAATACTCATAACTCAAGACATCCAGAGGGAGAATATGCGCAGAATTGAGTTGAAAGGAATATTCGTACCTCATGTAACGCCCTTCACACGCAGAGGTGACTTTGACGAAGAAGCGCTGAGAACATGTGTACGATTTTGGGTGAAAGAAGGCGTCTCTGGGCTAGTGCCCTGCGGAAGTAACGGCGAAGCGCCTTACCTAGCTAGGGAGGAGAGAAAGAAAGTCATCAAAACAGTGTTAGACGAGGTCAAGGGGAAGATTCCAGTGATTGCTGGGACCGGTAGCATGAGCACCAAAGAAACCATTCTGTTCACTAAGGATGCAAAAAATCTAGGGGTGGATGCAGCTCTCGTGGTAACGCCTTTCTACTTCAAACTATCAAACAAAGAGATACAAGAGCATTTCAAGGCTATCTTGGAAGCCGTGGACCTTCCAATTGTCCTCTACAGCGTGCCAAAATTCACGAATGTTTCCCTAGAACCAAGCGTGATTTCTCAACTTGTCTCTGAGTATAAAAATGTTGTCGGGGTGAAAGATAGCAGCGGAAACATTGGTACGATAACCGAGATTATAAGGCTGGTGGGTAACAAGATTTCGGTGTTAGCTGGAACCGCCGATGTAACTCTTTCAACGTTAATGCTTGGAGGCAAGGGTGGCGTAGTCGCGGTTGCAAACGTATTTCCCAAGATGTGCTGTGATCTGTACGAGGCTTTTAGAAGGGGCGATTACGAGGAGGCAGGCAAGTTGCAGCGGCACATATCTTATCTGAATGAGGCGCTTGTAAAGAGACACAACCAGCTTTCAGCCATTAAGGAAGCAATGAAACTGCTGGGGTTGCCGGGTGGCTACCCACGCAGACCAGCCTTGTTACTTGTGGATGCGGAGAGAAAGGATGTTGAAAGCGCTTTGAAGGCTATAAGGTATTTCTGATTGACTAATTAAAAGGCTCGAACTGGATGTCATTCAGTTTGCAAATATGCGTGTATGGTTAATGGGATGAGTGAGTTTTCAAGCAAGGGCAGGAACTTTTTTCTAGCTGACTAATCCTTTGGCTTTTCTTTCGCGCCGAGTCCTACTGATGACTGAATCGATTTGCTTTGTTGCTGTGCCTAAGTAGTTGTGTGGGTTTAAGGCTTTATTGATTTCTTTTTCATTAAGTTTAGCCCGCACTGTTTTGTCTTCGAGCAAAATCTTTTTGAATGGTTGTTTTTCTGTTTCGCTTTTTATTGTTAAAGTGCGTAGGTGTTCGTGTGCTTGTTGTCGGTTCATTCCCTTCTTGACCAAGGCTATCATAACTGCCTCGGACATGGCTCGCCCCTGCGTCAAATCAATGTTTTTCCGCATTCTTTCTTCGTTTACCCTTAGACTAGTCAACACATTCGTCATCAAATACAGCATGTAGTCCACGAGAATGCAGGCTTCAGGGATGATGAACCGTTCAGCTGAAGTTTGGGTTAAATCACGCTCATGCCAAGTTGGCACATCCTCAAGCGCTGGTATCACCAAACTGCGCAACACCTTAGCTAAGCCTGAAACCCTTTCACACAGCTCTGGATTGCGCTTGTGAGGCATGGTTGAGCTGCCAACCTGCTTGGCTCTTTCAAAGGGTTCAGCCAATTCGCCTATCTCAGGGCGCTGCAATTCTCGAATCTCGGTTGCAATCTTGTCTAGAGTGGACGCGATTATGGCGAGTAGTGAAATGAATTCGGCGTGTATGTCTCTCTGAACAATTTGATTTGAAATGTCAGCCGCATCCAAACCAAGTTTCTCCATAACCAATTTTTGTATTTTTGGGGCGTTTGGACCCAGACCAGCCATTGTTCCGACGGCGCCACTCATTTTCCCAACCAGTAAGCGTTCTCGACACTGACCCAAGCGCTGCATGTGACGTGCATTTTCTCTCAACCATATCGCAAACTTGAAGCCCAGAGTGACTGGCAAAGCGTGTTGACCGTGAGTTCTACCTATCATAATGGTTCGTTTGTACTGCTGAGCCTTCTCCAACAGCGTTTTCTCAAATTCATTCAACCGTTTTTTAAGCACTTCCACAGCTTCTTTAAGCTGCAGCGCCGTAGCGGTATCATTGATGTCTTGGCTGGTGGCCCCAAAATGGACGTAGCCACCGCTGGCTCCAGCTACTTCTGAAAGCGCACGAACAATGGATGTTACGTCATGCTTTATCTGAGACTCAATTTCCTTCACACGACTGAGCTTGACTAGCTTGGTTGTGGCTACGTCCATAATTCTTTGTGCGTCTTTCTTCGGAATGTCGCCAACTTCAGCGTGCGCCCATGCCAACGCGGCTTCGACATCTAGCATTTTTTGGAGGCGGCTTTCCTCTTCAAAAATTCGGCGCATTTCCGGCGTGCCGTAGCGTCCAGTGTCAATCGGAAGAATAGGCAAGTGTCTTTTTCCTCCAGCAAAATAGAGCAACGCCCTTGAAGATAACGTTTACAGTCGCTTGGGAAACGTTAAAGCCATGCAACATTTACATTCGTGCTGAGAGCGCATACCTTCGGGGCATTTAGAATGGGTGCAATCACGGCCGCTTTCGACAAGAAAGGCATGACCGCAGCTTCCTCGGCCTTTACCATGCTAAAAGAACTGAAACACAGAGGAACAAAAGCCCCGACCGTTGCAGGTCAACCTCTAATGTTTATCGCCCAAGCCTTGGGCGAATTAAGGAACGAGAAAATCTTTTCAAAAGCTGTGGTGGGCACGAACTCTTCAGAGCCCGTTCTAGGAGAAAACTACACCTTGGTTCTTGAGGGACGATTTTTTGCTCCTGACGACTTAGCAGTTACTCATTTCATGAAAAATATGGGAACACAGCCGTTGAAAACGGCACGCCACATTCTAAAGGAACTTGATGGGTCTTACACGTTCGCAGTTGCCTTCCCCAACAAGATATTAGTCGGACGAGATACAATGGGAACAAAACCTCTCTACTACGGCGAAAGCGAATCTATATGCGCTGTTGCGTCTGAACGCAAAGCCTTGTGGAAAATTGGAATAATCGACGTGCATTCGTTTCCGCCTGGAAATCTGGCGATAATGAATAGAACGGGGTTTTCTTTTGAACCTGTTGCAGCTATAAAGCCGGTTCCTCAGAAGGAAGAAAAGATGGTTGATGCAGCGAGTTGTCTGCAACAACTCCTTGAGGAATCAACTCGAGAGCGAGTCTCGGATGCCAAGAAGATTGGGGTAGCATTTTCAGGAGGCTTAGACAGCAGTGTGGTGGCTTTTTTGGCGAAACTCTCAGGAGCGTCTGTCCATCTTATATGTGTCGGATTAGAAGGACAGCGAGAAATTGAGCATGCAGATGAAGCTGCCGAAGCACTTGGGCTACCACTTAAACTGCAAAAATACACGGTTGAAGATGTGGAAACGGCACTCTCAGAGGTTTTGTGGTTGATCGAAGAGCCAGATGCTGTGAAGACTGGTGTGGCTATTCCACTTTTCTGGACAGCCGAAGCTGCTTCAAAACTTAGATGCCGTGTTTTGTTGGCCGGTCAGGGCGCAGATGAACTCTTCGGAGGCTACCGCAGATATTTGACAAAATATGCGACTGGAGGCGTAGAAAGAGTTCAAAAAGCACTTTTTCACGACACTGCTATGTCCCACGAAACAAACTTTCAGAGAGACGAGCCTGTCTGCGCCTTCCATAAAGTTGAGCTTCGCCTACCCTTCACCGACACAGAGGTTGTGCGTTTTGCCTTAAGCCTGCCTCTCAACCTGAAAATCGAATCAGCCGAAGACAACCTTAGAAAGAGAGTTCTGCGTCAAGTAGCAAAAAACTTAGGTGTCGCAGCGTTCATCGCAGACAAGCCTAAGAAGGCTGTCCAGTTTGCCACCGGGGTGAATAAGGCTCTTGAGAAACTTGCTAAGAGAGAAGGTTTGACGCAACGCTCTTACGTTGATAAAGTCTTCAGAAAGGTCTATCCCAGCTTGGAAGTGAAAAACGCGTGAACACAGCGATTTTTTTCAGCCCAAAATCCCTCGAACACGACCCTGGACCTGACCACCCAGAGACACCCAACCGTCTGAGGGTGATTATTGAGGAATTGAGTCGTAGTGGTCTTCTACAAACTGACAAATGCGCTTTCGTAGAACCAAAACCAGCCCACTTAGAAGACCTAGAACTCGTGCACGAACCCGACTACATCAAACTAGTCGAACAAACATGCGCCGCAGGCGGCGGAATCCTTGATCTGGGCGACACGGTCGTCAGCCCAAAAAGTTATGAGGCTGCCATTCTCGCGGTTGGAGCTCTGATAGACGCTGTAAACATCATTGTAAATGGAAAGGCGAAGAACGCGTTTGGGCTTGTCAGACCACCAGGACACCATGCTGGTGCCTACTACGCCCTAGGATTCTGTCTCTTCAACAACATCGCCGTCGCCGCTTCTGATCTAGTGCGTCGCCTAAACTTTGAACGCATCCTCATTCTTGACATAGATGCTCATCATGGCAATGGAACCCAAGAAATCTTCTACAATACTAACAGAGTGCTCTACATCAGCTTACACGAAGATTCAAGGGGCTTTCCAGGCACTGGCTTCCTTGACGAAATAGGAGAGGGCGAAGGTGTAGGATATACAGTTAATGTCCCTCTGCCCTTCAGAATCACCGACGCAATCTATCATAAAGCATTCGACGAAATTGTTGCGCCAATATCCAATCAGTTCAACCCCCAGTTCATTCTGGTTTCAGCTGGATTCGACGGGCACTACACAGACCCTGTGGGCGCATTTTCACTATCAATGCAAGGCTACGAGGAAATCTTCAAAAAGATTACAACTCTAGCAACCCAACACTGTGAGGGAAAACTCGTGGCAACCTTGGAAGGAGGCTACAGCCTCAATTTTCTCGGAAAAATGGCAACAGCAGCGATTGCAACGATGGCTAACGCTTCGTATACGGTTAAAGATAATGGTCCCGCAGCAAATCCTAAAACATTGAAAAAAGCAGAACAAATCATAAACACTGTTAAGCGCGTTCAGTCTTCTTTCTGGAAACTATGAATGGGCGCTTACTCTATTATCTGAATTGCTTCTTTCGGACACTGTACTTCACATGCTCGACAAACCAAACACGCGTCTATGTTGACAACCTTTGATTTTCCATCATTGATTTCGAACACGCTCGTGGGGCACGTGTCTTTGCATGTTCCACAGCCGTCGCATTTGTCATGGTCAACTTTGATTTCAACCAATTTAGGTTTGTCTCCTTTTTGAAGAATCTTATCAAATAAATAAATGTTGCATAAAAGGGTATTCCCTTCCCTCTCTGAATATACGCTAGGCTTGAAGTAAATATAGATTAACCCAAGAGTTGGGAGTTCTCAAATCTACAGGCTTAGGCCAACACCATCGCACCCTTGAATTCCTGACGTAGTCTGAAAAAGGACCCGATGGCTTCAAGAATGCCTGAGTATTAGATGGTTTCTTCTCTCAGCCTCAACAGAACTCCATCAATCGCCGTCTTGGCTCTGTCTCTGCGCTTATAAGCGTCCTCGAGAAGTTTATTGTAAGCTGCAGGTGAGATTTCTCCACGGCGGTATCGAATCTCGGTTCTGTTGATGTCGGCTTCAACACCCTCCAGCTCGGTTTCAGCCACTTCGATTTGGCGCATCAGGCCAGTGTATCTGGGGCCAGCCATGCGGATCTTTTCCTCCAGCGCCTTCAAGTCACGAGAAAGCGAAGCCAAACGACTTTCAATGGACATTTTTCGCACTTTATAGCGCCGTCTTGGAATCTTTCCTCTGCGCGCTTGCGCATCTAAAGATTCTATTTCCCGTTGAAAATGTCTTTTTTCATCATAGAAATCGACGAACCTCCGCAGTTCTTCAGCACGAATACCGATTATTGCTGTAGGCAATGGGGCAACAGTGGGTCGAGCAACCTGCCAAGCACCAACTATTGCACCAATAATCAACACCAGAGAGCCCATCCACAGTGTGGGACGAAATGACTCCCAAAAAACCACCAGTCCATACTTGAAGTCGAGTGATAACGTCTGAAAGGGTGTAGCGTTCTGGAAGACAAGAGTAAACGAACTTGTAAAGGCACTATTCTGAACGCTGTTTAAGCCTTCAGGCAATGACGAAGAAAGCAAAGTGGCACCTTCTGGCAGAATTATATTTACGGTGAATCTTCTAATGGTCCAGTCGAAATTTTCGAAAAGTGCAAGGGAAACGCGGAAATTGCTCCAATCTTGGGTGGTGACATAGTTTTTCCAAGGAAGGTGGTAGTGAACTGAGAACAGAGCTTCTTTACCTTCATCATAAGGACGCACAAAGGTTATAGCCACATTTGTTTGCGCGCTTCCCTCCTCTACAGTCATTTTGTCGGTTGGAATCGATCCAAATTCATCAAATGCTGAGACATCAAAGGCTCCTTGAGGCAGTCTAAGGTTGATTTTTTCGAGCTTTTCAGCTCTGTTCATTAGGCTGTATGAATCTGACACAGTCATCTGCCCCATGCCTAAGAATTCTATGTCACGTTTGACTTCGTTAACCTCCAACAGTTCTAAAGCGCTCGTTACGTTGCTCATAACAAACCATCCTCGCTGTTCTGAGAATTCAGTCAAATTGCTCTTCACATAATTGAAATACTGTTCGGAACTCGTAGCCGTTCTTGTGAAATTGATGCCTTCATTTTCGAATGAACTGCCTGTGTAATTGAGACCAGCCGGAAAAACTATTGTCAGATTTGCCTTAGATGCACTTTGAGTCAGACTTGGATAGGCTGGAAAGCTTGCGTTGTATATGTTAGGGGATGGGAGGATGCTGTTTGAGAAGACAAAAACCACAGTGAACTCATACGACCCACCATTGCCAATGTTAACAGCCTGTGGAAAGACTGCATTTACTCCGTAGAAGCCTACTCTTCCAATGCTAGCATCAAGTTCAAGTTTCAACCGTGCATTCGGATTTGTGGCTTCATATGCAAAAACGTAGTCGAGGTTAAACTTATAGGCATAGGGGAAGCCTAAAACATGGCTCTCAAGAGGATCAACGGTTTCTCCGGGCTTAGTTGACAGTTTAACTGTATCATTAATTATCAGTAATCCGCTGTCTCTAATCCGCACTGCATGGTCAACCGTTAGGTCGAATGAGGCAGGTACGGGCGACGCTTTGAGGACCACGGCAGGCGAGGTAACCATCAACATTGGGAGGATGCAGAAGGCAAAAAGAGCAATAGTAAGCCGTGTTCTGTTCAAACTGAACACCACTTTTTCGTATGGGATTTTCAAGTTTGCTTTGCCGTATCTATTACACATTGTCCTTATTTACTTTCCTTATGAGAATTATTAACTGCTTGTACTTCAGTTCAACGTATGGGCTTACTTTCTTTGTCAAACCCGCTCTCGATTATCTTCTCCAAATCCGAAGTATACGACATTGTATTCCAAAATTTAGCATTGAGACGAAACAAATATGTTGATAGGGGTTACTCAAACTACTCCTGCGCAAGAATAGTAATCATCTTGCTTCTTAGGGCCGAAACTTCGAACACCTTGTGTTCTGAGCTGTTTCTTAAGCCTCTGCGCATGCTCGTGGCTTATTTCTTGTCGTTTTTCCAAAAACTCAATGATTTCCTCAGCTTGCTTTTCGTTGTCGCACCGCCGGATGAAATCTATAGCGTCTGGCGTATAGTTGTCGAACCTTTTTGCTGAGGCTCGTCGTTCACCTGTAGAAATATCCGAACGAACAGACGAGATTGCCACACGGTTTTGATTGGTATCCATTTCATTGGCTAAGTTCGGAAACATTTGTTTGAACCGTTTCTTGTTGAACTCCATGATCTTTCATCTCGTGCTCACAGCAATGCGGGCTTAGCCGACGCATTTGATGACTAATTTTTCCTATTAAAAAACATCTATTTAACCTATTTGCACTTGTTGTTGAACAAACAGTCCATAATATCTTTGACAATATCTTGCTCTGTTGGTCTAAGAGGGTACGAATTTTTGAGTTGGATTTTGCATTAGAATTTTTCGAAGCTGATGAATGGTTAAGCCCTTTACGATGTCCCCGTAGATTTCACATTTGTCAGTTTCATTCATCTTTTCCGGACTGCGTACAATCACCTCCGATTGATTACCTGAAGGGAGATGTACATAGATGTGAAAGGCTGTTTCGCCTCTTCTGCCCTTAGTGACCGACTGCCACTCTGCTCGATGAACATTCAAATTGTTTTGTTCAAGTCTTTTGAGAGCAAATTTTGGGTCAGAGGCGAATACTTCAATGTCGATGTCGCTGTTTTTGCGCGCTGTGCCTCTCCATAGGCTGCCAACCAATCGTGGATGAAAATCGCCCAGCATCACCATCACTGACAGCGCTTCTCTTCGCATTTGAACAATTCTTTCTCTTCTAATCGAGCCTTCCATGTCGTCGGCTACCTTGTCCAGTTCTTCAGCCACTTCTCTGTTGCTTGGCAGAATTCGGATTCCTAAAGTGTTTGCAGCTCTCTGCTTGGCCTGCTTGTACTCCTTCTCCTGTTCGGTGTAGAGGAGAACAGCGGCTTCTCGGGCGACACGGTCCTTTATTGAGTTTGAGCGTTTATCACGCAAAATTTTGCCTCGAAAATTATCCTGCGATGACCGGCTGAGCTATTTTTCCCGGTTGAGCAATAAGTTTAGATTTGCGGATGCCGGCATGCCGCATTGGTGCAACCTTCTTGGCTTTGTTATAGACGTCGGAGGCTATTTTTCCCAACACAACTTCTTGGACAAACTGATCGAAAGTGAGGTTTTTCGACTTTTCCTCAACGATTCTTATCATTAAAGCTCGAATTGCATGTTCCTGTGTTGTTCTTATTCGCGTGAGCGTAAAAGCGCAAACAGCAAGTCGTAGTTGAAAACCATCTTTTGTAGTTACGCTTTGCATTGTGTCAATCCGAGTGGTTTTTCTCCGAACTAAGCTGCGCAGGTAGTCACGAGAGTATTCATGCCCCTTAAATATTGTACGAGCTGTTTTGCCCTCAACTTCAGAGACTTGGAAAAACATTTTTAGATATTGGTGAGCGAAATCGTTGGTTAAATCGTACAGTGTGGCGTCAACCACTCTGCCCACAAGTCTAGATGGGGCGTCGCTTGGAACAGTGCCTAGCTCTGTTCCGCCAAAATAAGATGGCGCCACGACAGTGTACCAGTCTTTGTCTCGCCACTTGTCTCGTACACGCTTTTTTGAAGACACGTTTAACCCTCGTTGCGCTGAAAATGGTGGAGGTGGAGTATTAAAACCTTAGCCTCGCAATGGTTGCGGTATCCGTCGAGGTTACCTCCACTTAGATAGAATGTTTTTTGAGTCCTGTGTGTCGGTCAGAAAAATGCAGGGTATCTTTTTCAGAAACCATTTCGAAAGCAGAAAAGACTGAAAATTCGGTGACATTTAGGCTTTGGTTATTTTTTCCATTTCACCCATGTAAGGTCTTAGCACCTTTGGAACTATCACCGAACCGTCCTTTTGTTGGAACTGCTCCAGAATCGCCAGCATGGTTCGGCTAGTAGCTAAAGCAGTATTGTTGACTGTGTGCACAAAGCCAGCAGGCGCCACGCCTTCTTTCTCTCGATATCGAATGTTTAATCGTCTAGCTTGGTAATCGGTGCAGTTCGAGTTGGAACCGATTTCTCTGAAGATGTCATCAGCCATCCAAACTTCCACGTCGTACCTTTTTGCCGCCAAATTTCCGATATCAGCAGTGCACACATTCACCGTTCTAAAATGTAATCCCAAACCTTTATACAAGTCTTCAGCGTTCTTCTGCAATTCTTCATGAAACTTCCACGAGTCCTGAGGCAAACAAAATACGAATTGTTCAACCTTGTTAAACTGATGCATCCGGAACAAGCCTTTGGTGTATTTTCCGTGAGCTCCGACCTCCTTTCTGAAGTTAGTGCTGACTCCCACGAGTTTTCTAGGCAAATCTTTTTGTTCAATCACCTCGTCCATGAACAAGGCTGCTAGTGGATGCTCAGCCGTGGCTATCATATAAAGTTCTTCCCCCTCTATCTTGTAGAGTTGGTCGGCAAAGAATTCTAGGTCAGTGGCTCCAATGTAGGGTTTTTTGCGCATCATGAAAGGCGGCTCAACAAGTTGATAGCCTCTCTTAGTCATAAAATCAATAGCGTAGGATGTTATGGCAAGATCAAGGAGCACCAATGAACCCTTCAAGTAGTAAAAGCCATGACCCGCAACCTTGGCAGCGTGTTCAGCATCCACCAACCCCAAGTTCTCAGCAATTTCCAAATGGTTCATGGGTTCGAAGTCAAATTTAGGCGGTTTACCCACAACCCGTAGGATTTTGTTTGCAGTTTTGTCTTTTCCAACAGGAACGGTTTCGTGAAGAAGGTTGGGCAACCGCAAGAGGAGACTGCGGACTAATCCTTTGCGCTCTTCCACTTGGGCTTCTAGTTTCTCGATTTCTTCAGGTATGGATTTGGCTTCTCTCAGTTTTCTAACTGCGTCCTTGCCGTCTTTCTTAAGCTTAGCTATTTCTTCTGTGACAGTTCTCCTCTTATGTCGAAGTTCGTTTACTCTTGATAGAAGTTGTCTCCATTCCTTATCTAATCGTATAAGGTCGTCTAGCATTTTGAGCTTTTCAGGGTCGCCTCTCTTCTGCAGGTTTTTCCGCACGACTTCCGGATTTTCACGAATCAGCTTTATGTCCAGCACCTGTCAAGCCTCACGCTTTTTCAACCTAGTAACGCCCAATATTTAACCTATACTACATATAGACATCATTAGTTCAGAAGAATCACAGCAAGTTTCAAGTTCTCTAAACATCTAGGTCGCATATCTGGAGCTAAATAGAAACTCAATGCAGAAACCTAGAGGAAGTCGGTATTCATAAGCCTCAAAACCCAGAGAGTGTCTATCATTAGTAGTCTTTACAGAAAACCACTCAAGGTTCCCCAACAGATCTACTGGAGATCAATGCCTTTTAACCGCTGCAAGAGACTTTTCCGCGACAGAAACAGCGCTCAAGAGGTCATCAATGGTAGACGCAAAACTCTCAAACCGCTTATGACAGGTTATTTTTGTTGAAACCTTGACGCCGCATACGGTTGTTCTGATAGATAACCACGTAGGAACCTTCATGTTGTCGGGCGCCACAGCCCTGGCAATTGCCATCGCTTCCCTCGTGTTTCTGTAGGATATGTTGATTTTAGCTTCCAACTGCCGTTGCCTCCATCTGTTTTTTCACAAGTTCATCTACCTTCTTAAGAAAAGAACCCACATATTCAAGTGGAACCTGAGCTCCGGCAGCTATGTTGTGTCCGCCTCCCCTGCCGCCATACTTCTCAGCAGATATACGCAGAGCCTCGCCTAAATCTAGTCCTTTCTTTAGGAGAGAGTCTAATCCGCGGGCTGAGAACTTGGCAAGTCCCTCGTTTTGAACAATAGAGTAGGCTATGATCGGTTTTTCGGGCTTTGCCAATGTTGTTGACAGAATAGAAGAAATTGTGCCTATAATTTTGTCATCTATAACGTTGTTACCATGCGCCACCCAAATATTGTCAAACTCTTCTATTCGACCCGTCTCGGGTTCTAGGAGCCAGTTCAAATATTTAGTGATTATTCCACGGTATTCTTCCAGCACTGCTGATGCTTGTTCAAGGGCGGAGTGCCTGTCTCCCATGCAGATGGCAACACCGATACCTGGCTTGTCCATGCGTCCTGTTGCATTGAGAAGAACGGAAAACTCCCTCGCATCCCGCAACGAAGTCCAAGGCTCTTCGTGAGCTAATGTGTAAACGTTTCCTCGAAGGCTGAGCGCCACGTCGCCCAGTGATCCCTTAGACATCAAATAATCGGCAAGCGCATTAAACAGTCTCTTTTTCTCATCTTCAGAAAGATCTCGCAGTGCCCGCCATTTGTCGCCTTTTTTGGGGGTGATTCCCAGACTCGCAAGAAAGGCTAGACTTTTGTCTTCTTCGCCGCTTATTCCAGGGATAAACGGTGTTGTGGTCCGTGCCAAGGCTTGATGAATTGGGCGTGTTTCCCTTCCAAAGAACATTAGATCTGTTTCAATCTTGAGACAACCTGCTTTTTCAGCATCTTCCACAATGATGGCGTTTGGTCCCCCCAGCCTCCTCTGTTCATACTTGTCCTGCAAATCGCCAAGCGCACCTACTACGGCGACGACTGCTAAATCCATGTTGGCTTTGCCTAAGGCTTTAGCCACAAGGTAAGCTACTCCAGCACCGCATAAGTCTCGAGAACCATCAATTCCGAAAAGGTGGGGGTTCACCTGCACAAAAGCTTGGTCAGCTTCAGTGACGGGTTGATGGTGATCAAGGATGATTACTAGTTGGTGCAGTAGTCGTGAGTTCAGAACGTCAAGGTCACCGCTGCCGAAATCGGTAAAAATTATCAAAGAGGGCTTATCGGCGAGTATGCTGTCTACAATTTTTTGATCTATCCATCGTTCAATTCGGATGCGAAAGGTTGCGCCCATCCTTGCCAACGCGGTGCCAACAATGCCAGCTGCTGCTAAACCATCAGCGTCTAGGTGAGAAACAACGTGTATGAAACCGCCGTTTTCAACTTGTTTTTTAATTACGTCGGCTGCTTGAGCTGCACCTTCAAAAAGAGGCTCAATTTGCTTCATGCTTTCCGTGGCGAATACCCCTAAACCAAACTGGCGGTTTTTGCCTCATACTTCCAGTCTGCTGGCAAAACGCCTTCACGTTTATAATATTTGGCAAGTCTGTGGATTTTGGCTTCGACTTGTTGAAGAGCCCGCTTGTTGTAGGCATCCTTCTTGTTCTTTTCCAGATGAACGATTAGGCCTGAAGCCCTTTTCAACAAAACTTCCAAGTCTTCTGGGAGAGAAGTAGCCAAGCCTGCCTGCTTCATGATTTCTGTAACGGTTTTTCCCGCAATTGGCCTGGTCAATGGCACGCCGTACTGATCGCGCAAAATTACGCCGATTCTGCTGGAACTATGCCCTTCCTTGGCAAGTTTGACAACGATGGATTCTACCTCTTCAGGCGTGTACTTACACCACACTGGCGGTCGCTTGCCCAGTGGTCGAATTGAATGTGACTTGCCCTTCTCGGTTCTTGGCATCGAATTGTCTCCTCAAAGACTCTAAGACAGCGAATAACTCGGCGTATTTAAAACCTTCGTTACGTATGAGACGTGTACCAACAAGCGAATTTTCTCAAGGCTTGAGCTCGATGTGAATATCGATTTTTCTCTTGAGCGGGCATTTCAGCAAAGGTTGCTCCTCTTCGGCCAAAAGGCTCAAAGATTGGGTCAAATCCGAAACCTTGTTTACCTCTCTCTGCATAAGAGATTTTTCCATCAACTCTACCTTCAAAACATAAAGGCTCTTTTTTTTGGTTTGGATTACAGTAGGCAACCACCGAGAGAAAGAAGGCGTCTCGCTGGTCGATTTTTTCCATTAGCTTCAGCATGCCTCTTGTTGCAATTGTTCGATAAATGTAGTTTGAGTAGGGTCCTGGAAAACCATTTAAAGCTTTGATGAAAAGTCCCGCGTCTTCAACGAAAACTGCGAGACCAGATTTTCGTGCGGCGTCTAAGGCGCTGGCTGTGGCTATTTTCTCTAGGTCGTCGTCTTGGATTTCAACTGCTTCAATGTTGAGCATAGCCGTTGCAATTTTGCGTTTGGAGAGTACACCACATGCTTCGTGGAATTTGTGAACGTTCCCTGTTACGAAGAAGGCTACTTTAGCTGCTTTACCTCTCTTCAATGTAGCGTCCTCTCCGCTCTATTTCTTGGATCTTTTCTAGCACGCTATTTGCCTCTTTTTTCCCCATTGATTCTTTGTATCCGGTTATAACCGCTTCGAAACATTGTTTGGCATACCTGTAATGTGTGCTCTGGAGCGCTCTCTTCATTAAGTGTAGGTCTACGCCGCGAACTTCCAACTCGCTGGAATATTCGCCTAAACCAAAGTCCACAAAGTAAATCTTTCTTGTGGCGGTGAGAATCATGTTGGATGTGGTCAAGTCTCCATGGATAATGCCGTTCTTGTGTAACCGTCCAATCAATATGCCTATGTGCTGGCATAAGCGCAGTTTTTGTTTTTGAGGCATGTCGTTTAAAGCTTGTTTAATCTGTTTGCCTTCAACGTATTCCATGATGATGTTTGAGTTAGCCAAGTCCACCATGTAAATTGTCGGTGTGGGAACTCCTGCCTCCTTTGCTCGGTGAATGAGTAATGGTTCATGCAGTGTTCGCTGTGTTCGGATGGTCATGTCCAATTGGGGTAGGCGGTATGTCTTTGTTAAGCGGCGTTTCATAATTACCTTTCGACCGTGCCATTCTTCGAGGTAGAGGTTGGCTTCGGCGCCTTTTTTTATTAGCACTTTTGGTTTTTAGCCTCCCTCGACCCACGGCACTTGGACTTCGTCTAGTCGCCACTTTAGCTTAACTATGCTCTTCTCGAGAGGAACAGTGATGCCATGTTTGTAGGCTAAGACGCCTGTCCAAGCAATCATGGCTCCGTTGTCTAAGGCGTATTCTTTGGGTACTACGCCGAAGCGAGCATTGTGGTCGTCAGCGATAACCTTTAGCATAGCCTGCAACCGTTTGTTGGCTGCAACGCCTCCGGTTAAGAGAACCTCGGGCTTTTCGGTGTGCGCTAGAGCCCTCTCGGTCACCTCTGTAAGCATGGAAAACACCACTTCTTGAAGGCTGAAGCAAACGTCCTCTAGGCGGTGTTTTCCACTGTGCAGCATCTCCCTGGCGGCTGTGAGTAAACCGCTGAAAGACAAGTCCATGCCCTTAATCGTGAACGGAAGGGGAATCAGTGTTTTGCCGGTGTTCGCAAGTTCCTCTACCGAAGCGCCGAAGGGTTTGTCGGGTTTTTGTCTTAAACCAGCCTCACGGGCAAAAACGTCGAGGCAGTTTCCAACTGCGATGTCAAGGGTCTCGCCGAATACACGGTATCGTCCTCCTTCAAACGCAGCCACAATGGTGCTGCCTCCTGAAACGTAGAGCGTCACAGGGTCTTTTGTGCCTGTTGTAAGTTTGCCGATTTCGATGTGGGCGAGTTGATGATTTACACCTATCAGGGGAACTTGCAAATAAGATGCTAGAGCGCGTGCGGCTGTTGCACCCGTTCGCAGGCATGGTCCCAAGCCTGGTCCTTGTGAAAACGCCAACCCTGTGATTTGGCTGGGGCCGATTCTTGCCTCTTCAAATGCTTCGTGCATAACTTTTCCTGCGACTTCCGCATGGTGTCTAGCGGCTTCTCTGGGGTGGATTCCTCCCTCTTCTGGCATGAAGGCACTGATGATGTTGGCTAGAATCTTCCCGTCGAAGGATGCAATGCCAACGCTGAAGTCGTCGGCGCTGCTTTCAATGCCTAGACAACACTTCTCGGTATTGACGGTCTTGCTCTGTATAGGGTCAGTATTTCGGTTGCTCGTTTTTTCTTGTCTGGGTGAGCAAGGTATTTCTCGGTTAGGTAACAGATTCTCACGAGTCTGGAAGAGGCTGCGTGAGTTTCGTAGTCTAGCTCGTGGCTTCTTGTTCTGATGTCCCATGCGTATCTTATTGTTACTATCGTGTGCCACATATTTGCGATTTCCTCTGTTATGTCGTAGGTGCGGGTTTTGAGCGTGATTCTTGGGCGGTAGTATTCCCATCTGTATAGCCATCTGTCTGTTCTTCTCACTTTGTCGGCTACGAAGGGCTGTCGAACTGCTATGCTGCCTTCGAAGTCAATCGTTTTGGCTGTTCCCCAAGGCTGCGCTTCAACTAGTGGCAGTCTCGGCATCTTGTAGGCGAACTGCGGCAGCGTTATCCACTCTTCAGCCTGTCTTACGTCTCTTATTCTGTGCCGTTGTTCGACAGCGCTCTGTATGATGTTCTCTGGCACTCCCCACTGTCGCCATTTGGCAAGTGTTTCAGGCTTAACAGCTTGAACGTGCGGGATGGCTAAGGCGTGCGCTTGCTCTACGTGCTCAAAGTGTGCGCTAGACATTTTGCTTACCAACACGTTTCGGTTCTTTTAGCGGAATCAACTGCAGAATCAGTGTTGTGGCGTAAACCGCCACAACGTCGTATGCCTTGCCCCTCACAACAACAGCGCTGTTTGCTTCTTTGCCAGCCTGTATGTCCTCTAGTGCGTAGCCCGTCAAGCCTAAAGGCGGTTCGAAGCCTAGATAGCTGCGAAGAGCCTCCACAATGCTGGTTGCGTCTTGCGGTTCTACGCCTCTGCCGATTAAGAACCCGATTAGACCAGCCAGAAACGCCTCAGCCACTTTCATTCACGCACACATTCAGACGAGCGACGAGTGCAGCCTTTGTATATGAAGAACACTTCGGTAACTGCCCCGTCGTTCTCTCTGTAGCCGACGCTCCAGCCCTGTCGCCTAATCTTGCGGACGCAATCTAAGCACACGGCATAGTGGGCGATGTGGTGCATATACGGTTCAGGAACAACGCTTGTTCCCAGATAACGCCGAAGGCGAGCGTATAGCGCCTTCTTGAGAGAAAGGAAGAGCATAATCACACCTTTCGGTTCTCGAAGCGCCTGCGCCAATTCTCTCTGTCTTGTGTCTCGCTGCTGTGTTCTGCCGTGTTGGCTGCCCCTTTGACCTCCTCAGCTATCCTCTGCTCCTCTTCAACCGCTTTAATCTGCTCGTATTTCTCTTTTAATGACGTTTCGTATTTGATTCGATACTCCGCCGCCTCTACCCAAGACTTATACCAATTTGCCACTTTGGTTATGTCTTCATTGGTTTCCCTGACCACATCTACAGCAGATTTTCCCTGTTCAAACATTTCGATTGCCTTCGCTGGTGAAAGCTCATCCATCCTTTTGGCGACTTTAGCTATTGTCTTGGTTGACACCCGCAGTTCCTTAGCTATCGTGTCGTATCTCTTGCCTCCTCGGAGAGCTTTCTCTATTTCAGATTCAACTACTGCTCTCGACATCAGAGCCAATGCCGCTTCCTTTACTTTGATTTATCGTAGCTTCTGATAGCCTCGCTCTAACATAGCCTTCTCAAACTTCGGATAGCACTCTGGACAGTTGAGGAAATCTGCTGCGGTTCTGTGCTTTGTCTGTGCCCCGTGTAGTGGTAGGCTTTGCTTTCCTTCATACAAGTCCAAGCCCAATTCAATTAGCTTTGCAGTAGCCGCATAGTCGCTTTTCAGCCCCGATGATTGCTTGAACTTAATGAACCTCTCCTTATGCATGTCGTGAAGATGAGTCTGGAGGTGCATACGCTCTCTACTCTGCGTTCTGCACGGTTCTACAGAGCCAGTCCTTGCTTTTCAGCGTTCCCTTTCTCAGTTTTTCTCTTCCATCCTCTAGCAAGCAACAGACTCTCAAACTTAGGGTAGCACTCTGGACAACTCAAGTAGTCTCGAACAGTCTTGTGTTCAACCGTCTTAGGCGGCTCGGCTGTGGGCAGAGACTTAACGAGCTTCTCGTCAAGAACGTGCCGCACAAACGCTTCCAAGTCGTCTGTGGCAAAACCGCATCCCTTTCCGCTGCAACGGTAAATAGGCGCTTTAGACATTCTACAGCCTCAGCCCGCCCTCACGTTTAGGCTCTGGTTTTTCCCAGCCCATCTCAGCCAGCATCTTTTCAAACCTTGGCGCACATTCAGGACACTCCAAGAAGTCTTCAGCCCTAGTGTGCCTTCTCTTAGGCTGCTCGCCATAACCAAACGTCTCTTCCTCAGGCGACGCAGCCGAGCGCTCCCTGAGCCTCTCGTCAACAACGTGCTCCACGAAAGCTCCCAAGTCAGCCGTCTGATACGAGCAGCCCTCTTCCCCGCAACGATAGACCCTCAGCTCCACTTCCTTCGGCTCTCCAGAAGCAGCAATGAGCCTGTCAACCTTGCCCTCCAAACCGCACACCTTATCAGCCACCATGTCCGAGAACTCCTGAAACTCACGCCTAGAAACCCTTTCCTCACTTGACAATCAAACACCCTCTCTTTCCTAGACTTTCCGATAAATTTCCCTATATGATTTTACATGTATATGCAACAAGGCTGTGGATTCGATTCCTAGCATGTAGGATTTGCTTCGTTTTGGTGTCTTTGACAAGTGCTTTCGGGCCTCCACGCTTATCTTTTGCTCTTAACACGTAAATTTTTATTCCTAGACTGTGCATATATATTGAAGAAAGGGAAGACTTCGAGGATTCGACCATCTATGCCTAAGCGTGATGACATAGAGTACAAAGCGTTGCATTTCATCTCTCACACTCGAAGTCAAGGTGTGCTTCAATCTGATTTGTGGCGTAGGCTGGGCGCCAGCAGCCGGGAGGGCTCTAGGATAGCTTTGAAGCTGGAGAATAAGGGTTTGATTCGGCGTGAGCGGGAGCTGCGGAGTGGACGCTGGACTTATCGGTTGTTTCCGAAGCGGCAGCCTGCGTCGATCGATTCTATTGATGAATGCCCCTGTCTAATGTGCGTTGATGACACTCGTTGCGGCGCTTTTGGAGCGATTTCGCCCAATGGTTGTGAGCGGTTGACTAGCTGGATCCTTGTTTTCGCCAAGGAAGAGATGGACACGTCTTCTGGTGACAGTTGATTTTGCCTAAGGCGTGGGTGCGCGAGCGTAAGAAGGATTATTTTTATCGTAGGGCGAAGGAGGAGCGGTTTCGTTCTCGTGCGGCGTATAAGCTGCTTGAGGTTGTTAGGAAGTATGGTCTCATTAGAGTGGGCGATGTTGTTGTGGATTTGGGTGCAGCCCCGGGCGGTTGGATGCAGGCAGCTCTGAAAACTGTGGGTGAAAGCGGTTATGTTTTAGGAGTAGATGTTAAGGAGCTTAAACCTCTTGAGGATGAAAATGCACGGTCCATTGTTTGGGACATCAATGACGCACAGGTAGTTGGGGTTATTCGTGATTTTTTGCCTAGAGACGCTGATGTGGTTGTCTCTGATGTCTCACCGAATATTTCCGGCGTTTGGGAAGTTGATCACGCTAGGCAGGTTGATTTGGCTCGGCGGTCTCTGCTGATTGCGTCTAGTGTTATGAAGTTTGGTGGTAACTTTCTTGTGAAGGTCTTTCAAGGCGACTTGCTGGAGGATTTTGTTTTTGAGGTGCGTCAGTGTTTTGAGTCTGTGCGTTTGGTTAAGCCTGCGGCTAGTCGTAAGAAGAGTAGTGAACTTTTTGTTTTGGGGTTGCGTAAAAGGTAGTTTACATGGGTATTGTGGCTTCGTTTAGGCTTTTTTCCTTCATTCTTTCGGCTGTGTAGTCGCTGAGTTGTCTGAATTGTTCTTCGGTTAGGACGTTTCTTGCTCGGGAGAGTATTTCTAGGCAGACGTCTTTGAAGACTAGGTCTGCGCATCCGAGTTTGGCGTCGTCTATCAGCTGCTTGCACGCCATGAGAATTGTTTCGTTCATGGCTTTTTGGGGCTCCTTTTGGTTTGTGTTTTTGGCTTTTTTTGTTAGGGTTTGGCATGCTAATAGTTTGCGATGTGGGAATATTGATTAGGAATATTGAGAGCTTGATGGACTTTGGTATGCGTTTTACGTTGTCGATGGGCTAGTATGAGTGCAGAAAAATTTTTCAGTGTGAAAACTGGGTTTTTCTGTTTGTTTTTTGGGCGCTGTTTGGGGTTGGGTTGGTGTTTTTTGGGCTGTTGGTTGGTGTTTTAGCGTGGCTTTCTATGTTGGTTTGCGTGACGTTTAATGTTGTCAAGCGTGACGTTTGCGTATGTTGACGAGTTCTGTGGGAGACGAATTTAAAAAAAGAGGGCGGGTAACTCCCTTTGGTCTTCTTCTACTGTGCTGGCTTGGACAGCCGTAGTTGAACATGGAAGCGTAGACTGTTTTTTCGGCTGCGGGTTGTTTCGAAGTTGTTGTTGCCGTCAGCAGATACATTGTCACAAAACTTCCTCGATGTTGGGAGTTGAGTCAGCTCAGAAGTAGTAGTCTGCGTCGCGTGTACGATGACTACTACTTCTTGGATGTTAGCTGCAATAGTTTGTGGAGGCGGTTTTCTGTTTCAGATGTTATTAGCTTTCGCTTAGGTCAAGTAATAACACCGAGGTGGTTTCTTGGTGTCGGTGCGGCTGGGTTCGTTTAGAGGTTGTTGTTGGTTTCAAGAAAGCTTAATTAACTTATGTTTTTCTCTATTTCCAAACGGCGCTTTGGCCCATATGGACAGCCCTGGTAGTATAGTCCGGTCTAGTATAAGCGGCTGTCGCCCGCTGGACCCGGGTTCAAATCCCGGCCAGGGCGCCACCTTCCCTCTCCCTAAAAGCTTGCATGTTAATGCGCACGCAACTGCCTAAACGCGGATTCTTTTGGAATGTGAAATACTGTAAACTCTTCAAGTTCGTTCAGTCTCATTTGAACATCATTTTTAGTAAGGTATGACTTCTTCCCTCTTTCGAAAAAGACCAGAATAATGTTTCTGTGCCCCTCCGTCTTGTCCTTCCTGTAGTCATCCGCAAGTTCTTTCAATTTGGATACCGACTTGCGACCATATGATTCATTGGTATCCTGAACGAATTTTATCTCAACCACGACGCTCTGATTTTTTCTATAGAGCCCAATCCTTCTCTCTGATGTTGGGGCATCTCCTCGTTCGACTTTTAGGTTCTCGATAGGCGTGATCAACAAGTCCGGCTGATATAACGGCTTAACGTTTCTGGCTTTGCCTTTATACTTCTTTTTTGGATCTCTTGAGGACAAAACCGGACGATTTATGATTGCGTACTTGTTCTTGAAATTCGGATCGTTGATTAAGCAGCTATAAATGTAGCTCTGAACATCGGATTCCGTCCACATCAAGAATTCGTTCTTCGTCTCTTGACTCCGCAAACGATCAAGATAAGATTGAATGCTGTCTTTCAAGAACCTACAGACTTTGCTATTCATACTAGTCATCACCCAGAGGTCTTCTACCGGCTTGGCCTTTTTTTGTCCTTGCGTACTTGCGTATGGGACGACATTCAAATTTATTCTCGGATTTTTTCATTTTCCACACAGAGAGTGAAAGTAGATAGATTTGGATTCGGCATGCCTAAGTATAAGCAGTGCTTTTCGGAATCTTGGGTTTTCTTTTCCTGTATGAAAGCCGCGGGATGCTCACACTAGAGTTGTCAAGAACCCCTTTTGCTATTCTTAGAGTCTGAACAAGCACTGGTAAAGACGGGATTCCGCTCAAAAAAGTGAACAATTGAGCAATGTCCGCTGCTGTCCCAATCGAATAAAACAACTTCTTAGCATTATCAGAAAAGCTGGGATTCGAATCTTCAACTGCCACGACTAGTTCTCCTAATTTCTTTTTGGTTTCTTCATCAATCATTTTCGGGTTTTGTTTGAGATGGGCTGCGATGATTCGGATTTGCTTCTGCAAATCCTCTGCAGATATCTTCTTTTTCTTACGTCGTGTTCCTAACGTCGTCCTTCTGCCTATGACATCTGAACCTATTTTGTTAGACATTCTGGATCACAAGAGTAAAAGACGTTTAGAAATATAAGTGCAATCTGTTCAAAATGCTTACTAGAAAGTGATTGAATGAAAGAGAGTAGAATAGAACTGATCGACAATAAAGGACCAAACAATATGAGAGACGAGCTGAGGCGAGGTTTTCAGAATTCTTCAAGGATTGACATTGCTGTTGCATTTCTCAACTCGAAGGGTCTTGAGTCAATTCTGAGCGAAATGACAAAGGCTCTTGGTCGAAAAAACTCCTGCATCCGAATTTTGACTCGAATATCAAAAGATGCCTTCAATGAACCTGCTGCTCTTAGAATTCTCATGGATCTAAACAAAGACTATGAAGAAAGGTTAACTGTGAAAACGACAAGGTTGACAAACGATTTTCATGAAAAGCTGTATATTTTCAAAAGGCCAAGTACTGCAGCAATTTTCATTGGATCGTCAAATCTAACTAAGAAAGCGCTGGAGCGCGAAGGAGAACTCAACATCAAAATCACTGCGCCTCTTTCTGACGAAATCCTCAAACAATCGATTGAGAGTTTCAATGAATATTGGGATAGTGCCGAGAAGCTAACTGATGCAAGGGTTGACGCCTATGCTTCTTTCTATTCACACATTCACTCCAAGCGACTGGATAAACATGGTAAACGACTATGGTATGCTGTTGCAGGAATGATGCGAAAACGAGAAGCAAAGAAGGCACCTGAACCGATTGAACGGAAAGTGTGGCTTGATTATATCAATGGATCTCTCAAGGATAAGACTGAAAGAATAATCAAGGAATACACTAGTTGGGACAGATTTCTTTACTACGCATGTGGTCCAAATGCTTATGGCAGATTCAATAGAAATGATATTCTAATCTTGGCGGATTACGTTGACAATCGTCTACTCGCAAACTGTGTTAAAAGTAAAGCCAAGACCCGCAAGACTCCGGATGGAAGATACTTCGTGGCATATCAGAAGATACGCAACTCCAAGTATAAGCGGATCTCAAAGGACCTTGTCTCCTATATGAGATCAATTGGAGTAATTGACAAAGCAAATGACTTGAAACCGTCTTCGGCAAGACTGCTTAGTGGAAAGAAGCTTGAGCAGTTCGCAGGAATGCTAAATTTCAAAACTTGATTTAAAGTTGTGTGCGTAGAACAAACAGAGTAGCTGAAGAGACGTGAGAGATGTGAAAGAGGTAGACCCAATGCTTGCTTTCGTGCAAACACAGAAACCGTTAAGATAAAACCGAACAGAAGTGGTTGTATGCTATGACTTAAATGAGTGTGAAAGAGTATGACATTCAAAGTGTTTGTTGGTTATGGTGATGTTCAAGCCAAACAAATTGCTGAGGGGTTTGGTCATTATCTCCAGAGGTTCGGTTTGATTGCTTTTGTCGCAAGCACGGACCCTACATGGATGTTGCCGGGTCATACTATTAGTCGAATATATCAAGAGCTTGCTGACAGCGACGTGCTGGTGGCGACTTGCACACAAATCACTCCCTCGGCAAGCAGGTTAGGAAAGGAAATAAAGTTTGCTCGCAGTCATAAGATGCCTATTCTACCATTCTTAGAAAGAGGAATTACAGATCCTTTTGGGTTGAGCAACTCTATCTGGAAGATGGAATTTGAATTGAACAGACCTTGGATCCAACATCGAACCTTTGCCACATACATACTTACACTTATGGAAAGGAGTTTGGAGGCGCGCGTTAAAAGCTAGGCATTTCAAGGGCATGATGACTATGACTGAGGCTGAACGGGAACTTCAGAGCAGTCTATTACTGATTAGGCAATCATATCTGTCCTACAGTGTAGTGCAGGCAGCGACAAGGAGTAGAGCATTTAACCTGGATACCGACGCAAATATCCATCTTGAAGACATCCGCGTTCGCGAAGTTGTTCCTGAAGAATGGTTTGGAAAACCAGCGATATGTCCAGAGCCCTTCTTTTACGATATGGGACGCAATCTTGCCATTCTTGAGGAGAATTATCTCATGAACACAATTGCCACGAATTCAGGTGCAAATCTGGAGGAAATTCAGGCTGTCACGTATGAGAGCATTGCAAATGTCATTAATCATTTCATAGAAAGCGGTGACCAGGAGCTTGTTCTGTTCATCCCTGCAGAACTTTCAGTGCCCCTTTACGTTGAACCTGAAGCAATAGATTTCAGAGACAATATGGAACTCCTACGAATACGCCCCAACTTGACGGCAAGATTATTTCTCACCAGCAAATATGTCGAATCGAAAGATCTGTTGCTTATTGTTAGGAATTTCGGAACGTGGATTTATGCTCAAGGAGACTATGACAGCCTTCAAATAAGATCGGAAAGAATGGAAGATAAGATTGAAATAACTGCCGGAATTCAAGCGAACTACCGAATTGATAATCCACGGCGCTCAAGGCTTATCAGAGTCAGAGCCTAGTCGTTGTGTCGGCTTCCTTTCTGAGAATACCAGGTGAGCATAACTTCCAAGACAACGCGCTTGTGATTTTCACGGGGTCTTCATTCAAAAGAAATGTTTGCAGTTGAGTGCTACTGCGTTTCTGCCGAGTTCTTCGTTCTTCTGCGTATGCTATTAGGTAACCGCCGAATCATGCTTCCCACATAAGAATCGGACAAGCAATCATGCGTTCCATTCCACCTCTACCCAACCCCAAGTAGATCCTAGCCGCAAAGAGACCCAACGCAGCAAGCGCAGTCAACCCCAAAACGACGTTTATGACAGTGAACGGCATCTTCGCCAAAGGTAACTATGAACATGCGAGCATATCACAGAGAATGTCGCTATGCTGCCACCTATCTATGAAGCCGAGTTAATCCAAACAATTCGTCCATAATCCTCGTAGGTTCGCTAACATCTTTCAACCCCACCTTTGCATAAGAAAATCGCCTCATAGACGGATAAGGAATCGCATATACTCCCCTAACACCAGGACTCAACGGAATCACAGACCCGTAGTTCAGAATTCTACCAATTGGGCCTTGGTTAACAATTATGTCCGTTATCTCCGAATACGCAACATCCCTAACCGAGATTGTGACGAATTTAGTAGACAAGATGATGCGACGATCAGTCAAAATGTAAAGATGACCATGAACATAAAAATACCCAATCAACGCGGCAACCACGAAGAAAACTGCTACAACAATTATGACTGCGTAGAGAAGAGCCGCAACATTCTCGAAGGAACCAGCATACTGAGCAATGTACCTGATGGTTGAACTTCCACCCAACAGAAAACCTGCTCCAACCAAAGACAGGATAGACGTGAATATGGAGGGATAACGCCTACGCAAAGTCATGATGATTTTCTCGTTCCGAAGCAGTGAAACATGCGACGGAAGAGGCTCGCCAACCACCATCGACTACTATTGCTCCTTTGGCTCCATTGCTTTCACCAGCTGCGCTATGCTATCCCTAACTTCGTACGGACTCCGCACCCCAGAAATAGAGAAAATAACTGCCCCCATAGGCATAATCATCCCCGCCGTTATTGGAGAAACCCTTCCGTAATTGCATAGCCTGCCGATTGGTCCTTGATTCACGATGAGGTCTGTTATCTTGTCATGAGTCACAGTTCTCAAAAGAATTCCCACGAATTTTCTGAACATTACAATTCTTTCATTGGTTATTATGTAGCGGTGTCCCTTAACGTAGACGTAGCCTAAGCCGTAAAGGAGAGGCGGCAGAAGCAAAAAGCAGAAGACATTCAAAGGAAGCAGAACCCACACGAGTTCTGAGGGCAAATAAAAGTTTAGGGCGGCTATGACCACCCAAAGCACAACAAGTCCAACAGTCGCTAAAGAGACAAACGATATGTAACTCCTTCCCAAAACCATGAGAACGTGCTCGCCAGCCGCTATGGACACTTCTTTTGGCACAGGCAACGCGACATCCTTCACCGAATCAGAAGACTGCCTACCCAACAGCATCACCTAGTTTAATGGCAACTACCAAGCCTATTTAATTTTCCGCGCGCAACACAGCTCAAGAGTATGGAAGTACTAGCCTACGTGGTGTTGGTTACGTAGAAGGGACTCTGCTGGACCCGGGTTCAAAATCCCAGCCAGGGCGCCAAACTAACCCTATTTCACCAGTACTTTATGATCATGTTTATGCCGGATATTATGAGTATGACGGCGAAGACCCTTCGCAGGTTCTTACTTGAAACCTTCTTGGATGTGTACGCGCCTACCTGGGCTCCGAATATTGCCCCCAAGGCTAGTAACAATGCGGATTCGAAATCTATGTGGTTCGCCTGATAGTGCTGCGTGACGCCGGATACTGACGTGAAAATCATTGTAAACATAGATGTCGCCGTGGCCAAGTGTATCTGCATGCCCATGGCGAAGGTCATTATGGGCACTACGAGCAAGCCTCCGCCTATGCCAAGCAAGCCTGACGCTAAGCCGCCGAAGAAGCTGAGTCCGGCGCCTGTCGCTATTGTTTTTCCAGATTTGACCAGTTCAGAGTCAGATTTTTGCTTTGATGCTTCCTTCTGGTCTTTTAGGCGCCTGAGATTATTCAAATCTGTCATTATGTAGATTGCGACGAAGATGAGGAAGAAGCCGAAAATCAACCCTAGGACTCGAGGCTGCAGCTGCGTCGTAAGCCATGCGCCTAAGTAGGCTCCAGGAACCGTTGTTACGGCGAGGACTAGACCTGTTCTCCAGTAGATTCGCCTTTGTCTCGCATAGTTCAGGGTTGCTGCTGCTGCCGTGAAGATTATCGTTGTTAAGCTTGTACCCACCGCGTTGGCTGGAACAAACTCGTACAGCAACGTCAGAACTGGCACAATGAAGATGCCCCCTCCAATTCCAGTCAAGGAAGCGACTATAGCGATGAGAAAACCGAATACGGGGAGCAACAATAAGTCCCACACGTCTTGATCACACGCCAGCAGTTGTGATGCTCTAGAGACCTATTCCATGAGGAATTCTACGATATAGGTCAAACGGTTAAATTCACTCCTGAACCCGGGTTCAAAATCCCGGCCAGCACGTTCTTTCGTTTCCAGGCACGTGCATGTATATCAAAAACAGAAAATAGGAGAAGACCAATCTCACAGAATACACGTGAACTGATTTAGCCTTTTGGGGGTTCAGCTCTTTTAAGTGCCCTATCTGTTAGGGCTTCTCCAAGCTTCCTGCAAGCTTCCAGATCCTCTTGGCTCGGCTCTCCTTTTGAGGCTACACCCTCGGTTACTTTCTCCAGTTTAAAGGAGGCAATCATATTCTCCAAGCTCACCAAGGCAGCGTTGCTTGACCCTCCTCCAGAAGTAAAGGCTGCAGCTGGTTTACCAGTAACCTTTTCTCTTATGCTCAAAGCTTTATCAAAGAAGTCTTTCATAAGTCCAGCCATATAACTGAAGTAGTTTGGAGACCCGAATGCTACAGCATCACAAGAGATGAAGTCGTCAACAGTTGCAAAGTCAACACGCCTCACTTTGGCTAAACCTCCCTTGCTCTTAACACCCTCTGCAACAGCTTCTGCTAAGGCTTCAGTCCTTCCGCCCCTAGAATAGTACAAAACCAACACTTCAACCATAACTTATCCTCCCCATATCCAAGAGGTGCAAATCTCCTCTTGTTTCTTATTAACTTTTTTCGACGCCGATGATCCAGCATATGTATGCTGGATACCAAAAAGAAGAGAATATTAGATTAGCGCACATCCGCCCTGAGCTAAAGTATCATCTCAAGGACGCAAGTTAGCGTGAAGCTTGCTTATATATAGGCATGCATTTTTATCTGGGCTCTCTGCGCTGCAATCATTCTAGCGCACGAGCAAGCAATGCTAGGAGGAAGGAAAACAATGGAAATTGAGTCTACAAGCAAGAGATCAGCAATACTCGCGTTGTACGCCATGAACTTCTTAACGTCTTCTGGTTTTGGAGCCTTTGGCGTCATCATGCCGCTTTACATGCGAGATTCAGGTGTATCCTTTGCTGGTCTTGGACTTGCTTTCAGCGCCTTTGGAATAGTTATGGGTGCTACAGGAATGTTTTTCGGAGCGCACTCAGACGTCATTGGGCGAAAACCCTACCTAGTTTTGTCACTGATCCTCAGAACAGTTGTTACATTTTTCTACACGCAGGCGGCCAGCACAGTTGACTTTGTAATATTGAACGCATTGAGCGGACTCTCTACGTCTCTTAGTTCCGCAATAGTTCCCGCACTCATGACAGATCTTACAAAGGACTCGGAGAGAGGACGCAGATTCGGGGGTATGGGAGGATTTGGGTGGATGGGAACAGGATTGGGATACTTCCTAGGCGGCGCTCTTTCCCAGATTTTTGGCTATTTTTGGTCCTTTATGTTTCTGACTGTGTTGATGCTGGTTTCATGTTTTCTGATTCTGTTGCTCGTTCCCTCCTACCGCCTGCCAACAAAAGAACGTTTCAACCTTGCCTTGGCTAAGCAGCTTTCACCAAACCTGAAGATTTGGCTAATCATAATGTTTTTTTCTTCACTTGTCATGGGCCCCGTCGAAGTCATGGTTATTCCCTTGTACGCTGTACAACCCGGACCGTTAGGAATTGACAAGATGATCTTCGGCAGCTTCATGTCGATTAGTTACATTCTAACTTCTTCAACTCAATTCATCGGAGGCAGCATGGCTGACAAATACGGAAGAAGAAAACTTGCAAGCCTTTTCCGTCTTTCATCGGCTCCTTTCATCATGGTTCAACCG
>Ga0315309_1000089_pt1 | contig 51036 bp, 40 predicted proteins | sample TDP4_MG_FD_203080 | JGI IMG/M metagenome (GOLD analysis project Ga0315309, IMG submission 203080) | Freshwater sediment microbial communities from Lake Towuti, South Sulawesi, Indonesia - TDP4 | ecosystem: Environmental > Aquatic > Freshwater > Lake > Sediment | place: Indonesia: South Sulawesi... | reverse complement strand
CAGTGCTTTTTGTTTAGATGAAGTCTCGTGAGCCATACTAGCAGAAATAACAGCAGGTACGGAGTCAACAGCCTCGGAATGACCAGCAAAGCCAAGTTGAAGACTTCGAAAGTGATGATTTCGCTTCTTTTCTGCACAAGCAATGAAAGAAAAGGAGTAATTCCCGCAAGATAATATTTGTAGACGGGATTAAACGTGAAGAGAACAAGCAAGCTATAAAGAAGATACTTGATTAAGACTGCGTCCTCAACATGTTCTTTTTTGTGGGTTTGATAAAGCAAGAAGCCATATGATATGAAGAACAGAGTCTTGAGGACGAGGTCAGCTCCGAAGTATATATCTGGAGATATCTCGGGGAAAACGAAGACAAATATCGGCAACGAAAGGCTTACTGGAGCGTTGAGGGGAACATATTTCATCCACTTCAACTCGTACCAGTCGAGAGTGGAAGTGTCGATCGTACCGGCTCCTTCAGGATTCGCAAACCCCAACTGAAAATAGTTCCCGGGCAGATTTCCCCAAGCACTAATCGGCACCCGAAATATGGAGAACAGATAAAGCCTAGGCTCAACGAAGATGTAAGGAACGGAGAAGATAAAGCAGACAGACGCAACTATCAGTAGATACCTTAAGGCATCTTTGCTGGACACCCTCTTCGCCAAATATAACAACACTATGGGTAAAGCCAGCAATGATGTCTGCTTAAAACCTATGGATACTGCAAGCGTAAAGGCAGAAATGTCATAACGTCCCTCGACAAGAAAGTAGACTGAGACCATAAGGAAGAGAGTTGTCAGCGGCGGATTCAGCCAAACATAGTCGATGTAGAATAGGTTGATCGGGGCCGAAGCAAACAGAAGCGAAGCTGTAACCGCATCACGTTCGCTAAGGAGACGCTTCCCAATCAGATACACTGGCAAGACCGTCAAGGCGTCCGAGATTATCATGGGTAGAGCCATCGACCAAGAATAGGAGAGAAAAGAAAACAGTGTTAGGACGTAGAGGAAAAGTGGAGGATAGGCATGAAAGAAGTCTCTGTAAGGTAGATGCCCAGCCTTAAAAGCTTGAACCGTGGGAACATAAGCGTAAGAGTAGTCCTCCCAAGCCTCTGAAAATGGAAGAGAAAATCCTGTCCTAGCACTGCCAATGCAGAACGCAAACAACCAGAACTTGCTGAAAAAACTGATCAACAGCAGAACTGCGAGATTTCTCGCAATTTTGGGGTTGTTATGCACGCCTCAATTCCCCCATGAACAATCATTTGGCTCTCGACAAAATAGGTCTTCTGGTACACCAATTTACATTCGCACATTCACATTGAGGGAATGTTACCCGCCAACCTTACAGGTCGATAGGCTACCGTGGAACACTCTGAGCTCCTGAACTTTGATCAATTCTTCTGGTCTCCGTTACGCCAGACTACGCTTCCAAGAATTTTTGGTTCTATTCACATCTCTCTCTGACAGCTAGCTAGCGCCTCCAACCTTCAAGGTGAGAATAGAAGAAGTGGATACCGACAAGTGAAGGTTTCGTGTAAGGATTTCTTCTCCAGTCTTCGCTAAAGCGGTGCACATAACACTAGCCTCGGGTTCAGGTCGTTGCAGATACAGCGACAACTACTTCGACCTCCCGCCGAACACAGAGAAGACCATCCTGCTTGAAACAGAGAGGGAAGTAGCTCTTGAGAAGCTAGAGAAGATGCTGAAGGTGAGCTCACTGTAGAATCTTTTTCTGATGTAAGACACAAGGACTTGGAAGGTACGTTCGATGATTCTAGGGGCGGAAAAACATAAAAGGCGTTACTGCCTCTAGAAAGGAGTGAAAAAACCTATGGAATCGGAACAACGGAAAGTCTTGGAGGGCGTACCTCCACTTGGATGGGGAAAGAACATTGAGTGTACCTTCTTTGGGGCACTCGATGCAACGTTGCGCTTCCTCGGCGAACCCGTGGACTACGTCTACTTGATGGGAGTCTCCGCCGCGGCCTTTCGGCTCAGGTTTCATCAGCCAGACTGGTGTCCCAGCTCACCAGACGCAGCGCTCGACGAGACATATGGACAACAGGCTTTGAAGTCGATAGGCTACAGTGGACAATTCATATCGACAGAAACTGCAAGCCAAGAAGAGATAAACCGGATCACACGAGAGGAGATCATGAAAGGAATACCCGTCGTATCAATTGATCTTGTCAGGGTTCCAGACTGGGGTGTTGTCACTGGCTATCAGGGCAGTACGTTTCTGTGTCGCAGTTACTACGACGAGGGCAACGAGTACTCAGCGGCTGAGAAAGAACCATGGGCAATTCTCAAACTGGAGAAGATACGCTCTAAGCCAGACAGACTTGAAAGTATCAGACAGTCATTCAAGCTAGCAGTTGAGCTCGCAAACAAAAAACAGATTGACCATTACGCAAACGGTCTTGCCGCATTTGACGCTTGGATTAGAGACTTAGAAAACGAAGCTATGTTCAGAAAATTGGATGAAGCGACCTTTAGACGCTACTGGCACGTTAACGGCTGGGTCTACGACAGCCTCTTCGACGCGAGGCTTGCGGCGGCAAAATACCTACAAAGAGTAGAAAAAGAGTCTTCGGGAAACGAAAGGGAAGCAATCAGTGAAGCTGCCAGAAGGTTCGATGGTGTAAAGACTGCGTTATTCGATAACTGGATATATTTTACACTTCCTCATTGGGTGAACAAGAAAGAAGCGAAGACTTGGACCCCTAAAGGAACAATCAACACGGACAATTGGGGTGAGGAGATGAGAAAGAAGGGAGCAGAGACACTGAGAATGGTCAAGCAGGAAGAGAGGCAAGCTTTCGAAGTATTAAGCAGGATGGTTTAGGCTGTGAAGAATGTTGGTACTGGCCCCGAGAAAGTTCTTATTCCAGATTCTCTGCAGGAGACGCTTTGGCGTTTGGAGGAAGTGCGTCAGGGATTTAGAGATAAGTCCGACGTCCACGTGCGAGAAGCCCTCCAATGGGTTCTCTCAAGACAAGGATTGAAGGGTTCTTATTCGAATTTATTCATGCCAACAAGTGAGGATCTGACTCAAGGGGTACGCCTACTAACAGGTGAATGGCACCCCTCAAGGAATGCGCTCACTCGGCATGTTCTTGGAGAAGAAGCCCTTCGAACAGTAATCCTTTGGAACCTCAAGTCATCTCCAGCCGTCACAGACGCATTAAAAGGCTTCGACCGGATTCTAGGAAGGGGAGGCAAAAGTGGAAGATACTGTTGTTATACGTGTACGATGGCTTTCCTAAGAACACTAGCAGTGGTTAAGCCTGCTGAATGGGAAGGGATTCTTGAAAAAGGGCTAAAGAGAATGAAAGAGGCGCGAACATCAAATGGTAGGTGGCATGGCTATCCCTTCTACTACACGCTGCTAACTCTTTCTGAGATAGACATGCCTTCTGCACGAGCCGAGCTGAAACATGCGAGCAAAACAGCCGAAAGGCTCCTGAAAAGGCATGTCTGTAGCGACAGAACATCACTCTTTAGAAGATTAGGATTAGAAGCCACATTAAAGATTGCCTAACGTTACTTATTTTTCAGCTCAACGCCGGATCTTAGGTTACCGAATCTAGCTACGCCCGAGTCTAGGGGAACTCCCAAATCTTCAGCTACAACGGGACACTTTGCTCTCAGGAGATAACAGATAGGAACCTTCAAGACGGATTCAACTTCCGTCAGAGTCTCGTAGTATCCTTGCCCTTTAGCGATGATGAGGTCACACGTCTTCAAGTGACTCAAGAACTCGTCTGAGGAACTGTTAAGTTCGATACCGATGTGATCGTTTCCAGTGGTTATCACACGAGCAACCGAGGTTAGACTAATCTGCTCAGCATCCTCTATAAGAGCGTCATTCATAACTGGCTTCTCCTTCACAACAGCCCAAATCTCGCAGTCATAAGTTCTTCTTATCAGATTCATAAAGAGTTTGTCAAAAACGATCTCGCCCGCGTTGTCCATGAGGTAAAGAACCTTTCTAGATCTCTTTAACTGTTGCATTAGGAAGACAGTGTCATCGGTGGCAAGGTCCTTCTCGAGGCAACCCATAAATTGCCTATCAAACTCTTCCAGAGAGAAATCATAGTTCTCCACCTCAAAATCAATCGCGTTTCCACAGATAGCCATCTTAACGGCGAGCTGAAACGCTTCTTGGGCATCGCGAGATGCTCTAATCCTCTGTTCAACAGTAAGAAACATCTTTATAGCCTGATCATTGGAGAACTTTTTGAGCCGCGAAAAAGGGTCAGGATTGCCAGTGATCTTCTTAGCCGTCCTGCAAACGTGGGTATGAAGAGCCGCCGGTATTACGGTCTCCGTTTCAGTTGTTAGTAGCCACCTAGCTGTTTCGAGGATAACCTTTATCTGAAGATCTTCTTTGTCAGTTGACCTTTTTGCCACGTCATAAGCCGCACGGAAAGTACAGAGCAGACACAGTGGCTGAGGCTTCACATGATTTCTTCTCCTTCAGAGCTTTTCTGATCTCATTTTCGAATATTCAGTCATTAGAGACGTCAATATTCGATAAGTAAAGACATGTAAACTTTTCGCTTTTCATCAAATCATCTTGTCAAATCTATTGCTGTCTTTAGGATACCCCTTATCACTCTTTAAACCGTGTTTGATAAGCAGAATCTTGTCATCTCGTCATTTGGCATGCTCTAGGCCGCATCCAACTACTAGTTGCAAAAGAATGGGACTAATTCTCCGAAGCAGACTCCGAAACCTATGAGAATCTTCTGGGAATACATCGTCTTAGCAGGCCGACAGAACCCCTAGGTTTCACGTTAGGTCTAGACATATTGATGCTCCGGTCCGGTACCTTTGTTGCTCTAATCGCTTTGGCTGTTAAGTACGCTGTTATCAGCTGGCGACGGAAAATTTGCCCCCAGATTGGAATACTGGCAGCCTTCAGAGGAACAGCCGTAGAGATGCTTCGCACAATCCTAGTAAGACTATAGATACAGTTAGATTCGTCCCATTCGGTGGATATCGCACCACCATTCTTCGCGTATTTTTACATCGTTCTTCTTTCAGTATACTCTAAAGCTATGCGGCGAATAAAATACGCCGTTTGCCTAGCACTCGTCTCTTTACCTGTGATAGTATATGTTATGCGGCTCTTTGATGCCAGTTTTATAAAGTACTGATCCGAGGCAACATCCTTAATAGGGAATAATTCATTCTCAGTGATTATCCTGCTAGCCGCATACTTATATGTGAAGAATAGGCGTGCTCTGGAAAGATCATAAATGTTCTTCTCACGTACAATGTTATATACTCTTTCTTCACAAAACGTAGGATCGTTGAAAACTTTAAATCGTTCTTCCATAAAATCGAAAAACTCTCCAAGATCTCTCTCCCTGACTTTTACTGGAATGTCAAGGGTCCAAACTTCCTTTTGTGACCTCTCCTTTGAAGTTATGATGAATCTTCTAAGCAGTGAAGGAGTTGCCATGATTGACGCCTTGGATGCTGGCACTATGGAACCTAGGACAGAGGCCGAGATGGAGAAGCAAAGTGCAAGTATGCTCCAGAAAGCTTCGACCTTATACTTCAGGATGGGCGGTGAGGGAAAAAGACCTAGGAAAACGTAGCTGGTTAATCCCAGAAGATAGCCAAAGCTTCCCGCAATGAAAGCCATTACAAACGCCTCAGAAGCAAAAATCGCCGTTATTTGTGAAGGGTTCATCCCTATGGTCGACATAGTAATCACCTCTCTCCTTCGCTCATAAACAACATTCAACATCATTACGCTAACATTCAAAGCTATCAAGACCAATAACACAGTGCTCTCAGCGAACCCTTGCGCGACCTGATAATGACCGATGTAGAGATGCCGGATCTCATTATTCGTTGAAACGAAAGTTTCAACCCGTGGGAAAATGAGCACTAGTGTTCGCGCGAGGGAGATCATATCTTCACTTTTCCGTGTTTGAACGTTCAGTCTTGAGACGACGATATTTAAGGGAAGTTCCGAAGCAGTCTCGCTCAACATTATAACCACCCTCTCTGGAACAACATAACTTGGAAGATAAACCGGTCCGCCAAACGTGGTTTGAACCAGAACCTGCTGGGGGACGATTGGATCTCCGTTCAAATCCTTTACTTCACCAAGCTTTCCACTGTTGAATATCCCGATCACCCTGAAGTCTTTCTCACAAAACCTTACCGTGTCGTTGACACTTACGTGTAAAGCCTCCTTCGCCTCTTGACTGATCAATACGCCGTTGAAATCCACATCGTTGAGAAACCTACCCGAGAACCGACCAAGATCGACAATTTCATCAATCTTCGTCATATTGGTCTCTAAGCTAGGCTTTATACCCAACACACCTGAGACGCTGTAGTTCAAGCTTAAATCACCATTGAAGAGCGCCCCTAAAGGCGGAGGCGGAGCCCCTATCTGAGGAACGTTCTCCAAAAGAGGAACTGCCAAAACAACTTCTGGACGCCTGCTTAACCATTGAATTATCTGAGTCTCAACAGGACCGAATGGCATAACCTTTGCGTTAACTGCTTGTTGAGACACGAAAATTCCTTCAGAAGGAGCTATTGTCCTTATTTGTCTAATTATAAATCCCGCCTCATAGGAATATGACGTCGCAATTATGAAAGCAAACACAGATATCAGCATGAAAAACATCGTCAGGAAAGTCCTAATCTTTCTCCTCTTTAGGTTATCGACAGCTAGGGAAAAAGTTGCAACGATAGCGCTTCTCAAGGATAGACTACTTCTGTCGGTTTTCTCCCCGTGAGTGTAAGGTCCATTAATCAAGATGAGCCCCAGAAAAAGCGAGAAGACCAACAGTAAAGGTATAACCCATGACTCCAACAAAGTACCGGCTAGAGGATTGTAAGAGCGATTTTGGACAAAGGTGTATCCCGGATATGCAAAATATAGTGTCATGACTAAGAAGATGAAAAAGATTATGCTTATGATAATTCTCCGAGGTTTGTCCTTAAAGAAAATGGCGCCCAAAGAGGAGGATGTGACGCCAATGAATGGCGTAATGAAGGAAATCGATAAAACAGAGTTTTGAAAAAGGCTTATGATCGCACTTTCAACATCCCCCAAGATTATGTACGATTCATAGAGATCGGCTTGAGCCTTAACGTAATCGCCATCGGATATGGAATCTTGAGCCCTCCTTAGCAATTCTTCAGCAGAGGATATTCTGATCCTGTCATATGAACTTAGGATACCGATCTCTTCTGCCAACGACTTAGCCGTTTTCAGACGTTTAGGCATCTCCACACTAGCTTCAAGGTTCAACCTAGCATTCCTCAGGCTTATGACGACTCGTTCGCCTTGCCTCAAGTAGAGGTAGCCGCCTTCAGAAGGGATAAAGAAATGAGCGGTCCTCCCTATGTCCCAATCTCGGAAGTCAATCGGAAATCCTCTATAAACACCTACCTCAATCTTTACTCCCGTGGTTACAGGCACTATCATAGTTCCATACTTTGGTTGTGACAGTTCGAAGTGATATAAAGATGTCACCGTCCCTGTCGTATAGTTGAGCTCCGACCTCTGCTTCCACCAATCCTTCACCGAACGTGTCAGTTCCAAGAATCCATCTTTGTCAATTATGTTACATAAGAAGACGGAATCTTCAAAGGAGAAAAACGGATCGTCAGCCGTGTCAATGGACGCGCCGGGCAAAAGTGAGAATTCAATATAATATGGATGATCTTCCAAGGCGGCTTCTTGGTATGCTGGAACATAATCGACGCCTGGCGTTGACGCGTTATCATAGTACGCGAAAAGAGTGTACCTTCTAAAACCATCAACGTATGCCTCGAAGAAGCCTGAGGCATTAGTTTCAGCAATAATCCCTTCCTCGTCCCTTAAGCGGCAACTGATTTGAGCTCTGGGTAATGGTTGATGGGTCCGAAAATCAGATACGTAACCATAAACTCTCGTCCTAGGAACAGTCTCCGCATAAACTAGGTCACATTGCGACGCTGGAATCGCTAAACAGAGAAAAAGAAAAGACAATAAAAACTCTGATGAGTAAAAACCTCGAAAGGTATTCATTCTACGGCCTTCACAGATGATCATTTTCTCATAAATAGGGATAGAGACCGATTTATCTCTTGCTACAAAAGGATAATTTTATTTAGCTCTCAATCCATACAGGTTCACCGGAGGATCTGAATGATACAATTCTCAGTGTGTATTGAAATGATTTTCAGGGAACTTCCACTTTTGGATAGAATAGATGCTCTATCCGAGTGTAGATTCGAATCTTTCGAATTTTGGGGTTGGCGCTCTAAAGATATAAGAGGAATTCTAGAGAGAAAAGAAAAACATGGATTAGCCCTTTCCACATTCTGCGTTGAACCAATGGGAAGGATTGTCGACTCTAATACTAGACATGAGTTCATCACCGGAGTCAAAGACACCATCGATATTGCTCATAAATTAGAATGTCCAAGACTCCTTGTCACAACCGGTAACGAAATTGAAGGAGTTTCAAGGAAGGTACAGCACAAGAGTATCGTGAAGAGCCTAAGAGAGGCCGCTAAACTTGTCGAAGAAGCCGATGTTACATTACTATTGGAACCGCTGAACATCTTGGTTGATCATAAAGGTTATTATTTATCGTCTTCTAAGGAGGGCTTCGAGATCATTAGAGAGGTCGATAGCTCCAACATCAAACTCCTCTACGACATTTACCACCAACAGATAACTGAGGGAAACCTTATCGACACAATCACAAAGAACATAAGCTTAATCGGACATTTCCACGTGGGCGATGTTCCCGGAAGGCACGAACCCGGAACGGGCGAGATAAACTATGCCAACGTATTTAAGGAGATCTACAAAACAGGATACGAGGGCTTCATCGGACTCGAGTTTAAACCCATCACAGATTCTAGAGAGGCGCTTAACAAGGTGAGAAAAATCCTAGAACTCCTATAGCAAGCGATTCCGGTTTCTTGGATGAGTGAAATATCTAAGAAGTACCCTCATTTTTCGGCCTGATCACAAATCTTCTGAAGACCCTTTTTTTAGAGAAACTTGTAGATCTTAAGACGAATCATAAGAAAAGAAGGTTTCGTATTAATGGATGAAGTCACGGTTGGATCTTTTCTCTATAATTGTTTCTACATGGCAGCGATGGGCTTTACACCTTCAATCCTTCCGATTTACGCAACTGAATTAGGAGCTGATGTTACAACAATCGGCCCGATCTGGACCTTGGCTTTCCTTTCTGGTTTTGCCATGGGCTTATTTTGGGGCAGCATTTCTGATAGAAGCGGAAAGAGAATGCCGCACATAGTCGTCGGCACGGCGACTCTATCTCTCATCTGCGTTCTTTACACATTCACTGGCAATATTTGCCATATGAGCGTAGTCATGATTTTAGGAGAGATGTTGGGTGCATCGCAAGCTTTTCCCATATTTATGGCCTTCGTAAGCGAGACAACTGGGGTATACAAAAGAGGAAGATCGATGGGTGTTTTCTGGATGGGAGGTTCGGTGGGTTGGGGACTCTCTGTCTCGGTGGCAGGTTCCATCGCGGAGCACTACGGGATTAAAACGCTCTTTTGCGTTTCTTCAGTCCTTCTCATCTTCGGCCTAATTGTGGTTAAAAAGTTTCTGTGGAAATCTTCAGTTAATAAGTTTCCACCAGAAAAACAGGTTAGTTTCAGAGATACGATGAAAGATTTTGGACGGTTGGGATCAGCTTTCATGATTTTCTGGTCAGCTACCATATGCTTTTACATAGTTGATGTTGTGAAAATCTCGTATGTTCTTCTCTTCTTTGAAGAAGAGCTCCTTTTGAACCGAGCTCTCGCAACCTCCGTTCTTTCTCTCGGGACATGGGCTGAGATACCTTTGCTTCCACTTCTTGGCACCTTATCTGACAAACTTGGCAGAAAACCGCTTCTACTTGCAGGCCTATTCACATCTTTTCTTTTCAATATTTTGATGTCTCTTTCTCAGAATTATCTTCATGCAGGGCTGACGATGCTTCTTTACGGAATAATATGGGGCGCGTTCACATCAGCTGGTTCCGCTTTCGTTGGAGACTTGGTTGGAGAACAGAGCAGAGCCAAAGCCATGAGTTTGTACAATTCAGCTTTTTCAATAGCGAGCATAATCGCCCCTACAATGATGAGTTTTGCGATTCTTGAGACAAATTTTAGAACAGCCTTTATTACAATTGCCATTATAAGCATCGTGGGACTCCTTTTGATATTGCTTGGTGTCCGCGAAACTAGGACCGGAAGCGCCAAAAATCCTAAGGATCTAGCAAAGCACCGCGGATTAAATTTCATAGATAAGAAAGACAATAATTGAATACTTCTGTATCTTGGCCAAAGCAAAAATGAACCCCCACTGTAGGCAGACCTCATTCTCAATGAAGAGAGATATTCTAGCAAATCTATCATGAAGACGAAGAAAAAAGAGAAGTCAAAATAGTTTTTCACAGAAATTCAGCTGGAAAAAGATCACTCTCATCTTGTGCAGTTGATACTTTATTGAAGTATCAAGAAGTTGGATAACACCACCGAAATCTATGCAAAGTTTGAGGGAAACGACTCTTATCAGCCCTAAAAGCAACAATATGTTGTCGAGAATAAAAGTTGAAAGACAGCATCAGTTAAATAAAAGTTTACATTATAAACAACTAAAATTGTACGAGGATTTTGCGCTTGAGAATAGGGTTCTTTGTTTGGGAGTACCCGCCTACATTGGTAGGGGGTTTGGGCACCTATGCTGAATACATTACTAGAGAATATATTGAACTTGGAACCGATGTCACTGTCTTTACACTCAATCCAGGAAACCTCAAGACACGAGAGATAATTAAAGGCGTGGAGGTCCATCGTCCACTTATAGCCGACGCCAGTAACGTCTTTCCAGTGTTTGTGGCCGAAGACCTGCGCAGGTGGGGCACTAATATTCGGTTCTTTAACGACATATTTCTCTACAACATTCTAAGTTCCACTAAGTTCATCAACGACTTAATCAGGAAAGAAGGCTACAAATACGATGTTGTTTGCGTACACGATTGGCTGAGCAGCACCGCAGGAAACGTGATCAAAAATGAGACAGAAATTCCCGTGGTTTTTCACGTTCACAGCACTGAATGGGGTCGAAGCGGGGGACAAGGCTCGGAAGTCGTGTCCTACTTAGAAATCCAGATAGCTCAGAGAGCGGATCACATAATAACTGTGAGCAATGCGATGCGTGAAGACTTGGTTCGTCACGGATGGTCAGCGTCAAAAATAAGCTTTGTGTGGAATGGCGTCGACCCGGAACAATATGATCCTGCGAAGGTAAAGTCGGAAGATTTAGGAAAAATCAGGAAGAAATATGGCATTCCTGAAGATGGCAGTATGCTTCTGTTTTTGGGTCGCCTAACATGGGTCAAGGCGATCCGCAACCTAGTTCAAGCCATCCCTTTAATACTGAAGGATTATCCAAAAACCAAGCTAGTGATTTTAGGCAAAGGCGAGGAGCAGAGGGACATCATAGAAATGGCTAATCGATTAGGCGTTCAGCAAAACGTTGCGTGCTCTTTCGAGTTTGTGTCCGAGGAAGAAAGAATAGCACATTATGCGGCATCTGACGTTTGCGTTTTTCCATCAATATATGAGCCCTTCGGGATCGTAAGTCTAGAAGCCATGTCTATGGCGAGACCTGTAGTTGTCGGTGCGCAAGGGGTTGTGGGTTTCCGAGAGCAAGTTGTTTCATCAGGTGAGGACCAGAACGGCGTTCACGTTAACGGCAACGACCCAGTGGACATCGCATGGGGAATTAAAGAGGTGCTCAAAGATCCGGAGAGAGCTAAAAAATGGGGAGAAAATGGACGCAAAAGAGTTTTGCAGTATTTCACATGGAGGAAAGCAGCGGAGCAAACCCTTGGAATATATGAATCTCTTCTGTCATCTTGAAATCACGAACAGGATCTCCACGCTTGCTCTTTCTAGCGAAGTACGAGGGCAAGGTCGATTTTTTCCTAGGTCATGATCTTAGAAAAGAGAGTGGACTATCGTAAGAGATCCGCAAAGTCTACTATATTAATTATGAGCCCTGCATTAGCAGGAAGATGCAATGTCCTCAGCTATTTGAGACCATGGTCGATGCATAAGAAGAGGATAGCCCTCGAGGAGGTTAAGAGACTGAGAAGGAAGGGATTATCTATACCTCCAATCGATCATGCGTTAACGTTTCTCCAACGTGAGACGTCCATCATGTCAGATACGAGAGTTGAAGATATAATGACCAGAGAGGTTATGACCGTCCATCCTCAGATCAGTGTCAGCCAGCTGCTGGACATCATGACAAGACATCATCACATGGGATATCCCGTCGTAAATGAGGAAGGTGAATTGATAGGCATAGTTACCTTTGAGGACGTTATGAAGGTCTCTAAAGATAGAAGAAGCGAGGTCCTGGTTGATCGGATTGCGGAGAAGAAACTCATTACAGCACATCCAAACGATTCGGTACTTGAGGCCTTCGATAAGATGAGTGAAAATGAGATAGGGCGGCTTCTCATAGTTGACCCTGATAACCCTGCAAGGTTACGAGAAGTTATAACTCGGACGGATATTGTGCACGCACTGAGGAAACGGTCTTAAACCGGACGCTCAATAAGCGACATTCTACATAATCCTTTTAACCTTGCTTTTCTTGGACTGCCTTCGCTATTTACGGTGGCCTTGTTTCATGGTCAAGCTGCACAGTGAACGCTTTCAACTGCGAGGACAACAAGTCGATTGCGTCAAAGACCCTGTTTGCGCCCTTCTTAAAGACGAGTGCACTCATGGGGCCTTTCGTCGCTCTTACCGTCCAGCATATCTTGGACGGGTTTTCATAATACTTGGCAATCGGCGGATCAAAATAGAGAAATGCATACAATTCTTCCAATCCACTTTTCCTGATGCTTTCCATCAGGGTCTCATTTCCGTTTAGGCAGTTCATCAGCGTTGCGTCGTGTTCTCGTAGGAATAATTCGCCATGGTAGATCTCCAACGCCCTAAAGTATAGCTTAGGTATGAAGCCCCTCCTCTTCAGTCCGCATTCCATAAACCTTAACCTTCGGTAGAGCTCTTTCCTACTTTGATCCATGGCGTTCTGGTCAAAAATGGTTGCCATCGAAAGGAACTCCAAGTTTTGGTCCGCAGAAAAGCCCAACCGATGCCTCCAAACATAGAGTTCATCGAAGGATGCGCCCTTCGGGACTATGAGGAGTTTATCGCCTAGGCGTCTACAGTCTTTGACCCTGCCAGCCAAGGCTCTGATGACGGCGTCCTTTCCAGCAGCAGACAATTATTTCCCACCCGTCTTTGTTCCACTTCTGTCCTAGAAGGGAAGGAGCCACATAGACCTCCAGATGAGTATAATCGACGCCCTCAGAGTTTCCATGAAACCGTCGCCTATTATGTAGCCGATCACCACCAACCCCCTCATTTCATTCCATTGCTCTTCACCCAAGAACCGCGCAAGGACCTTCTTGCCGAAAATGGAACCGACTAGCTGGGATGTCGCAAGGAGGACGGGAGCCTCCCACCAGAAATAGATGCCGGCGACCCAGAAAAGGGAGGATCCAGCGATCATGGAAATAAGAAAGTACGGCACCCGGAGCACAAAATTTGTTACCATGAAGATCGCTGACCCAGCGGCTATACCTCCAAGTATCCACTCTGTTCTGAAAAGATATCCTGACCATATCCATTTCTGTGTTCTGGCCCATGCTACTGCATCAACGGGCCAATTCAGGATTGTAGCTGGATATGCTGTGGAAGGCATAGGGGAGATGCTCCAGAAGAGGGATGTGTAGATGAAGCTACTGACCAAGCCCAGGACAACGACAAACACGTACGCCTTAACGTATTCAGATTTCCGGGTTTCAAGTAATTCGGCCATCTTGAAGGATTGGGCGACATCTGATCCTCCGGTGAAGAGAGTTACGGGCGAAAACCAGACATCCTTGTATGAGTAGCCGCTGTAGTAGATCATAAGTTCTCTTTGGTAGGGTATCGAGAAACCGGTGTAGGTTACTCCTGAAGCGCTTGTGATAAGTAGGGTCGAAAGAAAAGACCAACCCGCTTGGAAGAGGATGAGTATCCAAAGCGGAAAACCCGGGATCAGAAACTTCACTAGGAGTACGGATCCGAGCACGGACCCAACGTACATGACCAAAAGTGTTTCAAGGCGAGGCGGTCTCTCGCCTTCAGTCATACTTTCCGAGAGGCGTGCCCTTCTGACCATTCCAGAAAAGGCACGAATTATTATTTGAGGATTAACTATGAGTGGTAGAATAACGACCGCTATGGATAGACCTATAGTTACGCTTGTAAAGAAATATAGGTTAGCCCTTTCTATGAGCTTGCCGAGGCCCCAACCGGTAGACCAAAGGCTTTCCGAAGGCCATAGACCCATTCTCGTTATTAGGTGCGTTCCTGCAATGTAGTATGCGAATACCCCCAAAAATTGGGCGAAGGCTACCGTCGGGGGTAACAATAGGCCGGGCACGTAGTAAAGTAGATCTCCCCCCAAGGCAAATGCAGCGCCGGGAAGTATTTGGTCTAGGTAGGGCGTAAAGTCGACCATGGGTATCGCCGGCGGGACATAGAAGCCGCCAGCTTGCAAGAAGGGTCCTATCATATATGGAATGAATTTTCCGATGAGGCTGGCTATTAATCCGATGACCGCGGATATCATCAGAACCGCGATCTTTTTTGAAGGCCTTTCAGCGAGTATTGTCAACGTGCTGGCTTGGGCGGAAGCGGCTGGGAAAGGTAGTTTCTCCACCCTTACGAAGACCTCATAACAAATATAGCCCATGCTAATATTGGCAATAACTCCTAAAGCTACGATTAGGGCAAAGATGACTATGGGAGCTATCCAGTGGTTATCTATGAAGAGCCAACGCTGCATGTATAACTGCATGGCTACCTCAGGCCTGGGTGCCCACCACGAGGGTATTGCTTCAGCCAGTCCGAGTGTCTTCACCACCTCAGTGGTCCCGTAGTACATATTTTTGATAAGTATCACAAAAGAGAAAGCGTATTGGGTGGCGAAGGACTGGAAGGATGATATTATGAAGAGCTCCTGCTTCGAGATTTTGGTCGCGAAAAACCTGGACAACTCAGACCACAGAAGAATGACGATCCAGGCTTGAAGTGCTAGAGGGCTGTTAGTGATGAGGCTGTAATAGATGAGGGCTGGTTGAACGACAAAGAGAGCGAAGAGCAGGGCTATAATTGATCTGTAGGTTATGCCGTGTTCAACCGTTGGTTCAGAGGTGTTGCTCATGCTAGTTCCCTACGCTAATCTGGAGATTGAAATAGGTTCTGTTGCTTTCCTCTGTTGATGTAGATCTCCTTCATCGACGGTGGCAGGGACCTCCAAATAAGCATCTGTTTCCGCACATTATCGATAAAGATTCGGTTGGCCTGAATCCACGTTTTCTCGTAACCTGAAATCCTCTTCAGTTCCAAGGTAATTATGTACCTTGTCTCATCTTCTGGACGCATAGCAATCACAGTTGCGTCTTGAGAGATACCTAAGTCATAGGGGGCCAGCTTCATCTCTGCAGAGAGATTCTTAACTTCCATGTCAGGTCGGTCGGTGGACCCAAAGCTCAAGGTCGTGACCATTATAGGTCCACTACGTTCCTTTGCGAAGGCTCCAAGGTACTCAGAAAGAAAGGTGAAGATTCCTACGACTTCGTCGAGGCTTGTTGCTACAAAAGGTAATCCCACGGTCCACCTTGAACCAGCAGGCTTCGGGATCTTCCATTTTCGCTCCAAAGAAGGTATTGTGATCTTAGATGCCTTGAAGGCGGGATAGAGCGATGATGCCAGGGTGGCGCCCACCGAGAGGCCTAGAACCATGGTAATGATCCACGATGAATAGTTAGGGTAGAAGTCTGGCGGAACGAGGTTCATATTCATCATTGCATATATTCCTATTATGCCTAACAAGTAGCCGAACATTGTGCTTAGGACGCCGGAGGTTATGGATTCAGCGAGGAACAACCCCATAACATGAAGTGGGGACAAGCCGAGGGAGTTATAGATTCGTATTTCGTTCACTCGCTGGAATACGGCCCCAAGCATCATGTTCAGAACTGTTATGGCCGATATAATTATGGGGATTATCATCATCTCCATTCCGACTACAGTGAACCACTGCCTCGGGTGTATGACGCTCAGTTGACCATCTTTTCCGTAGTAAATGTCTGTGGCGACGCCCATGGCGAGGGCGGTGGCGGTTTCCCGATTTTTCGAAGGATCATTAGGCTTTACGGCGATGCTGATAGGTGAACTCGATGGGTACATTATTCTTTCGAAGAGTGCATACGGAATGATCAGTACTTTTTCGGCTGTGAGGTGTGGCGGTTTTGCCCTAACGGTTTCTGTTCCAAAGGTCATGCGCGGCGTCAAGGCCTCTTGGTCGAGGTCAACAATACCTGCGTTGCCTGACCAGATTGCATTACCGTCCGCCACTCCCACTATTTTTAGGTCTAACCCCCAGATGTTGAGGGTGTCACCCACACCCAAATCGGTCCTGAGTTCTTGATTCAGGCTGTCCAAGAACTGCGAGGTTACGATAACCGCTAGGAAGTCTTCACTCATAAACCATCTTCCATCCCTCAGCGCACTCTGGACCTGTGTCACTTCTGTTTCTTGAGGGGTGAGTGCCACAAATCCAGATATAGATGTCTTCAGCGTGCTTGAGAAGAAGATTTGGGACTGTCCAGTCCATTGGGGCGGGTATAGCCATCCGCGCGGAGCCACTATGGCGTCAGAGATGTAGTAAGACCGAAGCTCGTGATAAAGAGTTTCAGGTATCTCTCTCCACGGAAAACGCCTCACGTAGATCCCGTTGTAAGCTACAAGGCCGTCAACTTTTTCTTCCCTGGGGTACGGAATGGATGCGATGGATGTCAGGGAAACCATGGCAAAAACTATAATTATTATCGAGGTCAGGGTAAGGAGGGTGGTGAACTTATGTTTTCGCATGTTCTCGATGCCGATGGAGATTGCCTGAGTAACGGCGGCCCCCCTGCTTATTGACGCGAAATGCAATCCAAGAATCTTGGTCCTAATCTCTTTGGCGCTACTCCCCATCTGGCCGATGAGAATGCCGATGAGAGGTACGATCACAACGAGCATTCCGAAGCTTAGGATGACCATGAGGATGTTAGTTGCGATGTGAAATCCCGGATGAAAGAAGCCTAGCACCAAAAGGCATAATACAAACAGGTTGAGGAGTGTAATTAGCCTCTTCTTGCCAGTATAGCCGATCACCAGCTTCTCTAAAATGACTGCAAATGGTATCATGAAGAGGAAGAAGAATATTGTTGTTGAGATAACCTCCATAATCAGACTAAACATTGACGTGTATGCCTGTTGCTCGTAGGCCCACGAGAAGTAAGAATTGGAGAAGACTTTGCCATAATCCTCGGATTCCAGCAAGATGTTAGCCTCGTCTAGATATTTATTAGCCCTTTCGTGGAAAACAATGACGCTAGGGTTGTAAACCTTATAGACTGCGCTTTTTTGGTACCGTTCATTGTTCAGATTATACAGGTCCTGTGCAAGTTCATACGGGGTGAAAGCTATTATATGGGTCTCTCCCTTTTCAACTTTGTAGCCGTAGCCTTGAGGGTTGTCTTTGGTGCTGTTGAGCAACATCGCGACCGGTAGCCTCTTTCCAGTTGAAAGCAGTAACTCAGCTGCAGTGTTTGGATAAACATAGCACATCCAGTCCTGACCGTAATAGCCTGGCCATAGCCCCCTTCGAATCATCGGTCCATGAGCTATATGGTCGTAGACTTCGACTATTGGAACTACACTTAACTCGTAGGGGTTAGCAAGAGAGAAAACAGCTATACTTCCACAAGGAAACACTGAAATGAGTCGCGTGTAATTCACCGTCAGTACTTGGGAGGTTCTTACAAACGGTGGAGGAGCATATACCCCCAGATCCGTGGCCCACTTGATCCTGCCATCGGTTCTATCTATCACAACGGCGTCGACGGTTATCCAAGATGCCGGCTTTACCCCTTTGATGACGACCTCTCCATTCTTGTTGGGCAGCGCTACTACACGAAGGTACCCTAAAGTTCCGGTTGGGGCTCCGCCCATGAGGGTGGTTGGGGCGGTTCCGAAGGGTGCCTGTGTTGAGGGCTGCCACGTTCCAGAGGCCGCGCCGAGAAAAACGATCGTATTCCGCCAGTCCTCAGGATGTGTTTTACTTGTGAACGAGTCCCAGTAGTTGGTAGTCCAATTGTATTCGCACACTTTCACTTTGACCGTGCTGTATCCCCAATCCGACTGAAATCTGCTAGGCTGAACGAAGACAGAGAGTTTTCTCTCTTCGGCTAGCCCCCACAGGGACAGAATGATGAACTTTACCTGTGGCCAAAGGTTTTCGAACTTTATGTTTTCATACGTATCAGCGGGTGAATTCTGATAAAAACGGAAATCGTTGGTTGTGTGGAACGTAAAACCGCATCCGTAGGTAGCTACTGTGAACGGGTCTGAGTCGAAGATCCTAACCGGACCTAGTGGCGACGGGGGATCCATCGGAGGGCTGCCCTGAACCCATCTGGGGTACGTAAAGAGAATGCCGTCTATGAAGTTGTTTCCATAGTCCAATCCATACATGGCCTGCATTTGAGGAAGATAGTCTGAGAAGAGTTTGGTGATAACCCACTCAAATCGAGGCGATAGAACTTGATAATACGTGTAGCCATAAGCGAGACCAACAAAAATCCCTAAATCGTCTGAGCCTGTTGAGAGATCTAGACCCGCGAAGATTTTGACTTGAGAACCTAACTCTGAAAAGTGACGATCAATGTATTCCCTTGCGCCCCACAAACCTTCATAGTGACCCGAAAGTGCAAGGATGATTATTGATCGTCCAGGTGTATTAGTAGAGTTTGAGAAGACTCTGGCTAATTCGAGGAGGGTAGAAACTCCAAGAGCGTCAGTGGCTCCTGGAGACACTCCTGGCACAATCGACCATGAGTCGTAGAAAGCCGATATAACTATTGCTTCAGACGCTTGTTTTCCCCTTCCTTTGATAAACCCGACTATGTTCGGTACCTCCACATTCTCCCACATCATGTTTGCACGAACATGAACAGTTATTTCACCCTTCGCTTCAATCTTCTCCCTTAATAGTATCCCATCCTCCTCTGAGACGTACAATCTTGGGAAGTCTATTGGAATGTCATACAACTTCTGAAGGGATTCGAAACGGTTACTGCCGACGGTTGGCGCGTATATTACTCCTTTCGCGCCCATCATGATGGCGTACCTGAAGTGCCACCTTGAGTTGAAATCCATTAGAACAAATCTATTTTCGACCTTCTTGCTAGCGAGGGCTTCTAGTGTACCATTTCCCACGTACAACACCTTATCGCCTTCTGAAGGACTGTTGTAGGGGGACGGGTTGAGGTGGTTTGGCCAGAGCGCGTGAGCTCTTAGAACTGTTCCATCTTCCAAGGATATGCTGCTTTCATGGTCGATGGGAACCGTGACGTTGTAGTACTCTAAGTATCCTTCGTCGCCGTAGGGCTCCACTCCGTACTCGGCTAATTTGGATACTATGTAATTCGTGGCGTCTTCGAAGCCTGAATAGCCCGGCACCCTAGAGTCTAAAGATGCAAAGAACTTAACGTGTTCTCTGATGTTGTCCTCGCTTATCGCATTGTCGATCGGGGTGAAAACGGTCGTCACCTGCCCCGAGACGCAAGTAAAACCCGAAAAATGAGCAAAGGTAAGTGCGACCACAAAAAGTAATGTGACTTTGCGGAAAGGTCTCTTCGACAATCTTTGAATCACGCTTATTGTAAGATTCTTTAATAGGATATAAGTCTTTTCAAGAAGTTGCGCCGTCGACTTAAGTTGATGAAAGGATTCAAACCACATGTGATTAAAGAGTAGTTGCTCTGACTTGGATTAAGCAAAGCCTACAATCACCAATAGTATGCCCAGCGCAATCATCACGAGACCGGATGCAAGCTTCATGGTTTTCTGTTCGTGTCGCTGCCACCTTACTAACGAAAAATCCCTAATCTCCTTCTTCGAGGCAATGGTCAGAACAGCTATCAACGGAAGGACGAAGGCTACATTATAGGCAATCAGATAAGCGAAACCTTGGATGAAGGTAGTCTTTACGGCTAAAAGCCCTAGAATTGCAACGTAGATGCCTCCTGTGCATGGAAATTCGAAGAAGCCCACCATTAATCCCAAAGTGAAGGCGGCAGGAAGGGTATACCTATGCATCCACCGTCTAATCGTCTCCCATCGCGATTGGGAAATTCGGAAACTGATCCATCTGTCAGGCCGAAAATAATCTTTGATGTTGACAACTCCTATTAAGATCATGATCATCGCTCCCGTCTTGGCCAGAAAATTCGGGAATGGGGTTGCCCTGATCGTCTGGATTATGGTGAGCCCTATCATCGTGTACACAATGAACACAGCTGCAATATAAGAGAAGCCCATATACAGGATCCTTTTTTTGGTCTCTTTGGAGGTGGCGTCGGTTCCTCTCATGAACAGGAGAGCTATAAAGAATAGTAAGACCGCGAAGGCACAGGGGTTGATGCCATCCAAGATCCCGCTCGTGACCACCAATAGTGGGTCTAAGTTCAGCGGTTGGAAGTCAGAAGTGGAACCTTCGACAAAACTCTCTATGGAACATTCCATTTCGCCTACCTTGACGCGACCCTTATCATCTAAGATCATATATGGGTCATATGGATTATTCCTAAAAACCACGATCGTCTCATATTCCTGGGTGTGATTTACCAAGAAATCCGTTATGATGCCAATAGAAACATAACCTAAGAACAGGAATCTGTCTCCAAAGCTCGCTGCTACTTCTGCGTTCCAGGATCTGGGGACGCCTAGCTTTTTACGAAGTTCGCCCAGTTTGAGATAGGTATACTCTCCTACATCATGTACGTGAACCTTGGTGATGCCGATTTCTAGGAGGGCCCGTGTAAGCTCGTCTGGACTCCACGGTTGCAGGCAGAATGCGCAATGGGTATTTATGTAAAGGTCTGCACTCATGATTTGCATATCTTTGAGGGTAGGAAAAGGATGCAGAGACAAGAGAACCATTAGGAGAAAGGAAGGAACCCTTGATGCCAACTTCATCCCTTGCATATCCCTCCTTTTAAAATGTTTTCTATATGAGAGCATAAAAACCTATTGATAGACCTGACGGATCGATACAGTTTCGTCGAGTGGTCACTACGGATTGTGTACTTTCGCTTTTTGACGTCTGCCGCTTTCCTCTATGTACGTAGAAACTGAAACAAAGACTCTCAAATAAGGAAACTTGCACCTTCATGTGGAATGTCATGCATACCCGGATTTAGTCTGTGTTGCATAATTGAACGTGCCGGAAAAAGAGGGAGTGGCAAAGGTCTTGTACTCTTAGACCTTGGCCCTTGATTTTCTAACTCTGAAAACGACTATGACGGCTATGATGGCTGCTACCGCAACTCCGGCTATGATCTCCATGGGAAAACCTGGCTTCGGCTCGAAGCCCTGCGGAATCTCCTTCTCTGCGTTTATGTCTTGTGGGGATGGTAGAACGCTTCCCCAGTTCATCAGCCCAGCCGGGTACTGTGTTTGGCCATACCATCCCCCTGACGGCGACGCTTTTGCCAGAATTTGGATGATCACGGTGTCTGTGGCCTTGAGAGTGTGCGCGCCCGAACCTACTGGCACGTAGCTGTCCTTTGTCAGTTCTTTCGGCTCATCATCGATTGTAACGGTGAGGTCGGTGGGCGCGAATACGACAGCGCTTGTGGGAACGAAGAAGTGGAGGAGCTGATTTGGTTTCGCCCCTAGAAACGCTATGTCATCTCCTACATAATATTCTGAGGGGGAGACTCCTGTCGGCGATGTTGTGTCACCGCACGCGACCATTATGTCGCCTTCACTCTTGACTAGGAACTGCTTGTTCTCGGTTCCAAGGTCCAAGTACCAGTAGTTCACTGCTTCGACATCGTCGCTTGTGAAGGTCTTCTCGTTGACCTTATTCCACTTCGTGTCGTAGATCGTCACTTTCCCGTCTTGCACGGGAACCACCAGAATGAATGCGTGGTTTTGATCTGTAGCTGATGTGTATGATGCTCCAAAGAAGAGGCGGCCAACATAGCCTCCTGTAACGGCGGGAAGATATGTGAATCCTGTGGCCGCGAATTCTCCCACCATAATGGCGTTAGTTGATGTTACTTCCCAAAGCCAACTGTTTCCCAAGGCTGCTATCTCACTCCTTGAGCGGAGTAGGTAGGTCACAGTCCCACCTTGCTTCAGTTCCATGTCTCTAGCCGCGTATTCCCCGGTCGAGTCTACCACGGTGACAGTCGTGTCCTCTAACGCCAATATGAGACAGTTCTCTCCTCCCCTGTAGGGCATGTAGGTGTCCCATGTCGGGCCGACTATGAATTTGAAGTGTTTTCCGACAAATCCATCACCATCTGCGGCTATGTAGGGGCTGCTGTATCCCGTTGTGTAGCCTGTGCCGCCTGACAGGCTTACTGATATCGGTGCGTTTGACACAACTTTGAAGTAGGTTCCGTACTTAATGTAATACGCGTACAGTTCCATATTGTTGAGGTCTGCTGTACAGAGGGTCTTTTCAGCGATCAGGTCCCTGACTTCAATATGCGTGCCATCCTGTTTGGCCACGATTTCCAAGAAGGCGTTTCCGCGAGGTATATCAAATTTCATGCACCAATCCGGAACATCAGCCTCTACCACCCAATCCCATGTCGTCGGGGTAGGTACGTCACCGGATACTGGCACGAAGCCATAGTAGACATACTCATCCTCGGGATATGCTATGACTGTACCCAACAAGACCGCTACAGAAACTAGCAGTATGAAGGTTAAAAGCAGAAGCATAACAGGTTTCTTGGCAAGTTCCATAATCTCATTTCCCCTTTTGTTGAGTGTTATTCTGATCATTTCTTCCTTAAAAGAATTGCGAGACAGACATTAGTTTTTCCAGTCGAGCTCCCCTACTGCTTCAAGACAAGAATAAAAAAAGTGGGGGTTGGGAGATTGCATGCTGTACGTCCCTAGAATGGGACGACCCATCTGTAGTATGCGAAGAGCGCGTACACTAATACGGATAGCCCTGTCCCGCCCAGATAGCCTGCTACGAATGGGATTCCGTAGTTTTCGTAGACCCTAGTCCCTCCGATCTTTATCACTAGGTACTTTGCCACCCATGCTATGAAGAGGGAGAACGGGAAGTGGCAAACCGTAATGTTCCAGAGCTGTGCTCCCACGAAGATCCCCATGGGCTCCAATGGCCACCATAGGAACCTCAGCCGTAGCAATGACAGGACGATGGTGAATACAAAGCCTGCTATTGCATGTCCTATCCAGGGGTCTGCTGAAGGTGAGACGTTGTATGCCGATGGATCGCTCACCCACATGAAGTCCCATTCTTTTGTGGCTGGTATCTTCAACAAGCCGAAATAGTTTGCTGTTGTGATCATCGTCAGTAATCCGAGGAATGGAGATACGATCGCAGATACAAGCATAATCTTGAAGATGTTTCTCTGGTTGACTTTTGCCAAGTTTCCTAGCTTATAGTTGTGCAGGCTATATGAAGCAATACCGTAGCTGGAGCTATTTCCGGCGTCGCATCCGTAAACTCTATCTAGTAGACTTAAGCTCATGACGTAGTCTGGTGTCTGAGTTTCTAGGGTCATGGAGGGCCATATGATTTTGAACCATCCCCGGGATTGTTGACTGCAAGCGGTGACTCCCATGTATGACCAGATCCGAGTATATCCTATGCCTTCTATGAAGAACAGCACGAAGATCAACCATAGAGATGAAGCTACAGTGAGATTGCTAACCACTAGAAAGGCGACTAATAGTATAGTAGCCACGGCGAACAATATGTACGCATTCCGGTAACTCAACGGCTCCTCCTTCGAAGCTTCCGCCAAGGGACCTTTTCCTAGGGCAGCCCTCAATGTGTTAGCCAGATACTTTCCGTGAAGGAATAGCGGGAACAACGCGATTGCGGCTATCATGCCAAAATCTGTGAAAGCCTGTAGCTGCAATGGTGGGCCGTTCCAGATCAGGGCTGACTTACCCCATCTGTCCGAGGTTGGGTCTAGGGCTCCGCTGTAGTAGCCGAAACTGTAGAAGATCTGGGGCAATATCAGTGTGAACACGAAATAGCCAAACGTCGCCGATAGCAGTCCGTCCAGAGGGCCAAGAAAACCTAACATGATGAATATGGGATTCGTCTCCATCAGAAAGGGACCGACGACATTCGTTCTTATGAATGGTGAGTAAGCAGTGAGATCGAGCCCACCCATCCACCACGAAGTGTAATAGGGAGCCTTCAGCCAGCCATACACGTCTGGGAACGGCGGATAGATCGCAACTATAGTGATTGGAAGGTAGATGACAAAGGCTACAATGATCCCTATTATTGCCCACCTTAGTCTTGGATCCTTCTTCTCTTTGCCCAAGCTACTTGTCGCCTCTATCATTGAAAAACCAGCGACTGCCTGTGGGAACGGAAGCTCCTCTACATCAACCCATTGACGCCTTAGGATACCTGTCAGTGCATAGAACCATAGCGCTGGCAGAGTCAGATATAGAGACCAAGTGATCATAACTGGCAACCAAGCGTCCCAAGGAAACGGATTTCCACCCGGAAACAAAGCCCTGACAACTTCGGCACTAGGCATCCAAAACAGGGGGAGGGCAAACCCGTGGATTTCTTGGTTTTCAACCCTAGCGTGCGTCAACGCGACCCACTGATGGTAAGCTGAATAGAAACCGGTGAATAACCCGACGCAGATCAAGGCAACATACAGGTAGACGAGCGTCTCCATCCTAAACTTCTTCGCGAGAGCAGGCATCACGAATGAGCCTAAGATCAAGATGCTTAGAGCCATGAATCCGATAGTTTGGTGTTGTCCTCCTCCGCAACCAGAGGAACCGATACTACTAGCACAGCAAAGTGGATGTGGCACGAATATTAGTAACAGCGGTAGCAACACTGACGCAATCACTATCAGTGGAATAATCCATATCCAGGGCACTTTTGGAACAACTACTTCACTAGTCGATTTCATTCTCATCAACTCATTTTTCAAAAGCAGATTACACGTATCAATAAGAACGTTTATATGTTTTTCGGTACATAACTCCTACGGAAGGCATAGATGACATGAAAATTGCCCTGTCGGGCCAATCTGAGTCTGATTCGTTTTCTCTTGTGTCTAGCCTACTTGGAGCGAACTTTTGCATCAACATAACCGCCTACTGAGTGATTCACAGAATCGCACGTCCTCGGTCGATGCAGGAGGATCCTATGCTTCTAGACTTTTGTCCTTGATTTTATGGTTCTGTAGATGACTATGACAGCGACTATTGCAGCTCTAGTTATCATCTCCATCGGAAAATCTGGCTTGCCAAGCCGGTCGCAATGTGCCTGCCTATATGTCTTCGCTGCGATGTCTGCTGTACAATACGTTATCGATTGAACTGTTTGAAGTTAGAATGTAATGATGCCCTTTATGTATCCTTTCTCACAAGACATAATGTTCTCTGAATCATAACCAACGATTGACGCCTCGAATACTCGTTGCGCCTCGTCCAAGGTTCCGCTATGGGTGATTAGTTTATCCAGTTTATATATACCCTTTTTCATTAGCACCACAGCGGCTTGAAAGTCCTTTGCGAAGTCAAGAGAAGCCATCGGAGATGGGTTGAATACTTTGAGTCCCTTACCGTGCCAGATACCAAGATTCAGAGTTCGTTTGCCTATATGATTGGCAAAGATAAGTAATCTCGCTTGTTTTCCACACAAATCCACCGCTGATTCTAATGCCGAGTTACTTCCTGCCGCCTCAATTACGACGTCAGCCCCCACCCCATCGGTAACCGCGTAGATTTCCTTTGTTACATTCTGATCCCTTGGGTTGAGACAAAGGTCAGCGCCAAACTCCTTTGCCAAACCCAGCCTGTAATCGTTGAATTCGACTGCGACTAATGTTTTGAGAGGGGTTCTTGACAGCCCTTGAATCAGCATGAGCCCCATGAAACCTAAACCAACGACAACCACGTTATCATACGGTTGAACGCCGGCGTATCGCACCCCATTCACCACACAGGCGACAGGTTCACCAATCCAAAAAGAAGGCTCAGCACCTTTCGGTACCTTCGCCACCATGTGCTCAGAGGCGATCGTGTACTCGCTGAACGATGGGTTCAAAGACCATGGAAAAGGAACATATGGCACCATCGTCACGATGTCCCCTGGTTGAAAACGGGTAACGCTGGGTCCAGCCGATTCGACCTCACCCACGGGTTCATGGCCTCCAGGGAAGGGATAGCGGACTCCTTTTTTTCCTAAGAAAGCGTAACGGTCTCCTGCACAGATGCCGCAGGCCTTCGTTCTAATTCTGACCTCTTTGGGACCCGGATCAGGACAGTCGAGTTCTCCAGGCTTGACTTTCATTTTGTCAACAAAGTATAAAGCTCGACATCTCATCTCAGTAACCCCAAATCATATAATAGCGGTCAGCTTGTACAGTATAAAAGATTTGCTATGTGAGCCATGCGAGAATTCTAGAAAAAACTTATAAGTATCCAATCGGGGACTAATCATCGTTCGGAGGGTTTTTGATATGAAGCTTGGATTGAGCACAATAACGTTCAGGCATCTTCCCTTGGAAAGTGCTCTGAAATTTGTGGAGAAGTATGGCTTTGAATACGTTGATATTGCAGGGATTCCTGGATTTGCGCCCCATCTAGATTTTCCATCGATGACCGACGCTGATGTGAGAAGTCTTAGGGAAACAATAGAAAGGCTAGACCTGAAGGTTGCCTCATTCAACGTTGGGGGGAACATCGCTTCTCCAGTGGATTCAGAGAAGTCGGTCGAGTTTGCCCAGTCGGCGATGAGAGTAGCCAGCAAGGCCGGTGTCCCGACTATAACCACGGGAGCTGGTTTCAGAGGCGGACTCAGAGAGCTCTCACTACACAATGTGAGGAAGCTGATTGAGTTCGGTGAAGAAAACGGGGTCACCTTCACGCTTGAATTGCCCCACTTAGGAACTTTAGCGGAAAAATGGAAAGACGCCTTATCCTACCTAAACGAGGTACCCGAAGCATCCATAACTCTTGACACTAGCCACTTCCATATATCTGGAGGAACAATCATGGAGTTGGAGCCATTCATTGACAGGATAAAGCACATCCATCTGAGGGACGCCAAAGGGTCAGACATAGGTTACATACCAGGCAAAGGCGAATTTAACTTCAGGAGATTCTTTGACCTAGTCAAACCCCGATACAAAGGGGCTTACGTTCTGGAACTAGAGATTCATGAAACCTCATCTAATGTTATCGTCCAGAAAGTAGAGGATGCCAAGGCCTACATTGCTAGAGTTTTTGAAGAACGTGCATCTTGAGAATACGGTCCATACTACTGATTGATGTTGAAAAACTTTCGATAGGTAGCGAAAATCCTAACCAAATGACATAAGACGAAAGTTGGTTCAAAGACAAAATGTGGCAGAAAACAGAATAGCCACTTGATATGATTGGAATGGAGATTTCATGGCATTGTGGAAAGTTACATAAGGATTTGATGGTATAAATAGATGAATAAAAGGAGGATAATCATGGAACTACGTATAGCAGGAGCGCAGATACCAGTGATTGAAAATATTAAGGCTAACTCCGAAGCGATTAATCGTGCAATAGATTTTGCAGTTGATGAGAAGGCGGATGTGCTTTTGACACCTGAGGGATCTTTGAGCGGATACACACATATCTTTAACCAAAAAGAGGTACGCGATGCATTAGAGACAATTACAGAGAAGATAAAGGGTGGACTGGGCTTAGCACTTGGAACGTGTTACATTGAAGAAGACGGTTGTTGCTATAATCAGATTCGTTTTTATGATGAAGATGGTCAATATCTAGGGTTCCACAGTAAAACCCTTCTTTGCAGCACACTTACGGATCCGCCAAAAGGAGAAATAGAACACTACGCTGTAAAGCCGTTGAGGACTTTTAGGTTTAAGGGAATCATTATTGGAGGATTGGTCTGCAATGACATGTGGGCTAACCCAGGTTGTACGTATATGCCGGATTCACATCTTTCACAGCAATTGGCAAGGATGGGAGCAAAAGTTGTATTTCATGCAGTAAATGGCGGAAGAAACACAACTGAATTTACGCAGGTTGTTGTGAGACATTATCATGAATCCAATTTACGAATGCGTGCAAAGGCCGGACGGATTTGGATTGTAAGTGTCGATAACTGTTTTCCAGAGGACATTCCGTGCTCATCACCGGGAGGGATTATAGACCCTGATGGCAAGTGGGTAGTAAGGCTTCCTCCGAAAGGTCAACAGCTTTTTGCCTATACTATAGATATTTAGTTTTGTGACTTTTTCTATGGTTAGCTACCGAGAGAAGACTTCTACACTCTTGCCCTTGATTTTCTAACTCTGAAAATGACTATGACGGCTATTACGGCCACTATTGCGGCTCCCGCTATCATTTCAATAGGAAGCCTTGCCTTCGGCGTTAAGCCCTCTGGGACCTTCTTTTCTGCATTTACGTCTTGCGGAGATATGAGCTCTGTTCCCCAGTTCAGAAATCCCACCGGATTTGGAAGGTCGCCATACGATATCCCTAAACGTGAGCCTTCACCAGTCACTTGAACTATTAAAGTATCCGTGGACACGACGCTATGAGATCCCGATCCTAAAGGCAGAAAGCTATCTTTAACCATTTCTCGTGATTCTCCATCGATTCTAACGGTCATGTCGGTGGGAGCAAATACAATAGCACTTCTTGGAACATAAAAATTGCAGATCTGGTTGGCTCGCGCGCCTAGCACTGTTATGTCATCCCCAATGTAGGTTTCCGTCGGCAGAACGTTTTCTGGCGAACTGGTGTCTCCACACATCACTGTGACATCGACCTCACTTCTGACTATGATTTGCTTGTTCTCGGTTCCCAGATCTAAGTACCAGTAGTTTACTGCTTCGATGTCGTCGCTCGTGAAGGTCTTCTCGTCGATCTTATTCCACTTCGTGTCGTAAATCTCCACTTTCCCCTCCTGTACAGGAGTCACCAGAACAAAGGCGTGGTGTTGTGCGTTCCCTGTTGTGTATGCCCCTCCGAAAAAGAGACGGCCAATATAGCCTCCACTCAAGGCCGGAAGATACGTAAAGCCAGTCAGGGCGTATGAGCCAACCGCGATTTCCCCGGTTGAGGTTACGTGCCAAATCGAAGTGTTCCCAAAGGCAGGGACTTCGCCACGTGCCCGCAGTAAATAATCCTTGGTTTCGCCCTGTTTCATCGACACATCTCTAGCCGCGTATTCCCCAGTCGAGTCCACCACGGTGACAGTCGTGTCCTCTAACGCCAATATGAGACAGTTCTTTCCACCCTTATAAACTAGAAAAGAATCTACTGCAGGAGGAGCCATAAATCTGAAATCCTTTCCCACGAAGCCCGCTTCAGACGCTAGGTAAGGAGTGCTGTAACCAGACCCTATCTCGACAGGCCCATGTTCATTCGCACAGTAAGCGCTTCCTCCGCCGAGGGATACTGCTATAGGTTTGTCTGAGATGACTTTGAAGTAGGTTCCATACTTAATGTACAGCGTGTACAATTCCATCTGGTTCAGATCGGCTGAGGCTAGAGTCTTCAATGCGATCAGATCTATAATCTCGACATGTGTGGAATCTTCTTCGGCAATGACGTCCAGAAAAGCGTGTCCTCGAGGAATATCCAATTTAGTCGCCCAATCCGGGAGATCATCTTTGGTCAGCCAATCCCACGACGGAACATCCCCTGAAACTGGCACAAACCCGTAATAAACGTATTCCTCAGAGTCTCCTGCAACCGAGCCCGCTGACATAAAAAGAAAACCAAGAAGCAACCAAGACAGCAAGAAGAACACAGAGTACCTTTTCATAACATATGTCAACATGTTTAACACACCGGTTCAATCCTACTAGGTGTATTAATATGAATGGTATTTGAAAATATATAAGTTTTTACTCACCAATAATTAGATGGACGAGTTAAATCGGGTAGAGAGAAAATATCTTTTTCGGTTCGGCTCCTCCATCACGGATTGTTAAAGCTCGTCCGACATTAGACCTTGGTCTTGGATTTTCTAATTCTGAAAACGATTATGATGGCTATGATGGCTGCTACTGCAACTCCGGCTATGATCTCCATGGGAAAACCTGGCTTCGGCTCGAAGCCTTCTGGAATCTCCTTCTCTGCGTTTATGTCTTGCGCGGAGGGCAGAACGCTTCCCCAGTTCATCAGCCCAGCCGGGTATGGCGTTGGTTCAGAGGTGCTGTACCCAGTAGTAAACCATCCTCCTGACGGCGACGCTTTTGCCAGAATTTGGATGATCACTGTGTCTGTGGCCTTGAGAGTGTGCGCGCCCGAGCCTATGGGCACGTAGCTATCTTTTATCAGTTCTTTGGGCTCATCATCGATTGTAAGTGTTAGGTCGGTGGGTGCGAATACGACAGCGCTTGTGGGAACGAAGAAGTGGAGGAGTTGGTTACTTCTTGCCCCCACGTAGGATATGTCGTCTCCTACGTAGTATTCGGATGCGGAGACTCCCTCCGGTGAAGTTGTGTCACCGCACGCGACCATTATGTCGCCTTCACTCTTGACTATAAACTGCTTGCTATCGGTTCCAAGGTCCAAGTACCAGTAGTTTACTGCTTCGATGTCGTCGCTTGTGAAGGTCTTCTCGTTAATTCTGTTCCACTTCGTGTCATATATCGTCACCTTCCCCTGTTGAACAGGCACGACCAAAATGAATGCGTGATTCCTTTCTGTTCCTGAGGTGTATGATGCTCCAAAGAAGAGGCGGCCAACATAGCCTCCTGTAATGGCTGGAAGATACGTGAAGCCAGTAGGGGCGAATTCTTCCACCATTATGGGACTGGTTGATGTTACTTCCCAAAGCCAACTCTTCCCTATGGCTGGCATCTCACTTCTTGATCGCAGTACGTAGGCCCAAGTCCTACCTTGCTCCAGTTCTACGTCGCGCGCCGCGTATTCCCCACTTGAATCCACCACCGTAATGGTGGTGTCCTCCAACGCTAGTATGAGACAGTTGTCTCCTCCCCTGCCGGGCACCGCTAGGGGGTTGTACGTCGGGCCTACTATAAATTTGAAGCGTTTTCCCAAGAATCCATCACCATCTGCAGCTATGTATGGACTGCTGTATCCCGTTATGTACAGTGTTCCTCCTGACAGGCTTACCGACACTGGTGCATTTGACACAACTTTGAAGTAGGTTCCGTACTTAATGTAATAGGTATACAGTTCCATGTTGTTGAGGTCTGCTGTACAAAGGACTTTTTCAGCGATCAAGTCCCAAACTTCAAAACGTGTACCGTTTTGTTTGCCCACAATTTCCAAGAAGGCATCTCCGCGAGGTATATCGAATTTCCGGCACCAGTCCGGAATGGACGGCTCAGACATCCATTCCCATGTCGTTGCGGTAGGTACGTCGCCCGAGACTGGCACGAAACCATAGTAAACGTATTCCTCAGAGCCTCCCGCAACCAAGCCCGCTGACATAAAAAGAAAACCAGAAAGCAGCAGAGACAGCAAGATGGACATGGAATACTTTTTTATGACATAAGTCAGCATCTCTAAGACATCCATTCAGTCCTAGTAACAGCACCGCCACAGTATGATTTAAAAAACTATATAAGTTTTTTGCTCACAAATAACTAGATGTGAGTTAGATTGAGCGGAAAGAAAACATCTTTTCGGTTCGGAGCAGATTACTATCCAGAGCATTGGCCTAAAGAAAGATGGACCAAAGACTCGGAATTGATGGGTGAGGCAGGTTTCAATACGGTGAGACTTGCTGAATTCGCCTGGAGTAAACTTGAACCAAGAGACGGCGAATACAACTTTGGATGGCTTGATGAAGCAATCAGTATACTTTCTAGAAAAGGTATAAAGGCGATAGTTGGCACGCCCACGGCTGCTCCTCCTCCTTGGATCGTCAAGGCGCATCCGGATATTCTTCAGGTAGATGGTCATGGCAGAAGAAGTGCTGAAGGAACAAGGAAAAACTATTGTGCCAATAATCCGAACTACATTGAAAACTCGAAGAAAATAGTGGAGAAGATGGCTCTTCACTATAAGGATAACGCAAACGTTCTCGGTTGGCAGATTGACAATGAGTTCGGGGCTGACCTTTGTTATTGCGAAAACTGTGTCAAAGCCTTCAGAGAATGGTTGAGAAGGAAATATCGATCTCTTGAGGCACTTAACGAGGCGTGTGGGCTTATCTTCTGGGGTCAAGAGTATGGAGGCTGGGATGAGATTTTTCCACCTAGACCGCCTTTCGGGATGCAGAGCCCAAGCTTATGCCTCGAATGGCACCGCTTCTCCAGCGATTCATGGATCAAATATCAGCAGATACAGATCGACATAGTTCGTAAGATTGCGCCTCATCAGATCATAACACACAACCTTATGGGGTTATACAAGGAACTGGACTATTTCCAGCTCACGGCGCCCCTAGACATAGTCTCATTCGATTACTATCCAAGGTGGAGCGCGAACATTGACTATGCTGCCCAGGCTATGGCGCACGACATCATGAGAAGCCTCAAGAAGAAGCCCTACTGGATCATGGAGCTCCAAAGCGGAGCTGTCAAAACTCATGTGGCGCCTATTCCGAGACCGGGCGAAATAAGGCTTTGGACGATTCAATCAGTCGCCAGAGGCGCTGACGGAATAATATACTTCAGATGGAGATCATGCAGATTCGGCACCGAAGAATATTGGCACGGAATCCTCGACCACGACGGCGTTCCTAGAAGGAGGTACTCTGAAGTGAAAAAGGTCTCGGAGGAGTTGCGGAAGGTTGCACCGCACATTGATGGAACCACTGTTAAGCCTGAGGTTGCGTTCACATTGGTTTATGATAACCTTTGGGCTTTAGACCTTGAGGTGGGCTACGGCGACAAGAACTACTACGGCGTCCATTCTTGGGAGCCGACTCTAGACTGTTACCGAGCCCTTTACACAAGGAACGTTCCCGCGGACTTTGTGAACCCGATTACGGAGGACATGAGTGGCTACAGGGTGGTCGTTGCTCCTTCATTGATGCTACTAAACCAGAAGATCGAGCAGAAGTTGAGGTCCTATGTGAAGGGAGGCGGAATACTTGTCGCAACGCCGAGGACCGGGGCAAAAGACTGGAACAACAACATAGTCAACGAGCCCCTGCCTGGAAGCCTATTAGATGTATTCGGAATGAACATCGACGAATACACTGGCTTGCCAGAGGGCGAGACGGTTGAGATGAGAACCGTTGAGGCAGAGATAGGTGCCCAGACTATCTGTAAAGGTCGAAACTGGGTTGAGATGCTCTCGCCTAAAGAAGCAAGAGTGGCAGCATACTATAGGACGGGACTCTATAGGGAGAAACCAGCCGCAACGATAAATGATTTCGGAAAAGGAACAGCCATATATGTGGGAGCCTTCGCCGATAAAGGATTCTACCTATGCCTCGTAGATTGGCTGATGAAAAAGAAGAAGATTGTGTCAGTTTTGCCTTCAGCGGAGGGACTTGAGGCGACAGAGAGGTCAAGCGGCGGCAGCCGGATAGTCTTCGCATTGAACTTCAGCGAAAACGCTATTCAGGTCTCCTGCAATGGGTTGGAGTTTCAAGACCTTGTGTCCGGTGAAAGGATAAAGGAACTCTTAAAGATTCAGGGTCGAGACGCAAAGATCCTCAAAAGATGCTAAAAAGCAGATGGACTCATCCCTCTTTCTTGCTGTTCTTCTAGGTTGAGTGTTTAGCAGCAATGACCAAAATGCTCTGGGTAGTCGAGCAAAGTTTTATCTTTGGAACTCTAGATATTGTCTAGCATGAACTTTGGGTATGGGTTGTGATTTTCTTGGCTGATGGAAATTACCTTATCGGCACAGACGTAGGTACCTTCGGCACAAAATCAGTCTTGGTGGACGCTGAAGGAAGGATTCTGGCCGACTCTTTTGAGGAAACAGACATCATCTCCTTGAAGCCTCTCTGGGCTGAGCAGTGGCCACAGGTCTGGTTCAACGCTGTTTGCAGCACGATTCGTTCTGTGGTCTCTAAGGCTAAGGTTGACCCGTCTGAGGTGGGTGGATTAAGCGTAAGCGGGCTTTACAGCGGTTCAGGCGTGCCCTGCGACGAGAAGATGGAGCCGATAAGACCGTGTCTAATATGGATGGACCGTAGAGCAGTCGAGGAAGTCGAATGGGCTAGAAAGAACATAGGCGAAGAAGAGATCTTCAAGGTCACGGGCAACACGATAGACACATACTTCGGTTTCACGAAGATGCTTTGGCTGAGATTTAAGGAACCCAAAACATGGGAGAAGACTCACCAACTTGTAACCACTTATGGCTATTCCACGTACCGACTTACGGGTGAGGTATGCGTCGATTACTCCTCGGCTGGAAACTACGGTGGAATATTCGACATCCACAGAAGGGACTGGTCAGAAGAGATGATGGATGAGATGGGCATACCTCGCAGCTTCTTCCCCGAAGAGATCGTCGAGTCCAAAGCGGTTATCGGTGAGATAACCGAGGAAGCCAGCAAATTGTGTGGTTTAAGAAAGGGAACACCAGTCTGCTCTGGGGGTGTAGATGCCCCTGTGGCTGCTTTAAGCTTGGCGTGCCTAGGAGATGGTGAGCACTCGGCGATGGTGGGCACTTCAACGTGTTGGAGCGTCATCCAAGACGAATTGAGGCTGACCCCTAAACTCATTAGTTATCCTCATGTGGCTTACGATAGGGAGAAGCTTTACACATTTGGGGGTTCGGCTACTTCTGGGGGAATGCTAAGATGGTTCAGGGATCAGTTTGGACAGATCGAGGTATCACTCGGAAAGCAAGTAGGGCTCAGTCCCTACAAAATTCTGGACCTTGAAGCGGAAAAGATTCCGGCGGGATCTGAGGGATTAATCGTTCTTCCATACTTTATGGGTGAGAGAACTCCGATATGGAACCCCTACGCTAAGGGGCTCATCATCGGCTTGACCTTGAACCATACGAGAGCCCACATATTCAGGGCTCTGATGGAAAGCGCTGCTTACGCACTTCGCCACAACGTCGAAACAGCGAGATCTAATAATATTCCGCTCAGCCCAAAGATGGGTCTCGTGGACGGCGGAGCCAAGTCACGTCTCTGGAGAAAAATATTCGCCGACATCACCAAGTATCCGCAGGTCTACGTGGCTGAGAGCCCCGGTACACCACTTGGGGACGCCCTTCTGAGTGGAGTGGGAACAGGAGTCATCAAAGGATACGAAGTAATCAGAGACTGGATTAAAGCGGCTGAAGTTCAGGAACCGGACCCGCAGACCTCTAAAGTCTACGACAACTACTATGAGCGTTACTTGAGACTCTACGAGCGGAACAAGGAGAGCTACAAGGAGCTGTACAACATAACCTAAGGGGGTGAAAACCTTGGTTGAAGAAGATCTACGAGAGGAACTCTGCAAGATAGGCAGAAGACTCTACGATAGGCATCTAACAAGCGGCGCTGGAGGAAGCATAAGCGTCAGAACCCCAAACGGAGAAGAAGTCTTTATCAAGCCGAGCGGCTTCTCCCTAGCTGACTTGCTGCCCATACATGTGGTCAAAGTAAACCTGAAGGGGAAGGTTCTCGAAGGGAGATATCCGCCTTCAACAGATGCCCCTTGGCATCTGATGATCTACGAGAGTAGACCGGAAGTTAAGGCCATAGTGCACGCGCACCCGCCCGTCTGCGGAGGATTCGCCTGCGCGGGTGTTTCCTTAGATATCCCAACCTTCACCGAGGTCATAATTCAAGTCGGAAAGATTCCCCTAATGGAATACGCAACACCTACAACAATGGATTACGCCAAGTTGGTCGCCCAATCCATCATGGAAACGGATGCTTTGCTCATGAAGAACCACGGCACCATTACCCTGGGCGCAAACCTTGAACAAGCCTTTCAGAGGACGGAACTATTGGAAGACTTCGCAAAATTGGTCCTCGTCGCGAAGCTCTTAGGCGGTCCAAAGGAGCTCCCGCCAGAAGAGGCACATAAGCTAAGAACACTTGAGAGTGAAAGGTGGAGAATGAAGATAGCAGAAGAACTCTACAAGTAAGTATTGAAATAATTTTTCGGTCATAGGAACGACCCCTCGCAAATGTCATCCTTAGGGTGGAGATTCAGAAGATGCTAGATAATTCACTGGCAGTATCTCGGACTTTGTCCCTTAAACCCATCAAACGCTTTGCCTCGGAAAATTCTAATATCGAAACCACGACCCCAAGTACGCTCGTCATTTCTCACTTCTCCCTCTGCATACCTTGTCAAGGACTTGAAAGGGTACACATTCTAATAGGCTCACAATTCCTTTACCAATAGAAAGGCATCTCCGGTTCCTTTTCTCCAGAACTCTTCCAGATACTTGGCAAACTTGAACCCATTCTTTGAGGCAAAGTTTATCATACTCAGATTTTTGACCGCGGTATGCATGAACAGGAGACGAATCCCATTCTCTCTCCCCCTTTCTTCCGCCTTTCGAAGCAGTTCCCTGCCGACACCTTTGTCCTGAAAATCTGGATGTACATCAAACCAATCAATACCAACCGCTTCCTGCTCAAAAGCCTCACCCTTATGCCCCCAGACTTTGGTAAATCCCATCAGCATAAAACCCACAGCTCTTCCTTCAACGTCAGCCACCCAGATCTCTTCTCATTCTCCTTTATCCGTTCAACAGCCATCCTGACATTTTGCCTAGCCTCCCTGATATCTTCACAAGGGAAGGTCTTCAAAAGAGTTTCAGCATAGCCATCAAAGTCCTTATCCACGTAAGGGCGGATCGTGCACGAAGCAACACTCTCTTTCAATGAGTCTGCCTGCACCTATACAGACCCCCAGTTTTCGGCCGACATACACGATAATTCGTTATCGCTACATCAATTCTTATATGCTCTTGTTCCTTTAATCTCTAACAAACGTACACCAGTGAGTCAAATGACTGAGAAGGGCAAGTTGATCATTTTCATGGGTTCGAAGAGTGATCTTCCTTTCGCGAAAAAGATAGGAGACTTTCTGGTTCTAGAGGGCTTCTCTCCAAGCTGTGAGTATTATGTGGCTTCAGCTCATAAGACCCCAGATCTTCTGATTAGAAAGACGGAGGAATGTGAGAGGTCTGGCGATCACCTGGTATACATCACGGTTGCAGGCTTATCCGACGCGCTTTCGGGGGTTGTAGCTGGATCTACGAGACACCCTGTGATTGCGTGTCCACCCGATTCTGAGAAGTTTGGATGGTCAAAGGTCTTTTCTTCTATCATCACTCCGACTGGTGTTCCTGTTTTGTTTACCTCGAAACCGGAGAATGCTGCTCTTGCTGCGGTTAGGATTCTGGCGTTGGCAGATCCTTCTCTATACGAAGAGATTGAGAGGTATAGGTGCAAGAAGAAAGAAGAGGTTATTAAAGCCAACGAAGAGATCTAGAACATGAGGGGCAAAATTGGATACTGACATCGTCTTGGAGACGAATCCTTCTCTTCCGTTGTTTAAGAGGGGCAAAGTGAGAGATGTTTACGACCTCGGTGACAGGTTGATGATTGTCTCCACAGACAGAATCTCAGCGTTCGATGTTGTTTTGCCGAACGGAATCCCTCACAAGGGCGAAGCCTTGAATAGGCTTTCAGTTTACTGGTTCAACGAGACTAAAGGCATTGTACAAAATCATGTTCTAGATGTTGTGGACCCGAGAACCGTTCTAGTCAAGAAGGCTACGCCGGTAAAGGTTGAATTCGTTGTCAGAGGTTACATATATGGTTCAGCCTGGGAAAGGTACAGGGCTGGGGAAGATGTCTGCGGGATTAGGTTGCCCCTGGGACTGAGTAAGGCCGAGAAGCTGCCGCAGCCGATCTTGACCCCGACGACAAAGGCTGAGGTTGGACATGACATCGAATTAACGAGCAAAGATGCCGTTGGGATAGTCGGGCGAGACACCTTTAGTGAGATTGAGGAGGCCTGTTTCAAGATTTACGATTTAGGATCTGGAAAAGCTGAGTCGAATGGCATACTAATTGCAGATACAAAGTTTGAGTTCGGCATATTTGAAGACGAAGTCATTCTTATTGATGAATTGTTGACGCCTGATTCTTCCCGATTTTGGCCGAAGGAAAGATACCTGGTGGGGAAGGATCAGTTCAGCTTTGATAAGCAGCATGTCAGAGATTATTTGATATCCATCGGTTGGAATAGGCAGCCCCCAGCTCCTAGGCTACCGGAAAGCATCGTCTTGGAAACATCGAGAAAATATATTGAAGCCTACGAAAGACTGACCGGAAGGAAGTTCAGCTCTTCCCCAGAAAACAACCTTCAGTGATTTCGAAATGAGATCAAAATACGCTGAGTCTGGTGTTGATGTTAGAAAAAGAGGAATCGAAGTCTTTAAGAAGTCATTGAGTAACCTGTTCCCGAGAGCCTTCTGTGTCGTCACTAGAGATCCCGGTTCTCCGGATTATGGTCTTGTGACGCATACCGATAGCGCTGGAAGCAAGCCCGTCCAATCTTACCTTCACTGGAAGGAGACTGGGGACGCTGAATGGTTCAAAGGGTTGGCGCAAGATGTTTTGGCGATGAATCTGAACGACATCAGCTGCGTTGGCGCATATCCAATCAACTTCGTGGACTATGTAGCAGTGAACCCCCTTAAGGTCAATAAAGCGGAGGCCCTGAAATCTCTTGGCTTAGGATTCACGGAAACTCTTGAAACTTTGCAGGAGTTTGGGATAAGGGTTCTCTTCTCAGGCGGGGAAACAGCAGATCTTCCGGATTTGATTAGAACTTTGGATGTTTCAGCTACGGTAAACGGGCGTGTTAGATTGTGTGAGGCTTTGACTGGTGAGAGGATTAGGCCCGGAGACATCATCATCGGTCTGAGAAGTGGCGGAAAAACAAAGTATGAAAAGAAAGAGAACAGCGGAATCATGTGTAACGGTTTGACCTTGGCGAGGCTCTGTCTGATGCATAAGGGATATCAGGAAAGGTATCCAGAAATTCTAGAGGAGAAGAATGGTAGAGGTTACTACGGCAGGTTCAGGTTTGACGAGTACTTAGATGAGCTCGGCATGTCTGTTGGAGAGGCTTTGCTTTCTCCTATGAGGCTTTTTGTTCCCGTCATTTTCAGGATACTGGAGAAACATAGAGCAAGTGTTTCTGGTCTTGTGCATAACACGGGTGGTGGTCAGACGAAGTGTTTGGTTCTCGGTGAGAAGATCCATTATGTTAAGGATGATCTCTTTGAGGTTGACCCGATCTTTCGTCTGATTCAAAGGGAGTCCGGTGAGTCTTGGAAAGCTATGTTTGAGAATTATAACATGGGTGTAGGCTTCGAGGTCATAGCTGGCCAAGAGGATGCTGAGGAGATTCTGAGCATACCGGGAGCTTTCGGGCTTGAGGCTAAGATTATTGGGAGGTGTGAGGGGGGCGACGGGGGAAATAGGTTGACGATAAGGAGTCGGTTTGGCAGTTTTCAATACGAGTAGGTTTCAGCTTGTTTGTGTGTGTGCAACGCTTACTAGCCCCTCTATTTGGATCCAAATAGGCTGTTAGTGTTATTTGGGGAAGACATATGTTGCATTCCGAGAGCAATCTTATAGATTGATGATTCCTTCATGGTTGTGTTTGAAGCCGCTGGAAATGACGGTTGAGGTTTGCTGGAAGAAGGGTTGCTTCAAACTTGGTGATGGTTCTGGGCAATTTATGGAGGGAGTCAGGTTGGGTGTTGAGAGCGTGGGAACGTTGAGTGTCGTCCTAGCTCGGTTGCTTCTTAGATGTGGTCTAAGGTCTTTTGGGGAAAGGTAGGGGATCTTCTGGGAAGCGACTACGAGATGGGGTGCGTAATATCGAGCCATCAAGCCCTGGTTGGATGGAATTTCTGTGAAAACACCGACCTGTGCGAGGTGTTGTTGGTAGCAAAAAAGTTTGGCGAAGAGGGAGATCATAGGAGAGATGTCATCGTAAATCTCTGGGGAAAACTGTTAATGATATGGAATCTATAATAGTTGCTGACGAGTTGAGGGGACTGAGGGCGGTGTTAAAGAATTATGTATATGACGTGTTATAGAACTTGAACTTCTCTTAATTTAACTTGGTATTGGATGGAAGGAGATAGGTGAAGCCTATACGGTGACCTTTGAGGAACTTTGTTCCTTGAGTTACATGCTTTGCTCAACATCCACACCACTTTCGGATATTCTTCAGGGGGAACATAGGGGTATATGAGTATTGGTTTGTCGCAAAGGTGGGGAGATTGCTTAACACATTCTATCCAAGATTAACCATCTTGGACCTTCTGTGGGAAAGACGCGGTTTTATACTATCAAGTAAAGGGCTTCAAAGGCGAATGGGGACCTGCGGGTCAAGATTGCGGAGAGGCAATTAAAGAAAACTTTGAAAAACATAGTAACGAATCCTTTTAATGTTGCATGAAAGGAAAAACATTAATGAGAATATATGCAAATAACTAGTTGAGGGGCATTAATAATGACTTTCGAAGAAGATATGGAGTATCTTAATTCCATAAAAGAAGAACTTGCAAAGGAGCATAAGGGGAAATTTGTCTTAATCAAAGACAAGCAGAATCGTGGCATATTTTCCAGTTTCGAAGACGCTCATAAAGAAGCTCTAAGGCTATTTGGCGTAGTTGACGTAGTGATAGCACAGATAGGATTGGAAGAGCCTCTAAACTATATAGCTTCTGCCGTGTGATTTGATTGGGACGACTAACGATCCAGCCTTTAGCTGTTCGAGCTGTACCTGATCCTAACAATCCTGGTCAAATCCAAGTCCAAGTAGCTCTAGGAGCAGGTGCTCAAGCTTTAACCATCAACGGAATTGTATTAAACGTCTTAATCGGGGTGGACAGATGGACTGCTGAATCTTTACGTGCACAGTCTCTGCAAGTACCGAATCCATCTCCCTTCAGTGCAATGGTTGATACAGGAGCGTCCGGTCTTGCATTGGACAACAGTATAATTCAAGCGCTCAATCTTACTAGAAGAGGTCTGGTACGGGTTCATACAGCCTCAGGTTCAAGACTAGCAAACTTGTATGTAGTATCGCTATCTTTTCCGGCAACGGAACTACGGTCCTATGATGTAGTTAGAGCTACAGAAGTTGACCTCTCTGCTCAACCGTTCAAATGCCTTATTGGACGAGAAATAATGGCAAATTGGCATGTTCATTACAATGGTCAAACAGGTGCAATAAGTATATCAGACTGATACAATACGCTTTTTTTATAATTGCCATTTTTTGGCAAAGATGTAAGAAATAATCAGACCCCTATACTTTTTTCATACCATAAGCTAGAAGGTGTTAATAAGAAAATAGGGGTCTGTACCTTTTGATCTTATTTGCCATCTTATGGCAATAATAACAGTTTCATTAACGACAGGTATTTATTAATGATCCTGAATGAATATCAACGGGATGTCCCTTTTTGAAGATGAACTTGACCTTGCCCGATATTGGGAAAGGAAGCTTAAAGAAAGATACCAGAAAGTCTACTCAAACGTTAATCCAGCAAGTCATAAGTTCTATGATCATTGGATGGAATGGTGGGGAGACTCACCTCCAGCCCAACCCCAAATAGATTTGCTGATTGTGGATCGGCCTACATTGTTAGCCGTAGAGCTAAAGTATTTCAGAATGGTTAAGGGCAAAGGAGAAGGAAAAGTTTACTACCCATTCTACGAGGGAATTGAAGAAGCACTAGCTCTTTTGAGATTTGGTTTCACTTGTGTTTCTTTATGGCATTGTTTTGATAGAGAATTGCCCACTGATATAATAAGTCGATATGAGCCTACCACTTCAGGTCTCATCAGTGCTTTGGAACTTCCGATAAATTATGCAGGCTTGTATCTGGATAAGTATCAAGATGAGATTTATGCCTGTCCCATTCATATGGGCAAGCCCGTTCGGTATGAAGACAAAGAAAGGGGTAAGATTATCATACCACCAGTTAACCCATATGGTAGGTCGAATCCTTTGAAGGACACAACAAATGCAAAGAAGATGTTAGACTTCTTGAGAATTGTGCTTCGAATACCTAGAGAATGAGACCAATTCTGTCTTTGAAAAGAAAAAGGGGCGAAGGGGAAAATTCCGACATCCCTTTTTCTGAAATCAAATTCAAACTGTCGGAGATAGTTTGTCTGGGAAAATCAGAGACTTCCAAACGTGAAGACTGAACATACTCTAAATGTAAAAAAGAGGGAAGTTTGCGACTTGCTGAAAGACTTTCCGGCACCAGATAACATTATACACGTAATGAATGTTTCTATGCCGGAAGTACGTGTACATGTTTATAGAGTGAAGTTTTTATGCCAGAAGTTGAGGATTGCTTTTCGAAGGATGAACTTGAGGAAGTTATTAAGTTGGACAGCTTGCCCTTGGACTCTTTGAACTCGGAAGATGAGAATCTTTTGAATGTTTGTAAGAAGAAAAAAGCCTCAATGAATTAGTGTTCATTCAAGGTCTTAGAGACCTTTTCCCTCATTTTCCCCTATTTTTTGCGCTAATTACAATCTATATACTTTGTTACAGGCTCCCCGTTTTCGGATTTTAGGCTTAATTCAAGTTTGATTCATTGAAAGAAGAATGAATCATATGAGCGCAAATTAGCGCAAGTAAACGTCAATGCATACAGTCCGATTGGCCAAAAATGTACTCTCCGGATAAAATTTTTCACTTGCGCTAATGTTATCTCCAGATCATCACTACTTTTATTACGCATCTAAATCCCAGCAATCATTCGCTATATATTTCCGGTTAGATATTTAACATCGTAACAGTCCGGTTTCAGATTAATCCATTACTAAGGGGGATCTCAGTGTATGAAGAAGTCATCTGTTCCAGGGTTCTCAGAGATGGTGAAGAGCTTGCCATTAAATCGGCGACTCCTCCTTTGCCCAAAAGATGGATCGACGTTTTTCTGAAGACTCCTGAGTTGTCAAAGACAGAGCGCGAATCAAGAAAGAGGCTATTTGGAGCATTTCGTGATCAAAGTTCTGATTATTTCTTTGTTGGTGAACTCGATGAAAGGATCGTTGGTACCGTTTGGTATTGTACACCAGCAACATGTAAAGATATAGCCTATATGGGAGAAGTCTTCACAGAGGAGCAGCAAAGGAGGAGAGGCATTGCTACAAACCTCCTCAATGTTGCAGTAGACTTTTTCGGAAAGAATGGGGGAAGGGCTATCTACATTACTGATCTTTGCCCAAATGCTCCTCACCAAATCTATAGGGAGCTTGGTTTCCAAGCCTATGGCTATGGATACCAAACCTATGGTGGCATTGTAAGATTGATCGTTAATGAGAGAGACAAAGACTTTGACCAGAAGTATTATGAATACGATCCAAACACGTCTATAAGAAGCGTCAACTGGGGAGACTTTCCTCATTTTATAGCTCTCCTCAACTATCCTCATCCATGGATTGTAAGAGCATACAACTTTGGTCTTATTGGTCCTGAAGTTTTCGATGAGCTAGGACGTTCTTTTATGAATTTCATGAATTCCCTTAAAGGAGGTAATCTCTGCTTCGTTCTTGAAGATAGCAACCATAGAGTGGTGGGAACAACATATTCATCATCTCTTCAGGCTAGAAGCCAATCTCATGTCAAGGTTATAGACCTTCTTGTTCACCCTAACTATTTCAAGGAAGCAGCCCTGTTGCTAGAAACACTTGTAGAGAAGTTAAGTGACGGAAGAATTGAGAAGCTTCAAGCCTACGTTGCTACTCCAGATAGCTCTAAGGCTGAAATCTTAAGGTCATGTGGATTTGAGAAAGAGGCACTCATGCGACGTCAACTACAAATAGGTAGCGCTAAGATTGATCTCGAAATCTACTCTAAATCGATTCACAAAGTTGATGAGACTTGAATTTCAAAATCGAATTGAAGAGTTTTGTTGAAGAGATAGCTTCAGGGCCTAGGGTTTCAGGGACTGAAGATGAAAAGAAAGCCTTGAGCTTTCTGGAAGAATGCGTACAAAACATTGGTTTCTCAGTTAGACGTGAGAGTTTCAGTTTCCAAGCATCTATTCCTCAAGAAAGTTATCTGAAAGTTAAGGATACACGATTTGAGGTTTTGCCTGTAGGTTATTCAAAGTCGGGTGAGATCTCAGGACATATCGCTTTCAAAGAAAGTCTTGAAAGTGAAATGCTTGAAGGCGTTGAGGGTTGCATAGTAGTTTATCCAGACTATATTTATGAAAGAAGAGAATACGAATCTCTACTATCTTCTAAGGTTGGAGGTGTTCTCTTAGCTCCAGGTGACAGGTTAGCTGATATAGCGACCTGTACAATGTTCTGGGAGAAATGGCTTGAGTCAGGGCGTTTGATTGCAGCTACAATAGGTAAAAAGAAACTGTACGGAATATTTTCTGGTGATGAGGCGACTTTAGTTTCAAAATCCAATGAGAAAATACTTCAATCGGCAAATCTCGTTTGGAATTTAGATGTTGATGGAAACGAGGATATCTACATTTTTGCTCATCACGACTCAGCTCCTTATGCTTGGGGAGTAGCTGATAACGCATGTGGACTAGCTGTACTTCTCCGAGTATGTGAACTGCTTAAGAGAGAACACCTCAAAAGAAATGTGAAATTTGCCACTTTTGGGGCTCATGAGCTTAAGGGAGCATCGGGTGGTTCTGGGAAATTCATAAGAAACCATCTTAGCGAGATTGAGGAAAAAGGAGTTCTAGCCATCAACATAGATGTTCAGGGACATAAGCTTGGTAAGAATAGCGCGGTATGCACAGCAAAATGGTTAGCAGACTTGGTGAACCAGTTGAAGAATAGATTGAGATATCCAATCTCGACTGATGTCGATTATCCCCTAAACCTCGATAGCTTCTTCTTCCAGAGGTACATGCCAACGATCTCTTTCCAGAGAACAGGTTATTATAATCACTCACGCTTGGGAAACACCTTGGAAATTGTGGATTACGAGAGTATCGAGAAGACAGCCGCAGCCATAAAGGAGTTAATTATAGAAGTCGACAAGAAGAAGATCAAAGGGCGAATCAGCAATAAGATAGTTGAAGAGATGAATAAATACCTTAAGAATGATATCTACGACCTATAACACAGACAAAACTTCCATCTAACTCAGAATTGCATATTTGGATGCTCTTGGTACCACGTGTCCCATAGACATGCACGAGTTTTTTGGTTTCTTGAAAGAACTCATGCAGAGACTTTGAGTAAGTAGTTAGGCGTAGCTGACCTTCCTCCGACTAATTTTTCTTCATATTCTGTTTCTGGTTTCCACTCTGTGAACCCAAGTTCCTTGAACCATGATTCTAATTGTTTTTTGGTTAGGACCACTACTTTTTTGTTACCTAGCTGTTTTGCGGTAGCTACGCTTGCCTTGATTGCTTCTTGAATGAAGTTTTTGTCAGTCCAATCATTTGGTTCGCAGTGCAATTCTAGATCAACTTCATCTAAGTATGGTTCCTCTTTGAATAGTTCTAGAGTACAAGCCTTATCACCAATCCTGATGAGCTTTTCTTCATGTTCGAGTGGGTATTCCTTCATTAGCCAAGAAGATGGTCGAACAGCATAAGTTAAGGAACGGTTTCTGAATAGCTTACGAGATAGTGCGGCATCAAAATCTGCTCCTCGGATTATGGCTTGATGCTTTAAAGGCACATCATCAACGCAGGCTCTTAATCGAGAAAATTCAACCTTTATCACATTAGAATATTCTTCTAGAGCTTTCTCTAGAACAGAGAGAACTTTTTGTCGAAAAGTGGGAATAGTCATTAATTCGACCCTATCAGCCTTCAGCTTCCTACCTATTTCTAGGCAAGTATGAATCAAGGCTTTTGCAGTATCAAGATCTACATGTTTTTTATGAAGATTGATTGAAAAAGGCGCTCGCTTCCCCCAAGGTTCAGGTTCAGAAACACATCCCAACCAAAAGACCAAGTATCCAACAACTTTTTCGTCTAGAATTGCCACATAGAGTGGGCCTTCACGACCAGTTGAACCATTATGTGTTTTGGTTAAATACTCCCTGACACCCTCAATAGAGTCGAATGCTCCTCCCTGCATCTCAATCTCTTCTCGGTTCAAATCTTTCAAGGAAACCTCAAACATTTTCCCCTTGAATTTATACCATTTATCATGCCAAGACCTATCAACATCAGCTATTGCACCTGCATCATCAAGAGATGCTTTCCTTACGATCACATTTCTATATGCATGTTCGTCAGGGAAACGCAACAAGGCTTCAGAAAAATCAACGACTTGTAGACTATCAAAACCGATAGGAGAAAGCCTGTATTTTTTCTCCTCCGTCTTTATCAACAAAGACTCCAATTTTAATAATTGAAAAGCAAGACGTCCTGAAGGAAGATCAACATGCTTCATCAGTTCTGTGAAGGTCATTTCTCCCTTTTGTCTCAAAGCCCTTAGGATGAACACTCTTTGCGGATTGGCTAATAGCTCGTGAACATCATATGGATCTACATAGGGCTGTTCTTCTTCTCTCACTTCTGCTCACAAGTAAACCGTCCATGCTAATGATAATAAGCATTTCTCACGAGTTTTCAACAAGACTTGTACATTTTCTGTACAAACATGCGCCCGGATTTTACTATTCATTTTACTAAATCTTGTTTGTTTTGGTGGATCTGCAAATTCTGAAGTTTGACTTGCTTCTCCATTCTTCCCCAACTTCAACAATCCACTGATCGATTACTATGTACAGGGCGATATTTCCGGTTTTAGCATTAACCATATATGCACCGAATCCAGGGGTATATGCAAACCACATCGTACCAATCATATCCGGATTTGGGAAAGCCGCCTTGTAAGGAGGTTTTTCTGGCACTTCAACAAGTACATAGGGTCTCGGAACATCACAGAGAACTATCTCAATCGATTGTGGAAGATGCGACTGAGCATCCTTCTCAAACTCCTCTTTGGATATGGTTAGTTCCTTTTTGTGCTGGTTATAATCCAATGGTTGAATGTCAATGAATCTGCCTCCACCAGTCTGATAGAACCTTGGAAGGAGAAGCCTAGACTCTACATGTTTCTTAAGGCTCTCTGAAAACTCAGCTACAGCACCCAGATACTTCTTTCCAAGTTCTAATGTTCTTCTACATGTTGAGCTACAAGGTGCATGAGAAACTGACCAAAACTCGATTGGAATAGACTGATCTTTTCCCGAATCTAGAAACTGCTCATATGCCCTAGTTCTAGAAGAAGACCCTTTTTCAGCATGAAACTCTATGCAACATTCAGGATAACCATACATTGTGCCTCCCAGCATAGTCAAGGCTTTTACAAACTCATTGTAAGCCCTTTTTCCACTTGAAATAATGGGATTTCTTTTGATATTGTCAAAAGAAGAACGAATCTTATCCAATTCTCTTTTCAATTTCGCAGTTTCCTCATTGTAACAAACGGTCATCCATGTTTGATACGAATCTGACGGTCCCTCTTCAAAGTGGATAAGGCGATTCTTATCACAGAATCTTTCAAACCATTCTTTAACATCCAGAGGCACAACCAGCTGGCCTGCAACAGCTTTAACTTTCATGACAACTGCTACTAAAGTGATAATGTCTCTAACATGCAGGTTGGCTAGATGTCTAAGATCGGACTCTTCTATAGCTGACATTTTCCTAAGTCTATCCTCCTATCCTAGCCACTTTTCTGAGCAACTAATATCATTCTGTTTGAATCCATTTGTACAGGTTCTAGATTGAAACTATCATAACAGGTTTGATAAATCCATCCGCTTTCCTCGACTAGGTTCTTGAGTTCGTGTAGGGAGTAGACTCTGTGATCTAATTCGAAGGAATCTAGGTACTCCAAGTTTTGTCCTTGTCTTTTGTAGTACTTCCAGACATTCTCCATTCGAGAGTTCTCCAAGTTCAGCTTTCTCTCCTCGATTAGGATCAAGTCGTCATCGATATATTCAATGCCTCTACGAAGAAAGTGACGGATTAGCCAGTATCTATTCTTGGTTTCAATTATTAGAACTCCTTGTGGAACCGTTAGGCTAGAGACTTGAGTTAGGACCTCTTTGTCGGTTTTCTCGTTATAGTAGCCGATTGAAGAGAAGAGGTTGATTACAGCATTGAGTTTCCGCCTGCAATCCTTCAAAACGTTCGCGACTTGCCGCATATCCCCTATTCTGAACTCAACTTTTTCAGCAACACCTTTCCGGGTTGCTATTTCATTTGCGTGGCTAACATATTGAGGTGACAGGTCTACACCAACAACCTTGTAACCTTTTTCTGCAAGTAAGACTGAGTGGCGACCCATTCCGCAACATAGATCTAAAACTAAACCATTTGCAGGAACACTAAATTGCGAGAAGATTTTCTCCAGTCCAGCGACTTCGGAACTTGCACGTTCCATTGCCTTCTCTAGTGTTGCACCGAACAAAGATGGTCTCTCAACGAACATTCTTTCGGTCCAGTGCTTGCTCATTTGGAACCCCGATCAATCATAGTCAATACTACATAATATGTTCTTCCTATAGGTAATGAACTGGTAGGTTCTGATAATAGTGATTATGGGAACTTGGGCCGCCGTCCTAAACTTTTTGATGACATTGATCTTCAGGAAAAGGAAGACTTAAGTTGAAAAACCCCATTTTTTAAGAAAAGAGAGCTGAAGGAGTTTGTTGAGCCTTAGAGGTGTTCTCATCGATTTCGGACATACATTAGCCTACATTGATGAAGAAGAAGACACGAATTATAGAAAAGAGATTGTTACCCTACTCAAGAAACATGGATATAGTGGAAGCTTAGAGGAGTTTTCTCCTCTCTTGGAGACGCTTATAGGAACAATCGATCTGGAGAAACCAAGAATACGTATGAGTTCTGGAGATATCTCCTGAACAATTTCGACATTTCTGAGAGCCTTCAGTCAATTCAAGAGCTCGAAAACATATGGAAAATCTATGCAGGCAAGACGATTCGCCTTTACGATGACGTACGTTTGGTATTGTCAGATCTCAAGAAGAGATACCGGCTTGCCTTGGTATCTAACTGTGCTACAGGCTTATCCGATGTGATAGAGGCCTTAGGTTTGAATCGTTTCTTTGAAAGTGTAATCTTGTCCTATGAAGTGGGGGCAAAAAAGCCTGAGACCCGCATATATCTCACGGCCCTTCGGACGTTAAAACTCAAACCAGAAGAGTGTATCTTCGTTGCCGACGAAATCAGCGATTTGGAAGGAGCTAGAAAAATCGGCCTCAAGACTATTCTTGTCCGCCAAGGGCCTCACACACAACATGAGAATAAAGATCCAACCTTTAAACCAGACTATGAATGTAGCAACATACGAGAGTTATTGAAATTTCTCTAAGAATATTGAGAATTCTGTTAAACGCGAATATCAGGACTACATATGCTCTCTTATTTTGTCAGCCACCTCGTCTAGGTTTGCTCTGTCTACTTCGTGAAGTCTCTTAGATATAGGCATTTCCTGCTCCTCATATCTGGGGATGACGTGAACATGGAATATGTGCTGACCAGTTGCCTTTCCATTATGTTGCATTATGCTGATTCCCCCAGCATCTACCGTCTTTTTCACAGCGAATGCAACTTTTTTGACAATTTTAAACAAATGCACGATGTCTTCATCTGGGAGATCATAGATGGTCTCAAAATGCTTCCTAGGTATCACGAGAGCATGTCCCTCACTGATAGGTCTAGTAGCTAAGAATGCCATAGTTCTCTCATCTTCGTAGAAACAGCTTACAGGACTCTTCTTTTTCACCAATTTACAGAATAGACAAGACTCTTCAGCCATGATGCATCCGATCCCTTATCCTACAATTAGAATGTCTAACTAGAACCGAGAATATATGTCTCATAGTTTACTGGATCCAATGTATTTTCTACCGTTGGCTCTCTCGAAATTCTCATTTACAATGTGGTAGGTTGCCCACCCTCCGAGAAGGCACATTGGACCTTTGAGTTGTTTGAAGACTTTCTCCAATTGCTCTTCGGAAGTCTTTATTTCACTGGGTTCGTACACCATGTTCCTGCACTTTTCCCAGAAGTTTTTCTGCGGCTTCTGTGCATACGCCGCCTTCTTCAAATAGGTCTAAAATCAGTTGCGGGATGCATACAACGGTTAGATCTTGTCGCTTGAATGAGCCATAGAAGACGTGAGAGTCAGAAATGAGCAGTCTCAAGTTGCCCTTTCCCACTAGGCCTTCAGTGGATATGAGTTTGTGCCACTCTTCTACATCTTCGGTTTTTACATACAAATCGGTACGCGAGGGAAAGAGATAACGTTGAACAAGGGTTTCAGCCTGATAAGTCGTGAGAGCGTATGGCATTTTGACTCTCCTAATTAGGCTGAGTGGATCTTTATGCGTGTAATCTTTCTTATCGGGCTTGATCCTTACCTGAAGCCAGTATTTTAGAAGGCCAGAATAGTCTGTGACCTTTGCCCCGCTTACCAGCCTTAACATTTCCAGTTTGCTTAAGAACTCATGTACCCATGAGAACGAACATTCTGCTTTCTTAGCTATTCCATACTTAGTGAGTGAGCCATCCGGATCAGTTAAAAGAACCCTTATTACTCGTTCTCGGAGCACACCTCTATGCTTCACGTTTGTCACCTACTATATCGGTAAGCTATATCAATCAACCGATTTACCGATATATCGGTAACACTCGATCTTTAAATATCTTACCGATATATTTCTATCACATCGCTCTGAAAAATAACGTTTCTTACACAACCTCCTGGAGATCCCTTTTTCCTCTAGGACCAACACAGCGTAGCGCGCATGGCTGTTCCGAAAATGGTTAAAAATGGTATTAATTCTCCTTCAGGTTCGAGAAGAGCCGATTACTGCAAGGAAAACAAACGCAAATGCGACGCCCAAAACTGCCTTCAAACCCAAAA